>Ga0207640_10000050_pt1 | contig 96203 bp, 86 predicted proteins | sample KBSCornC42_FD_184300 | JGI IMG/M metagenome (GOLD analysis project Ga0207640, IMG submission 184300) | Corn rhizosphere microbial communities from Kellogg Biological Station, Michigan, USA - KBS Corn C4-2 (SPAdes) (version 2) | ecosystem: Host-associated > Plants > Roots > Rhizosphere > Soil ... | reverse complement strand
TGCCAGCCACAGGCTGGGCCGCCGCCGCAGCCAGGCGAGCCAGGCGCGAACCTTTTTCCTCACGGCTCGATCGTCACGGGATCGTTGGGCAGTGCGGCATGGATCTCGGGCGAATACATCGCCTCGACCTTGGTCGGCGGCAGCTGGAGCCTGCCCGTGGCGTTCAGCCGCACCGCATATTCGACCGTGGTCTTGCCCTTGGGCAGCCAGCGGAAATAGCCGCGCCAGGCCTCGAAGCCTTGTTCTACGTAAGATGGCCAGCCAGTGCCGCCATTGGCCTGTGCCGCAAGCATTCCCGATTGCCCGCCGCCTGCGCCGAGAATCGAGGCGCCCGCGGGAATGGGATCGTCGATCACCACCCAGGTCCGGTCGACCGGCGCATCGACCGTGATCCGCACGCGCATCACGTCGCCGCGGCTGATCCGGTCGGGCCGCTGCCGTTGGAGGAATGAAACTTCACGGCTGATGCGATAGCCCGCGAAGGAAGGTGCCTTAAGTGGTACTGCCGCGCGGACAGACACGGTCGCCCATGGCCCGGCCGCGCCATCGTGCCGCAGCAGCAACGCGCCCGGCGCGGATGGAAGCGGCAAATGCAGGATCGGCGGCTGGAGCGCATTGCTGATTACATTGTGCGCGCCGAGGCTCGCCACGGTGAGGCCGGTCGCGCTGCCGGGATAAGCACGCGTGAATTTGCGTACCGCGATCGTGCCCCAGGCATTTGCGGGCGTGGTGTCCCAATGGCCATGCATCTGTCGCAGCGCGACGCCGATCATCATCCGCGGCGCCTCATCCTGCCAGCCCGGCCGGCCGGTGATCGCGAGCAAGGCCTTCAGCGCCATCTCGTCATCGCTCACCATCATCCACCAGGGCGCATTGGCGCGGTCGGTGAGGTCGAGGCGTGTCCCTTCGTAGAGGATCCGTCCGCGCAAGCCGGCCTCCGCCGCCTGGATACGGCGCGGATCGATCCCGGGAATGCGATCGAGCGCTGTCAGCCAGTCGGCGAGCGTCGCGGTCGGCATGTCGCCCAGCGGCATAGCCAGCTGATCGACCATCGCCGGGGTCGCGGCGCCGTTGCGCGCGAGCGCGGCCAGCGCGGCGATGCGCAGCAGGCGCGTGTCGCCGGGACCGGTCCCTCCCTCGGTGATGCGACCTTCGACCACGCCGCCTAGCGCGTCGAGCAGGCGCCCCTTGGCCGCATCGGGCCAGGGCAGCCCCGCCTCGGCGCTGATCGACAAAGCATAAGCGGTCAGCGCGATCGAGCCCGGCTCATCGGGTATCGGCCAGTAATGAAGCAGGCCGTTCGGCGCGACATAGGTCGGCAAGGCCTCCATCTGTTTTGCCCAGGCGGCACGATCGTCGAGCGCCACCGCCTTGGACGTGCGCTGCTCAAAGCAGCCATAAGGATAAGCCAGCATATAAGCGCGCACGCCCGTGAGCGGCGGCGCGGGCGTCGCCATCAGCGCGATGTCGATGCCGCCCCGGCCCGGCAGCGCACCTGCGGGTGGCCCGACCGGAACCGTGGTGCCGGAGTCGACGCGCAAGAGTGTCGCCGCCCAGATCTGCTCGGGCACGGCGGGGATGACCTGCTCGTCGACGGCCATACGATCATTCGCGCGGCCGTCGGCAGAGCGCGCGGTTACCGTCCAGCGCAATGTGTCGATCCCGGGCGGCGCGGTCAGGCGCCAGGTCACGGGCGTCGCACCGCCGGCGGGGATGGTCACGGTCAGCGGTGCGCCGCGCGCGATCGCGGGCTGGAGCACGGCAGTCGCGGTGACCTTCATCGGCCGGTCGGTGCCGTTGCGAAGCGTGAAGGTGGCACCATAGAAATCGCCCGAGCGGACGAGCGGCGGCACGCCCGCATATACGGTGAGGTCCTGCACGGTGCGGATTTCGGTGCTGCCCATGCCGAACAATTCTTCGCCGGCGGTCGCGACCGCGACCAGCTTGTAAGCGGAGAGCGCGTCCGCAAGCGGCACATCGAGTGTTGCACGACCCTGTGAGTCGAGCCGGACGCGGCCCTTCCACAGCAGCACCGGCCGGAAGTCGGAGCGGGTAAGCGAGGATAGGTCGCCGCCTCCGCCGCCGCCGGTCGCGACCGCCTTGAGGCCGTAATGGCGCTTGCCCACGACCTGCATCTGCGCGGTCGAGGTCAGCACCGACAAGGGACGCTCGCCCATCATCTTGGACAATATGTCCCAGCTGTCATTGGGCGATATCTGCAGCAGCGCCTGGTCGACCGCGGCGAAGGCGATTTCGGCTTGCCTCGGTGGCTTGCCGCCGGGGCCGAGCACGCGCACCGAGACATGGGCATGATCACGCACGCGGTAGCGCGCTCGATCCGTCTTTACCGCGACATTGAGTTTGTACGCCTCCCAGCCGACCGCGACCTTCGCCATGCCGATGCGGTAGGCGGGTTTGGCCAGATCGACCAAGGCGGTCGGATAGCCGCCATCCTGGCTGAAGAAGGGCAGATGCCAGCGCCGCGCGAAATCGGCGAGCCACAGCCGCCAGCCGGCGATGCGGCCGCGCACGGCCATGACCGAGATGTAGACGTTGGGCGCGTAGCTCCCCGGCAGACGGACGTCGACGACAGGATCCTTGCCGGAAATCGTGGTGACGAAGGAAGAGAGGACGCCTTCGCGCTCGACCGTGACCAAAGCAGTCGCGCTGCGGAACGGCATTCGCACCTGGATATGCGCCACATCGCCCGCACGATAGGATTTGGCGTCGGGGATGACATCCATCCGATCGCCATTGTCGCCCCCGAACCACCAATCGTCGTCGCCGGCCAGATAGACGGAGCTGACCGCGCGCGCCTCGTTGCCCTGCGCGTCATGCGTGGTCGCAACCGCGATCACCTCGCCCGACACACCCGGATCGAGCGCGCAGTTGGCGAGGCCATGGGTGTCGGTGACGGCGTTGCAATGTGCGGCGATGCGCATCGTTCTGGCGCTGTTGTCGTAGGCGTAAAAGCCACCGATCAGCCGCCTGCGCGCGGACAATATCTCACGCGTGTAAAGCGCGATCGAAACGCGCTGGCCGGACACGATCTTCCCGTCGGGCGTCAGCGCTGCGAGTTTCAGCCGCATCGCGCCCGCACGCTGCATCCAGCCATCGGGCTTGATGCCGAGCCGGACGCCGGCGGTATAGATTGGTAGTGTCGTCGAGGCGGTCAGCGTCTCGCCGTTCGCATCGTTATAATCCATTTCGACGGTCATGCTCGTCGTGTCCGCCAGCGCGGGCACATCGATCGCGGTGCGCAGCGCGCCATGCGCGTCGAGCGCGAGCGGGACCGTCGTCGCGGCAGGCGGCGTGGGCGCGTTGAGGTCATTCTGGTCGTCGTCGAGCGGGACCGTTCCCTCCTTCACGGCGGCGCCGCCGAAGGTCCAGCCGTCCCATCCTTCTGGCGTGCTGTTCGAGGTTTCGAATGCCGCGCGCAGCCGTACCGGCGCATGACCCGCGCCTCCGCCGGAGAGATAACCGACATAGAGATCGAGCGGCACGCGCCTGGGCCGGACCAGGGGCGCGCGCGGCCCGCTCACGCTCGCGCGCATCGTCGGCAGCCGATATTCGTCGACGCGGACCGATTGTCCGGTCGCCTGGCTATCGGTGCCGACCTTGAGCGTCAGATCATAGTCGCCGATCGGCGCGCCCGCAGGCGGGGTCCAGCTGCTTTGGGCCATGCCGTGGCCGTCGATCGCCACGGGCACGTCGAATTCCACGTCCGACCCGCGATGCGCGAATTGCAGCACGCCTTTGATCGGGCCGCCCGCCTGGAAACCGCTGGGCGAAGGCCAGCGATAGACGTGCGTCATGTGTAAGGTCTCGCCGGCACGCAACAATGTGCGGTCGAAGATGGTGTGGAAAATCGGCCCAGGCGCGCTCCAGCCATAAGGCAGCTCGAAATTCCAGGGCTGAATGCCCTGGTTCCAGCTGGTCAGCACGAACGACATGTCGTCGCCCTTGCGTGCGGACACGATCAGAGGCGCCGATTCGGTTCGATAGCTATTGCAGCCGCTGTCGCTGGACGGATCGGGCAGGCCCCGGATCAGCACGCCGCCGCTCGCGTCCGTCCGGGCCTCGCCGAAAGTGTGGCCCGAGCAGCTATCGGTGACGCTGATCCTGGCGCCCGGCACCGGCCGGCCCGTATCCAACGCAGTGACCCAGGCGAGCGAGGTTCCACGCCCCCATTTGAAATGCACCGCCATGTTGGTGACCAGCGCTGAGGTCGCGACGTAGCGGGTGGCCTTGCGCCCCAGCAGCGCCTTGCCGAGCCGGGGGCTCGCCAGCTCGACCACGTAGAAACCGGGCTTGGTGAGCGGGATGCCGACCACTTCCATTTTGTGGCCTCCGCCCGGTAGCGCGAGCTTCATCGGCGTGCCGGGCGTGTCGTCGTCGAAAACCGATCGGTCGCCGGTATGGTTGACGGACACGCTCTTGCCGCCGCTCTTCTCCTCGCGCACGTCATCCGCCTGAAAGGCGGCCACGCGGTACAACCAGCGCGCGATCGTCGCGTCGTCGTCCAGGTCGATCCGCGCGGTCACACCGGAAATGGCGGCGACATTCCCCATCAACTGCGGCTCGACGCTGCGGATCGTGACCGGCAACACGCCGCCTTCATGCGCTTCGAGCAGGCCGAAGGGGGCGGCGACCTTCACCAGCGGCGGCGCGTCCGCGATCTGCACGTCGAGCGGGAAACGCCGCGCATTAGCGAGCGTCCGGCCGCTTTCGTCGTGCAGGCCGGCCGGCATCAGCAGGTGCGCGGTGATCGCGGGCGGGAAGGGCGCGGTGAAACTGACCTGGCTGACCGTGGCGCTGTGATCGCTGTCGTCCCTTTTTGGCGCGATCTGCCTGCCCGGTGCGACCTCCAGCCGGACCTTCATCGCGTCCGCCTTTGCAACCGGCGCGGAGAACAAGACCTCGATCGCTTCGATCGGGTCGCAGCCGGCATTGGCATTGGCGCGCGAACAGGTGAGGTGCGCCGAAAATTCCTTGCGGATCGTGAAATCGAAGCGGTGGTTCTCGCCGACGATATGACCGTTTTGGCTACGGATCGATGCCCCCCACACCAGCGCCATATCGCGCCCGGGCGGGAGCGGCCGATGGCATTTCAGTGCAACGACATTGGCGAGCGCGTCCGCGCGCAGCTTCGCCGAGGCGGGCAGAGGCTGCGGCAGGCCCGCGCTCTGCAGAAAACCCTGGGTCGCCGCGCTACGCCCGCTGGCGGTCAGCACCTGGTCGATCACTTGCTGCGGCAAAAGGTCGACCGGAATGCGTTCGCCGATTCCATCAACCGAGCAATAGGCACCCGCTATGATCGACGCCCGATCGGCGGGCCCATTCAACGCGACCAGGAAGGCCTGGTTCTCCTCGATCCCGGTGGACTCGCCTTCCTCGTCATCCGCATCCCCGTTCGTGCCTGTATCGGGCAGGATCGCCAGCACCGCGGGGCCGCCGCTATCGATCGGGAAGCGTGTGGTGCCGCCGACGCCGGCGCCGGCGGCATCCTTCAGACCGTCATTGAGCTGCGCCTTGCACGATAGGCCGGCCGGAAGCGGGCGCGCGAATTCCCAGACATAGGTCTGCGGATCCACCCAGCGGCCTTGTCCCGATACCCCGCAAGCCATGGTGAGCGGCGTGCTCTGCTGGCCGAGCGCCACCATGGGTGCCGAGAAGCGCAGCGTGAAGCGGCTGATGCCGGCGGGGTCCCGCCCGACTACCGCCCCGATCACACTGGTCGATGTGTCGCCGAACAGGCGCAACGGGGCGGCGCAGGCCAGGGCGAACAGCACGATGACCCACGCCAGACCTTTGCGCATCCGACTCTCCCTTTACGTGCAATCTGCGCGGAAAGACCCGTTTCGTCTAGCGGTGAAGCGTGACATTTTAGCGATGAATTGATCCGTTTTGATGCGCGTCATCCTGTCGTTGCCGCATCGCGATGGTCGCGATCAGCGCCATGCCGATCATCGCGGTCACGTACCAGAAATAGAGGCCCTCATGGCCGGCCTGCTTGAGGCGGAGGGCGAGGGCTTCGGCGGAGCCACCGAAAATCGACTGGCTGACCGCATAAGGCAGGCCGACGCCGAGCGCGCGGACGTGGGGCGGGAAGAGCTCCGCCTTCACGATCGCACTGGTTGCGGTGGCGCCCGAAAGGATGACGAGCGCGGCCAAAACCAGGGCGAAAGCGATAAGCGGATCGTGGGCGTGCCCGATCGCGGTCATCAACGGCACGGTGAAGAGGATACCGCCGATCGCGAACCCGTAAAGCAACGGTTTGCGCCCGATCCGGTCCGACAGGCCGCCGAGCAACGGCTGGAGCAGGATCGCAACGATCGTTGCTGTGGCGCAGATCTGGCTTGCCGTCGGTTTCGAGAAGCCGGCCGTAACCACCAGATATTTCTGCATATAGGTGGTATAGGTGTAGAAAGCGACGTTGCTGCCCACCGCGAGGCCGAAGGCGATCAGCACGCTTGGGCGGTGGTTGCGCCACAGATCGGCGATGCCGCCCGCGCGGCGCCCGGGCGCGGTCTCCGCTGTGAAATCGGGCGTCTCGTCGATGCCGCGCCGGAGCCAGTAAATACCGAAGGCAAGAGCCGCGCCCATCACGAAGGCCAAGCGCCAACCCCATGTGGAAAGCGCCGCTTCGTCTGCGCCGCCCGCTTGCAGGCCGAGCAGGAAGGCGAGCGCCAGCAATTGTCCGCCGTAGAGCGTGACATATTGGAAGCTCGACCAGAAGCCGCGCCGGCCCTCGGGTGCGATTTCCGAAAGATAGGTTGCGGCCGCGCCATATTCGCCGCCGAGGCTGAGGCCCTGGATGATACGCGCGACCATCAGGAGGATAGGGGCGGCAATCCCGATCCGATCATAGACCGGTGTCGCGGCAAGCAGCAGCGAGCCGCCGCCCATCAATGCCACGCTCCACGCCAGGGCGGAACGCCGGCCGTGACGATCGCCGATCCGCCCAAGCAGCCAGCCCCCGATCGGGCGCATCAGGAAGCCGACCCAGAAGATGCCGCTGGTGGCGAGGAATTGCGCCGTCTGGTCCTGGCCGGGGAAGAAGGCCTTGGCGAAATAGAGCGAGAAGGCCGAATATACGTACCAGTCGAACCATTCGACCAGATTGCCCGCCGCGCCGCCCAGGATAGAGCGAAGCGGAGCCGGTTTGGTCATGCAGCCTCGGTCTGGAACAGGCCGAGCCGGGCTATTTCCTCAACGCTCAGGTCGATCCCGAACAGCAGGCTGAGGCGCATGCGATAGACGCGTGGATCCTCGATCTCGCCCGATGCCTCCTGCTCGCCGTTGCGGCGCCGGTAGAGGCGGTCGGTCAGGCTCGCCAAGCCGTGCGGCAAGACACCGCTTACGATGCGAAGCTTCGTGAAGCGGCTGTCGGGCGCGGTCGAGGTCCAGTAATTGGAGAGGTTCAGATCGGCCGTGAACACCGGGTCGAGCGTGAAGCTGAATTGCGGCACCCAGCCTTCCTCCGCCCCGCGGCCGTCGGTTGTGCCCGGATGGCCGTTGCGCTCCAGCATCCAGCCATGGAGCGGATCACGCATCAACCGGAATTGCGCGCCATCGGGCGCGGGCACGCTTTCGCCATCGGCCAGCGGCATCGGCGGATTGAAACTGCCGCCGAAACCCGCATCGGCGATCCAGTCGTCCCCGTCGATCGAGACCAGGCCCAGCGTATGCGTCTTGCCCGGCGGCGGCCCATCCGAGCCCAGCCAGACACGCGCCAGCAGCGGGCGGACGTTGAAGCCGAGCGCGAGCAGCGCATCCTCGAACAGGCGGTTCTGCTCGAAACAATAGCCCCCGCGCCGCGCGGTCACGAGCTTGGCGAAGACCGAGGCGCTGTCGATCGCGATGCCGCGCCCGAGAATGATGTCGAGATTCTCGAACGGGATCGCCAGCCGGTGCGCGCGCTGGAGCTGCGCCAACCCCTCCGCGGTGGCGGGCGGCGATTCCTTGAGCCCGATGCGCTCAAGATAAGCTTCGAGATTGAACACCATCAATTTTCCTCCACGCCTCGTTGTCGCCTGACATGCTTCCGCGCAACCCGATTGTCGCAGCGGCCCGCTATTTTCCTGTCCATGAAGGAGTCTGTTGCCAAATCATGCCCGGGCAATCATGCGGTTTGGCGATGACGGTCAGCCCCATTTTCCCGACCCGCCTGCGCCAACTGGCGACCGGCGCAACCGCCAGCATAGCCTTCACTGTCGCCACCACGAACGTGCTGCGCATCGCCAGCAGCATGACGCTCACGCGCCTCCTCGATTCGAGCGCTTACGGTGTGGTCGGCGTGATTACGTCGGTGGCCTATATGCTCGCGATGCTGAGCGACGTCGGCATCTACGATTTCCTCGTGCGGCATCGGGAGGGCGACGAACGGAAGTTCCTCGACCAGGTCTGGACGCTCCGCTTGATCCGTGGCGTCGCGCTGGGCCTCGTGATGATTGCCATAGCCAAGCCGATGACCCTCTTTCTCGGCAAGCCGCAGCTGGCGCTGGTTGTCGCGGTATGGAGCTTGAGCTTCATTCTGGACGGATTTTCCTCGCTGGCTTTCGCCACCGCGGTTCGCCATCAAAAATTGTGGCGGCTCAGCAATATGGAGCTGATCGCCAACATAACGACATTGATCGTTTCGGTCGTCCTGGCTGCCATAACGCATAGTTACTGGGCGATGATCGGCGGGATGCTGCTGGGCGCCGTGACGAAGCTCATATTGTCTTATGTGATGTTCCCCGGCTCGCGGCGGCGCTGGCATTTCGATATGTCGCGCTCGCGCGAAATGTGGGGTTTTTCGCGCTACATCGCGATGTCGAGCATCTTGTCGCTCGCGATCATGCAGTCTGACAAGGTCGTGCTGGCGCGGATCATGCCGCTCTCCGCCTTCGGTCTCTACGCGATCGCGGTAACGCTTTCGGCGGCGCCCGGAGGGTTGGCAGGTCCTTACGCGATCCGCGTCCTGCTATCCGTCTATTCGAAGACAGCGCGCGATAATCGTCCCGCGCTACGTCATATGGTCTATGCGGCACGGCGCAAGGTCGCGCTGGCCTATATGGGGGGCGTCGGCATCCTGATCGGCATGGCGCCGCTGGTCATCGAGATATTGTACGACGCGCGCTACCGCGGGGTGACGCCTTTCCTGCAGCTCCTGCTCATTTCCACCGCACTCAAGATGCCTGGTCTGTCCGCCAAGCAGGCCCTGATCGCGGTCGGCCGAACCGGCGCACAGCTGATCGGGAACATCGCCTGCATCGTTTGGCTCGCGATCGGCGGGGCGATCGGTCTCGCCACGGGCAACATTTTGCTGCTGGTCGCGATCGTCGGCACTGTGGAGTTGCCGAACTTCCTGTGCTTCATGTGGAGCATGCGCCGCGAAGGCCTGGTCAACTGGGCCGAGGAAGGGCTGGGGCTGGCGGCGATCCTTATGGGCGCGGCGGCCGGCTGGGCGGTGAACCTGGCCGGTATGGCCGTGGTCCACGCCCTCTGAGCCAGCGTCAGTAGCCTACTACCCGGCGCGCAAGGCGCTGCATGCGCGGCGGAATCCAATCCTCCACGAAATGCAGGTAGCGGACCTGCCAATCCGGCCGGTCGTCGCTCTCCGGCCGCGTCTGGAAGGTGGTCGTGCGCTTGTTGATGACCTTATCCGCCGGCAGTGCCGTGTAATAATAAGTGGCGATCGAACGGCGCGAGCGCTCGGGCGGGCACCGGACCGGATCTGGCTGACCATGGAAGCTTTGCAATGTGGTGTTGAACACCACCGCGCGCGCCATCACCGGCAGCACCGATCGCGCGGCGCCCCGCATCTTCTTGTCCCAAAGTTCCAGCTCGCCGCCAAATTCCTGCGGCCAATCGTCGTTGAGGTAGACCAGCAGGTTCAGCCGCCGCTCGACCTTCATCTTTCCGTGCAGGTTGAAATCGGCGTGGATGCTGAGATGTCCGCCGGACAGCGTCTCGTGCAAACCGCCGCCCGCATAATAAGGATCGGAGATCAGCCCCTCGATTCCGGTCATGGCACTCAGAAAAGCGAGGAACGGCTCGCCGTTAAGCTCGGCCAGCAGGTTACGCACCTTGAAGCTGTCGACTGTATTCGGGTCGAACTGATACTTCAGGCGTTCCTGCGCGCGATCAAAATAAGAGCGGCCTTCGCGGCTGGGGAATTCCTCGGTTATTCCCCGAAGGACGTCCGCATCCAGGAAATCGTCCATAACGATATGCGGGAACGGCGTCGCGGTCTGATATTCGGTCGCGCGCTTTTCCCCTTCGGCCACGCACTGATCGCGATCGAAATGGATATAGCCGCCGCTGTTTTTCAGATCGAGGATCGGCATTCCGCGAAACACTCCCGCGCAGGAATCACATCGCACAGTCCATAGCATTGCAGCGCAGCAAAACCACCCGCCTTCACTGCTGACATGATGCTGACAGCAACCTGGCTGGAACCAGGCGGCGCCAGCGCCCATATAGACTCTATGGCAATCCAGATCCGCACCAGCCTCGCCGAACCCGAGACTGGCGAGACCTTCATTCCGCATCGGCCGGAGCGGCCCGAGAAGAGCCAGGGGGGGAAACAGTTCCGCCTGGTGGCGGATTACGAACCGGCGGGCGACCAGCCCACCGCAATCGCGGAGCTGACCGAGCAAGCGCGCGCGGGCGAGCGCGACCAGGTGCTGCTCGGCGTCACCGGGTCGGGCAAGACCTTCACCATGGCGAAGGTGGTCGAAAGCCTGCAGCGCCCCGCGCTGGTGCTCGCGCCCAACAAGATTCTGGCGGCACAGCTCTACGGCGAATTCAAGAGCTTCTTCCCCGACAATGCGGTCGAGTTCTTCGTCTCTTATTACGATTATTATCAGCCTGAGGCCTACGTCCCCCGTTCGGATACCTACATCGAGAAGGAAAGCTCGGTGAACGAGGCGATCGATCGGATGCGCCATTCGGCGACCCGATCCTTGCTCGAACGCGACGACGTCCTGATCGTGGCGTCGGTCTCGTGCCTCTACGGCATCGGGTCGGTCGAAACCTATTCGGCGATGATCTTCGATCTGAAAAAGGGCCAGACGGTCGACCAGCGCGAGATCATCCGCAAGCTGGTCGCGCTCCAGTACAAGCGCAACGACGCCGCCTTCCAGCGCGGCAATTTCCGCGTACGCGGCGATACGCTGGAGATTTTCCCGTCGCATTATGAGGACAGCGCCTGGCGGATCGCTTTCTTCGGCGACGAGATCGAGCAGATCACTGAATTCGATCCGCTCACCGGCAAGACCAGCGCGAACCTCAACGAGGTGCGCGTTTACGCTAATAGCCATTACGTGACGCCGGGCCCGACGCTCAAGCAGGCGACCGAGGCGATCAAGTTCGAGCTTAGCGAGCGGCTCAAGGAATTGCAGATCGAGGGCAAGTTGCTCGAAGCGCAAAGGCTGGAGCAGCGCACCAATTTCGACCTGGAGATGATCGCGGCGACGGGCAGCTGCGCAGGGATCGAGAATTATTCGCGTTTTCTGACCGGCCGCCTGCCCGGCGAGCCGCCGCCGACCTTGTTCGAATATCTTCCCGAGAACGCCTTGCTGTTCGTCGACGAGAGCCACCAGACGATTCCGCAGGTGGGCGGCATGGCGCGGGGCGACCACCGGCGGAAGATCACGCTCGCCGAATATGGCTTCCGCCTGCCGTCGTGCATCGACAACCGGCCGCTCAGGTTCAACGAATGGGACGCGATGCGCCCGCAATCGATCTACGTCTCGGCGACGCCGGGATCGTGGGAGATGGAGCGGACAGGCGGCGTCTTCTCCGAACAGGTGATCCGTCCGACGGGACTGATCGACCCGCCGGTCGAAGTGCGCCCCATCGAGAGCCAGGTCGACGATCTGGTGCATGAGGCGAAGTTGACCGCCGCGAAAGGCTATCGCAGCCTGGTGACGACGCTGACCAAGCGCATGGCCGAGGATCTGACCGAATATCTGCACGAGGCGGGCATGAAGGTCCGCTACATGCATAGTGACGTCGAGACGCTGGAGCGGATCGAGCTGATCCGCGACCTCAGGCTCGGCGTCTATGACGTGCTGGTCGGTATCAACCTGCTGCGCGAGGGTCTCGACATCCCGGAATGCGGGCTGGTCGCGATCCTCGATGCGGACAAGGAAGGCTTCCTCCGGTCCGAAACCTCATTGATTCAGACGATCGGCCGCGCGGCGCGCAACGTCGACGGCAAGGTCATCCTTTACGCGGACCGCATCACCGGTTCGATGGAACGCGCGATGCAGGAAACCTCGCGTCGGCGCGAGAAGCAGGAAGCGTTCAACCAGGCGAACGGCATCACCCCCGAGACGATCCGGCGCGGCATCAGCGATATTGTCGGCCATTTGTCGTCGCGCGATCAGGTCACGGTGGATACGGGCATCGAAGATGCGCCGCACATGGTCGGCCACAATCTGCGCGCCTATATCGAGGATCTCGAAAAGAAGATGCGCGCCGCCGCAGCCGATCTGGAGTTCGAGGAAGCGGGCCGGCTGCGCGACGAGATACGCAAGCTGGAGGCGGACGAATTAGGCCTGCCGCACGAGCCCAGCCGCGCGCCGGTCCGTGGCAATTCGACGCTGGGCAAACCCGGCACGCGCCAGACGCGCTACGGCAAGGCGAAACAGAGCCGGATGGAACGGCGGGGTCGCTGACGCGCCGCAATCCGGCGGGGCGAGGGTGTCCTGCTACTCGACCAGCTTCAGCGAAAGGCCGATCGTGCGGGGATGCACGGTATAGCCTTCGACCACCGTGTTGATCTGCGGGCGCTGGATGATCGTCCGATTATCGAGCAGGTTCTTGGCATAGACCGTCAGCGAATGCTGCCCGAAGCGGATGCCTGCGCTGGCGTTCACCACCCCGTAGCCGGGATTGCGGTAATTAGGGTCGGTCAGCAAATAGCTGCCGTAGCTGCGGCCGGTGTAGGCATAATTGACCAGAGCCACGATAGCCGTAGTGCCGTTCAGACGGTGCAGGTAATTTGCCCCGGCGGTCGCGGTGAAGCCTGGCACGGCGATCAGGTGCTGGCCTACGGCGACGTCGACAGGATTGTTCGACTGGATGACCTTGGCGTCGTTGACGCTGACCGTTCCGTTGATCTGCAGGCTTGGCGAGAGTTTGAGCGAGGCGTCCGCCTCGGCGCCCCAGATCCGCGCATTGCCGATGTTGCTGGTGAAATAATAACCGCAGGTCGGCAGATATATCTGCTGCTGGATGTTGCGCCAGTTGGTCAGATAGCCCGAAGCATTGAATCGTGCGCGACCGCTGAGGAACTCGTTCTTGGTGCCCACCTCATAGGTCCACAGGCTGTCCGAGGTGAAATGGGTCGGCTGCGTGGTCTGTCCGATATTCTGGAAATCACCGTTGCACACCGACGTCGGGCCGAACGTGATAGGACCGGTTGGGCCGCCCAGGCGAAACCCCTTGGCGGCCGAGGCGTAGACGGAACTCAGCGGCGAGAGCTCGTGATAGAGCGTTGCCTTGGGCAGGAAAGCCTTGCTCGTCGCATCTTGAGTGAAAGGCGGGGAGGGTGGCTGCCCTGCCGTCTGATAGCCGAGATTGCCAATCTGGTAGAAACCCGTCTCGACCGAGACGAAATCCTCATGCGCCGCCGAATATCGACCGCCGAGATCGAGCTTCCATCCCTTGGCGAAAGCGATGCTCGCCTGCCCGAACACCGCAAATTGCTGCTGACGATAGGTGCGGTCGTCGCTCTCGTCGATGCCGTTCGGGAATAAGGGGATGGCGTCGCCCCCGCCCGGCTGGCCGTAGGTGGGATTGCCATAGGCGGTTTCGACCAGCGACTGTTCCATCGGCATGCCGTAGATCGACTGGAAGGTCGAATTGATCGCGTCGATCGTCTGATAATCCACGTTGTGGACGTTCTGGGTCGAGAAATAAGCTCCGGCGACCCAGCTCAGCCAATGTGGTCCCGGGCTGCTGCTGTTGGAGGACAGACGCAGTTCCTGGCTGAACTGACGATAGTGCGTCCGGTAATGGACCGCCGATGGCAGTGTGGCGATGATGTTGTCGTTTTGGGGCTGATATTGCGGATAGATCGGATCGAGGAAGAACAGGGCGAATGCCGTGCTGTTCAGATAGGTGCCATCCTCCTGCCGCGCGGCGACGCGATCGAAGTAGCCTGTGACCGAGGTAAGATCGGCGAAGCCCAACGTCTTCTTCACGTTCAGGCTTCCCAGCATGACCGTGTCATGGCTGGGTTCGGCGACTTCCTTGTTCTGCTTCCAGACCCCGATCGCGGGATAGAATGCGGCATTGTCGGCGTTGTTCGCGCGCTGATAGAAAAATGCGGGTGTTATCATCAGCGTAGGATCGGGGGTCCAGGTAGCGCTGATGCGGGCGGTCAGGCTATTGCCGCTGTTGACGCGCTTTTTGTCGAGCAGGCCCGCCAGCGTGTAGTGATCGATCCAGCCGCTCTCTTTCTCGTAATTGGCGCTGACTCGGACGGCCAGCGTGTCGGTGACCAGCGGCAGGTTCGCGGTGCCGCTGGCCGCATGGTTGAAGCCGCCATGTTGTGTGCCAGAAATGTCGCCGATCATGGTTGCGCTGAACGCATCCGCCTTGGCTGGGGCGGTGATGTAGCGGATCGTTCCACCTTCGGAGCTGTCGCCATAGAGCGTGCCCTGCGGTCCTCGCAGTACCTCCACCCGCTCGATATCGGGCAGGCGAACCTCGATCGACCCGTCACGATACAGATTGGGCACCGTGATCGAGACGTCGTCGAGATAGAGCCCAACCGTCGAGGCGCCGGAGGTCGATGATACGCCCCGAATGACGATATTGTCGCGGCCCTCTTCACCCGCAACCGCGTTGAACGCGACGCCCGGGACCGCGCGGCTGAGGTCGTCATAATCGGCGATCTTCTGGTCGCTGAGCGCCGCGCCCGGCAAGACGGACAGGCTGATCGGAACCTTGCGAACGTCTTCGCTCCGTTTCTGCGCGGTGACGATGACCTCGCCCGATCCGTCGGCCTCCCCGGAGGCCGCAGCGGGTGCCTCACAATGTGCAAGCGCTGGTAGCAGCAGCGCCAAGGCCGATGCGCTGGCGGAAAACAGGACGAGGCGCGACGCCCTCCGGCGATGAAACATATCGGTCGTGTCCGTTCGTTGCTGCAGTGCAACAAATCTGCCGACGGACGGGTCATCATGGTAGGCGGTAACTTTTGATGTGAGACATAGATTTCATCTATGTCTTCCGCTATCAGCCGCAGCTGGGAAGGGCATGGATTTTGGCGGAAGGGGATAAGTCGGTCGATCGCGTCGCGCTGCCCGACAAAATGTTCGCCAGCCGCGTGGATTGGAACCTGCTGCGGACCTTCGTCGAGATCGTGCGGGCGGGTGGAGTCGGCGCCGCCGCCCGAAAGCTGAACAAGCAGCAGCCGAGCATCAGTGCGGCCTTGCGCAGACTCGAGGATCAGGTGGGCGTGCAGTTACTGCATCGTTTGCCGATCGGCGTCGAGACGACCGCGGCCGGCAAGGCGTTGATGGGCCTATGCGAGGAAATGCTCGAAGCGGCACGGATGGTGCCGCACCAGATCGCGCAGGCGACCGGCCGAGTCGAGGGCATCGTCCGTATCCAGCTGATCTCCGCCGTGCTGTCGCCCGAGTTCGACGAGGCGATCGCCAGCTTCCATCGCCGCAATCCCAATATCCAGATCGAACTGCGCGTCTCACCCTGGCGCGATGTGCTCGACGCGCTGGAGAGAGGCGAGGTCGAGATCGGCGTCGGTTATGACGGCGGCGCCCGCAGCGGCCTGGTCTATGAACCGCTGTTCGTCGAGCGCCAGCAGCTTTATTGTTGCCGCAGCCACCCCAGGTTCGGGCACCGCATCAGCCGTCTCGGCGAGCTCAAGGACGAAGGCTTCGTCCTTACGGGCGAGGATGAGCTGGAGGTCGTCACCCGCCTGCGCAGACGCTATGGCTTAGGATCGAAGATGAGCGGCCTCGCCGAAGACGTCAACGAGGCGCAGCGCCTGATCATGCTCGGCGTCGGCATCGGCTTCCTGCCGGTGCTCGCCGCGGCCGACGCCGTGGCGAAAGGGCGGCTATGGCCGTTGCTCCATGCGGAACTGGAGCCGTCTTACGATATCTTCCTGCTGGCACGATCGGAAGCTTTGCGCGACACGGCCACTCAGCTTTTCCTCGACGAAGTGATCCGCCGGGTTCGCGCCCAGCGTCGGGCATAATCCGCCTCTCTCAGGCGAACGGTTGGGCGATCGGGTCGATCGCAATCTCGGCTGGCAGACGCCCGACGATATCGCCATCGGCCTGAAGCGGCGCGTCGGCGCCTTCGATCCGGAGCGAGGCACAGGTGAACTGGATCAGGTTCGGGTCACGCGCCAGGTCATCATGACGAAGCAAAGCCCACAGGAAGCGGACGAAATCACGCCGGCGCGCGTGTCTAAGCGCGACGACATGCAGGAAGGGATCGTCCGCCGCCGCCGCCGGCGCAAAGCTCCAGGGGCCGGCATAATAACGTCCCTTGGCGACATAGACCGCCTCGCAGGCCATCGTCTGGCCATCGGTTTCGACCGAAAGCCGGCGACGCGGCCAGCGGATCAGCGCGCCCAGGAAGGCCACCCCATAGGCGGCGCGGCCGATTGCGCGCTTCAGGCGCGGCGAAACAGCCGCGACCGCATCGGCATCCGGGCCGACGCTGGCGCAGGTGAACATCATGATTTCGCCGATCCGCGCCATACGTTGCAGGCGAGGGGGCGCGTCGCGCAGAATGCGGCCGGCGAAGCTGAGCGGATTTCGGCTATAGCCATATTCCCGCGCGAGCAGGTTGACCGTGCCGGTCGGGAAGATGCTCATCACGCGCGGTTGCCCGCTCCGCCCTAGCGCCGCGGCCACATGGCGAAGCGTGCCGTCACCGCCGACCGCGCAGATGTGCGTGCTTTCCTCCGCGACGGCCAGATCGTCGTGACCGGTCGGGGTCAGGATCACGCGCGCGCCCGCCGCCTCGAGTTCGCGCCGGAGCGCTGCCACGCGACGGCGTGAGGAGGAGCCGGCTTTCGCGTTGACGAAAAGCTGAATGATGGGCTGCGGCACCGGCAAGGCCTACAGGATTTCACGCACCTTTTCAGGGGGGCGGCCGAGACGTACACCCTTTTCCGTTTCGACCAGCGGGCGCTCGATCAAAATCGGGTCCGCAGCCATCGCGTCGAGGATCGCATCGTCCGATGCGGTTTTGAGCGATTTGGCGGCGTCCTCGGCGGTACGTAGCCCCTCGCGCGGGGTCATCCCCGCTTTGGTGTAAAGGCGTTTCAGCTCGTCGCGGCTGGGCGGGGTCCGGAGATATTCGACGACGGTGACATCAGCGCCCGCATCCTGGAGCAAAGCGAGCGTCTCGCGCGACTTTGAACAGCGGGGGTTGTGGTAGATGGTGGCTTTCATGACTCCTGCTTCGCCAGCCACTGCTCCAGCCATTTGATCGTGTAATTGCCCGTCTGGAAATCAGGGTCGTCGAGCAGGGCCTGATGGAGAGGAATGGTCGTCTTGACCCCGTCGACCACGAATTCCTCGAGTGCGCGGCGCAGACGGCGGAGCGCGCCGTTGCGGGTGGTGCCGTAGACGATCAGTTTGGCGATCATCGAATCGTAATAAGGCGGGACGCGATAGCCGGCGTAGAGCCCGCTATCGACCCGCACATTCATGCCGCCGGGTGCGTGATATTGCTTCACCAGCCCGGGCGAGGGGGCAAAGGTGCGCGGATCCTCGGCATTGATGCGGCATTCGATTGCGTGGCCGCGGAAGACGACGTCCTCCTGGCGCAGGGTCAGCGGATGGCCTTCAGCGATGCGGATTTGCTCGCGGACGAGATCGAGACCGGTGATGGCCTCGGTCACCGGATGCTCCACCTGCAGCCGGGTATTCATCTCGATGAAGTAGAATTCGCCATTTTCCCACAGGAACTCGATCGTGCCGGCGCCGCGATAGCCCATATCGGCCATCGCCTTGGCGACAATGCCGCCCATGCGGTTGCGCTCTTCGGTCGAGATGATGGGCGACGGGGCCTCCTCGACTACCTTCTGATGGCGCCGCTGGAGCGAGCAATCGCGCTCGCCGAGATGGATCGCGTGGCCTTTGCCGTCGCCGAACACCTGGAATTCGATGTGGCGCGGATCGCCCAGATACTTTTCCATGTAGACGGTGGCATCGCCGAACGCGGCCGCCGCCTCATTGCCCGCCTGGTCGATCAGCGTTTCGAGCTGGCTCTCATCAGGCACGACCTTCATGCCGCGCCCGCCGCCGCCCGAAGCCGCCTTGATCAGCACCGGATAGCCGATCTCCCTGGCGACCTTCTTGGCTTCGGCCAGATCGCTCACCGGCCCGTCGGATCCCGGCACGAGCGGCAGGCCGAGCTTGGCAGCGGTCAGCTTGGCCTCGATCTTATCGCCCATCGTCCGGATATGTTCGGGCTTGGGGCCAATCCAGATGATGTCGTGCGCCTCGACGATTTCGGCGAACTTGGCGTTCTCCGAGAGGAAGCCGTAACCGGGGTGGATCGCGTCCGCGCCCGAAATCTCGGCGGCGGAGATCAGATTGGGGATATTGAGATAGGATTCGGTCGCGGACGGCGGCCCGATGCAAATCGCCTCGTCGGCGAGACGGACGTGCATCGCATCCGCATCGGCGGTCGAATGCGCCGCGACCGTCTTGATGCCCATTTCATGACAGGCGCGATGGATGCGGAGCGCGATCTCGCCGCGATTGGCGATCAGAACTTTTTTGATCTCTGCCAAGGCCGCTTACTCGACAACGGCGAGCGGCTGATCGAACTCGACCGGCTGGCCATTGTCGACCATCAGCTGCGTGACCTTGCCCGCGCGCGGGCTGACGATCGGGTTCATCACCTTCATCGCCTCGACGATGAGCAGCGTGTCGCCCGCGGCAACGGCGTCACCCACCGCCACGAACGCCTTGGCGCCGGGCGAGGAGGAGAGATAGGCGGTGCCGACCATCGGCGACTTGATCGTGCCGGGGTGGTCGCCCGTCGGTGCGGCGGCCGGTGCGGGCGCGGACGCGGGTGCTACCGCTGCCACGGGCGCAGCGGCGGCCGGTGCGGCAACGGCGTGTGTCGGAATAGCGACGTTGCGCACCACCCGGATGCGGCGGTCGCCGTCCTGGACCTCGATCTCGGTCAGGCGTGTATCATCCAGCAATTCGGCGAGCTGACGGACCAGTACCGCGTCAACCTGCATCGAACCATTCTTGTTATCGGTCATCCAGCGATGCCCTTTTGAAAGTGAAGCGGCGCTATTGGCAAAGCGTGGCCCCTACGTCCAGCACGGGAGCACGGCAAGGGTTTCATCCTTCCGCCTCCGCCCTTAGGGGGAAGCCATGACGACTCCAATTCACAGCGACGGCACGATCACGATCACGGTCAATGGTGAGCATAAGCGCGTGCGCGCGGGGCTGACCATTGCCGATCTGGCGAACGAACTCGGGCTCGTGCCGGAAAAGGTGGCGGTGGAGCGCAACCTGGAGGTCGTGCCGCGTTCGACCATCGCGCAGGTCTGCCTGGAGGACGGCGACGATCTGGAAATCGTCCATTTCGTCGGTGGCGGAGACCATGGGTCCGCAGTGGATGAAGACCGCTGGACCGTGGCGGGACGCAGCTTCCGTTCGCGGCTGATCGTCGGCACGGGCAAATATAAGGATTTCGCGCAGAATGCCGCCGCGCTGGAGGCATCAGGCGCAGAGATCGTGACCGTTGCGGTGCGCCGCGTGAACGTGTCCGATCCCAAAGCACCGATGCTGACCGACTTTATCGATCCGAAAAAGGTCACCTATCTGCCCAATACGGCGGGCTGCTTTACCGCCGAGGACGCGGTCCGCACGCTCCGGCTTGCGCGCGAGGCGGGCGGTTGGGATCTGGTCAAGCTCGAGGTGCTGGGCGAAGCGCGCACGCTCTATCCCGACATGGTCGAGACTTTGCGCGCGACCGAGACATTGGCGAAGGAAGGCTTTCTGCCGATGGTCTATTGTGTCGACGACCCGATCGCGGCGAGGCGGCTGGAGGATGCGGGCGCGGTGGCGATCATGCCGCTCGGCGCTCCGATCGGATCGGGCCTCGGCATCCAGAATCTCGTCACCATCCGGTTGATCGTCGAGGGCGCCAAGGTGCCGGTGCTGGTCGACGCCGGTGTGGGCGCGGCATCCGATGCAGCCGTGGCGATGGAGCTTGGCTGCGACGGTGTGCTGATGAACACCGCGATCGCCGAGGCCAAGGACCCAATCCTGATGGCGGCGGCGATGAAGGCGGCGGTCGAGGCAGGGCGCCTTTCCTATCGCGCCGGCCGGATGGGCAAGCGCCTTTATGCAGATCCGTCGAGCCCGCTCGCAGGGCTGATCTGACGCCACGACGTCTCCGGAAGGTGTGAGCGGGGTCTGCCTCATGCCGCGAGATGGCGGCGTAGGCGGCAAAACTTTTCAACGGCCGACGGGAAAGCGGAAACCTTCCGTTCAAGATGCGAATTCTAGGGCGCGTCCATCGGGAGAACGGGACGTTGCCGCCGAAATCGAACCGTAGGAACTCACAAGGGGGGCGTGTGCGCCGACTGTCGTTTTTGCTTGGGCTTCCGCTTTTTCTGACGCCCGAAATGGCCATGGCGCAGACCGCGCCCGCGCCGGTGCCGCCCGCCACGTCTGCCGCGCAGAAGCCGGCGACGGCTGCGCCTGCCGCAGCGGCATCTTCTCCCGACGACGAGGAGGAAATTGTCGTCCGGGGCCAAAAGCCGCGCGGATCGGTGCAGGGCGACATTCCGCCCGAGCAGACGCTGAATGCCGCGGACGTCCGCGCTTACGGCGTCAACAACATCTCCGATCTGCTCGACCAGCTGTCGCCGCAGACGACCAGCGGACGTGGCGGCCCGCCGGTGATGCTGCTTAACGGACGGCGCATCTCGGGCTTCGGAGAAATCCGCGACCTGCCGACTGAGGCGATTTCGCGCGTCGAGATCCTGCCCGAGGAAGTCGCGCTCAAATATGGCTATTCGGCCGATCAGAAGGTCGTGAACATCGTCCTGCGCGAGCGTTTCCTGGCGCTGGTCGGGGAGGTGGGCGGCAGCACCTCGACCGAAGGCGGCGGCACCGGCACCAATCCCGAGGCCAATTATGTCCGGATTCGCGGCGACAGTCGTCTCACCGACAATCTACGCTATCAGGCAAATACCAAACTGCGCGAAAGCCAGCGCGATATCGTCGACGCAACCGGCCCGAACGGCACCGACGTGGCGCATCACAAGACGCTCAAGGGCTCGTCGCAGCAATGGAGCGACAATCTCGTCTATGCACGGCCGATCTTCGATCGTTCGACGCTGACGCTGAACGGCGCTCTGTCTTATACGGTCGGCGACAGTCTCCGCGGCCTGCCGCTCAGCTCCACCTCGCCCAATCCCGATCCGCTGCACCAGCGCACTGAAAACCTGACCGGTCATGCCGGCCTGACGGTCAACGGGGATAAGGGCCGGTGGCGCTGGTCGGTCACGGGCAATTACGATCATGGCGACAGCCTGACGCACACGCAGACCGGCTACGATGCGTCCGGCGCGCTCCAGACCAACCGTGCCGAATCCATTTCCAACACCGGCAATATCCAGCTGCTGACGGGTGGGCCGCTGTTCCAGCTGCCTGCGGGCGATTTCACGACCAACGTCAAAGCCGGTCTGGAATATATGGGCTTCGACGCGACCTCGACCCGCGGCACGGTCGAGCAGAGCAGCAATCTCAACCGCCGCAACGCCAACGGCCAGGTCAATTTCGACCTGCCGATCACCAGCCGCCGTACCGGCTTCGGCGCGTTTCTGGGCAATTTGTCGCTCAACGGCAATCTGGCGGTGACCAACCTTTCCGATTTCGGCACGATGACCAACGTCGGCGGCGGGTTCGTGTGGACGCCCGTCCCCGCGATCAACCTGATCGGCTCCTACACGCGCGAGGAAGTCGCGCCGACGCTCAACCAGATCGGCGATCCAACGATCGCCACACCGCAGGTGCGCGTGTTCGATTATGCCGCGGGCCAGACCGTCAACGTGACCCAGATCAGCGGCGGCAATCGCGACCTGCAGGCCGATCGCCGGCATGTCTGGAAAATCGGAACGACGCTGAAGCCGTTCGGCGACAAGAACGACCTCACGTTCACCGCTAATTTTTTCCACACGATCACCAACGACGCGATCGCATCGTTGCCCGAGCCGACCGCGGATCTCGAGGCGGCTTTCCCCGATCGCTTCCTGCGCAATGCGGGCGGACAATTGATCCAGATCGACACGCGCCCGGTCAATTTCGAGCGCGAACGGTCGGACACGCTGCGGCTCGGTATGACCTTCTCGATCAACCTGAAGTCGATCCTCCAGAAGAAGTTCGAAACCTGGATCGCCGCGCGCCGCGCCGGGCAGGACGTGCCTCCTCCGATCCGGTTCAACAATTTCCAGCCGACGCTGGCGGGCAACAAGGCCGACCTGGCAAAAGCGCGCGCGCAATTCCAGCAACGCCAGCAACATGGCGGCAATGGCCAAGCGCCCGCCAACGGCCAGGCGCCGGCGGCACCGGCCAACACCCAGACCGCACAGGCCGGAACGCCTCCGCCCCCGGGCGATGCGGGCGGTCCTCCCCCCGGCGGTCCCCCACCGGGTGGCGGTGGCTTCGGTGGCGGCGGGTTCCGCGGCGGCTTCGGCGGCGGTGGCGGTGGCGGCCGCGGCGGTTTTGGTGGCGGCGGCGGGTTCCGCCAGGCCTCAGGCCGGCTGCAGGTTGCTATCTTCGACACCTGGACGCTGCGCGATGATGTGCTGATCCGTCAGGGCGTGCCTTTGCTCGACCTGTTGAACGGTGATTCCGTGGGTGCCGGCGGCGGGCAATCGGAGCATCAACTCCAGCTGCAGCTCGGCTATTCGAATAACGGCCTCGGCGCGCGGCTCGACAGCAATTACAAGACCAGCACCTCCGTGCGTGGCGACGGCACCGGCACCGCCGGCGACTTGCATTTCTCGGGTCTGGCCACGTTCAACCTGCGCTTCTTCGCGGATATGGGCGGCATGCCCAAATTCATCACCAAGACGTGGGCGCGGGGTCTGCGGATCAGCTTCGGCGTGAACAACCTGTTCGATAGCCGCCAGCATGTGCGCGATCAGAATGGCGCGACGCCGCTGCGTTACCAGCCGGCCTATCTCGATCCGCTCGGCCGGACGGTGTCGATCACGATCCGCAAACTGATCTTTTAAAGCCCAGGTTTCTGCGCCGAACGGGGATATTGGCAGCCTTGGCCAGCGCGCCGATAAGGGCGGGCAGGTTGTGACTGTCCGGAGCGATGCGAATGATCACGAGGCGAGAGGCGCTGGTAGCCGCCGCCGGTGCAACCTGCTCCACTGCGGCCAAGACCGGACCCGAGCCTTTAAGTAACGATCCGCGGGAGGCGCTGCTGGCTTTCCTGCGAGCGTTCGAAAATTGTGATCTGCCCCGGATGGAACTCGCTTTCGCGGCGGATGCCACGTATTTTGATCGCGCGCCGCTCTTTCCGGGCGATCCCGCCCAATATCGGCGCGGGCAAGGAATGCCGCCGGGTATGCGGCTGCTGGCTTCGACGCTGCCAGACAAGGTTACGGGGCCGCCCTACCAGCGGGTGAAGCCGGAGAATCTCGCTTGCGATCGCTACGGCGAGACCGCCTTGTGCACGTTCGAGCTGGATAGCGTCGACGCCCTGGGGCGCAGGACAATTCTGCTACGTCAGCAGGGGGATGGGTGGAAAATCGTGCATATTCACGCATCCAATATTTATCACTGATCACCTGCGAGAGCGGTTGACCCACCCGCGGGGTGAGCAATTCGCTATCGATCACGATCCGCAAGTGGATCTTCTAACCCTGCCACTCCCGAAGAGCCCGGCGACAATTGACCAGCGTTTCCGTGTTACAGTAGGGTAACACAGTTATTGGTTCGTGGCGAAAAACCGCAATGTGCGGGTGCCCACTACCGCGGGGGGATGTCGTCATGTCGTACAGGGTTGCCGTCGCTGTCTTGCTTGCCGGCCACGCTGTTGCCGGCACGGCCCAGCCGCCCGCACCCTCCGTCACGATCGACAGCGGAAAGCTCGCGGGAACGGAAAAAGACGGCATGATGACCTTCCTGGGCATCCCTTATGCTGCGCCTCCCACGGGCGACCTGCGCTGGAAGGCGCCCCAACCGGCGAAAGCCTGGCCGGGTGTACGCCAGGCGACAGAATTCGGGCCTGCCTGCCGCCAGATCGCCCCTTGGGTGAAGGCGCCGCAGAGCGAGGATTGCCTGACGCTCAACGTCTGGGCCCCTGTCAGCAAAGCCGGCAGGCCTTATCCCGTCATCGTCTATATCCATGGCGGCGCGCTCGCCAACGGCCATGGCAGCGAATGGGGGCCGGACGGCGGCAGGAGCTTCGTTCAGAAGGGTGTGATCTTCGTTTCGATCAACTACCGTCTGGGCGTGTTCGGCTTCTTCGCGCACCCCGAGCTTTCCGCGGAGGCAGCGGATCACACCTCCGGCAACCAGGGTTTCCGTGACCAGATTGCCGCGCTGCAATGGGTCAAGCGCAACATCTCGGCCTTTGGCGGCGATCCGGGTCGCATAACGATCGCGGGCGAATCCGCGGGTGGATCGTCAGTGGCGGCGCTGACGGTTTCGCCTTTGGCCAGCGGATTGTTCCAACGTGCTATCGCCGAAAGCGGCGTGTCCGGCCCGCTGCCCCCGCAGGCGGTCGCCGAAAAGGCCGGAACGGCGTTGGGTGACGCACTCAAGACAGCTCACATTGGCGACTTGCGCAAGCTCAGCGACGAAGAGCTGCTGCAGCAAAAACGGCCGCCGACGCCCGCTCTCGACGGCGTGGTGTTCAGCGAACAGCCGCAGCAAAGTTTCGCCGCCGGGCATCAGAACAAGGTGCCGTTGCTGCTTGGATGGAATGCTGACGAGGGGCGTGATCTCGCCCCCGATTCCTTCGGCACCCGGGACATCACCGCCGCCAATTATGAAAGCCTGTTGCGGAAAATGTTCGGTCCGCAGATGCCGCCGGGCCTGTTGACGGAATATCCGGGAAAGACCGACGCGCAGGCGTTGGCGTCGGCGCAACGCCTGGTTAGCGACTTAATCGGACTGTCGCACTTCGGCTGGGCGACAATGCAGCAGAAAACCAAGACGCAGCCGGTCCACCTCTATTTCTATGTGCACTCGCCCGCGGAGCCGCCTGCGGATCAGCCCTGCACCTATGGCTGCAAGGCCGGACATACTTCGGAAATCCGCTTTGCTTATGGCCAATTGTGGCGCGAGGCCCGTGCCTGGACCAAGGACGACCTCGCGCTGCAGGAACAGATGCTGGATTATTGGACGAATTTCGCGAAGACCGGTGATCCCAATGGCGGTGCGCTGCCGAAATGGCCGACTTTCGACGGTACGCCGGCTACCGTTCAAAGATTGGGCAGCGCGGCGGAAATCGCGGAACGCGGAAATTTCCCGGATTTCCGGCCTTATCTCGGGCTTGTGGGACAATAGCCCAAAGGAGCGATAGGATGTGGGGAGCGTTCGGTTCAGCCAAGTGTCCGCCTCAACCTTCTGAAGCCCCGTTGGGCTTGCAGACACCCGACCGATTGAGCAACTCGCTCAACTCCTTCACTGCCAGGCTCAGCTGGACAACCTCCTGCTCGCGCAGCTGGTCGAGCTTCTGGTGGAGCAGCTCGATCTCCAGCTCGGCCTTGATGTTGATCTTATAGTCGTTCTCGGCGGCTTCGCGGTCGATATCCTGCTGGCGGTTCTGTGCCATCATGATGATCGGTGCGGCGTAAGCGGCCTGGAACGACAAAGCCAGGTTGAGCAGGATGAAGGGATAAGGATCCCATTGGCGGATCCACGCGGTGACGTTGAGCACCACCCAGATCGACAACAGCACCGACTGGATGATGATGAACCGCCACGAGCCCATATTCGCCGCTACACGGTCGGCGACGCGTTGCCCAACGGTAAGATCGTCCGGCTGGCGTGCGCCCTCCTCGCGGAGCTTGCGACGCAATTTCCTGAGCTCGCCCAGCAGGGCAATTTCGGCTTCGTGCAAGCCCTGGGCAGGTCGGAAAGCCATCTGGAACCCTTTCGTCGGAAGCGCAGGCTATGCCGCACACCTACACGAAACGGCGCCGAAATCAGAAGATGGGATCGTCCTCGCTCGGGCCGTCGATCGGCGTGTGGATGCCGCACTCCACCTTGTCCCAGCCGCGCCAGCGGCCGGCGCGCGGATCCTCGCCCGGCATCACCTTGCTGGTGCAGGGGGAGCAGCCGATCGAAAGATAGCCCTCCGCCTCGAGCGGGTGGTGGGGCAAATCGCGCTCGGCAAAATAGGCTTCCAGATCGTCCTTGGTCCAATCACCCAGCGGGTTCACCTTGAGGCGGCCATCCTCCAGCTCGAACCGGGGCAGATTGGCGCGAGTTTGCGACTGAAACGCCTTGCGGCCGGAGAACCAGCTATCGAGCTCGTGCTTGGCCCGCGCGAGCGGTTCGACCTTGCGGATCGCGCAGCAGCCATCGGGGTCGTAGGACCAGCGCAGGCCGGTTGCGTCCTTGGCCGCCAGCATTTCGGGATCGGGGGTGATCGCACGGCGATTGTGCATGCCCAACCGATCGAGCAAGGCGTCGCGATAGGCGAGCGTCTCGGGGAACATCTTGAGCGTGTCGACGAACACGACCGGCGTCTCCGGCGCGACGCGCGAGATCAGGTCGAGCAGCACCGCGCTTTCGGTGCCGAAGGAGGAGACGATCGCGGTCTCACCCAGGATGTTGTCGGCGAAAAGTGCGCGCAGCATCGGTAACGTCTCGACGCCTTCGAAACGCGCGTTGAGCGCGTCGACATCAGCCTGGGTGAAAGCAGGCCGCACATCGATCGTGTCCAGCTTGCGCGCTGCCTCAGCCATGGCGCAATTTCCACACCGGCACGCGCCCGTCGGCGGCCTGCTGATAGACGAAATCATATTCGGTCAGCGCACGCTGCGCGACGTCGATGTCGAGCGCCTGGTCCGGCCCGAAACTGTCGAAGCCGCAGCGGCGCATGAAGAGAAGCTGGTCGACCAGCACGTCGCCGACCGCCTTCAATTCGCCCGTATACCCCATCTCGCGCAGGATGCGCGCCGAGGAATAGCCGCGCCCGTCGCGGAAGCGCGGAAAATCCACCTCGACCAGCTTCAGCCGATCAAGCGCGGGGCCAAGCCGGCGGACATCGTCGCCACCCTCGATCCGCACCGACACCGCGTTGGGTTGGTCGAGGAAGGCGTCGAGCGACACGCCGGGCTCGTCCGCGGGCTCGTCGTCACGGAAACGCAGATTATCGGGAATGGCGGCCTCAACCATAGATCGCCTCCTTGAACGGATCAGACCCGACGCGGCGATATGTGTCGAGGAAGCGCTCGCCGTCCGTGCGGAGGTCGCGATATTTCTCGACCGCGCGCTCGATCGCATCAACTACGCCGTCTTCGCTGAAGCCCGGGCCGATGATCTTGCCGAGGCTCGCATCCTCGGCACCCGATCCGCCAAACAGCAACTGGAAATTCTCGGTGCCCTTACGGTCGACGCCAAGCACGCCGATATGGCCGGCATGATGGTGGCCGCAGGCGTTGATGCAGCCCGAAATCTTGAGCTTCAATTCGCCGATGTCGAGCTGGCGTGCGGGGTCCGCGAACCGCTCCGTGAGCTTCTGCGCGAGCGGGATCGAGCGTGTATTGGCGAGGCTGCAATAATCGAGGCCCGGGCAGGCGATGATGTCGCTGATCAGGTCGAGATTGGCGGTGGCGAGGCCGGCGGCATCGAGTGCCTGCCAGATCGCGTAAAGATCCGCCTTGCGGACGTGCGGCAGCACCACATTCTGCGCATGCGTCGGGCGTAGATCGTCGAAGCTGTATTTTTCGGCGAGGTCGGCGAGCAGGTCGATCTGGTCGGCCGACACGTCGCCCGGAATCCCGCCGACCGGCTTCAGGCTGATCGTCGCGATCGCATAGCCCGGCTGCTTGTGCGCATCGACGTTGCGCTCGACCCAGGCGGCAAAGCGCGGATCGGACAGATCGAGCTCGTCGCTCAGGCCTTCTTCGAACGGAGGCGGCGTGAAATAAGCCGCGATCCGCTCATATTCCCTGAGCGGAATATCATCGCCGAGATGCTGGATCGTCGCCCACTCCTCCTCGACCTGGCGCGCGAATTCCTGCGCCCCCAGATCGTGGACGAGGATCTTGATGCGCTGCTTGTGGATATTGTCGCGGCGGCCATGGCGGTTCCACACGCGCAATATCGCTTCCAGATAGGAGCAGATCGAGGCCGCGGGCAGGAAATCGCGGATCAGGTGTGCGACGAACGGCGTGCGGCCCATGCCGCCACCGACGAACACGCGAAAGCCGGTCTCGCCGTCCGCGCCGCGCACGATCTGCAGGCCCACATCGTGCAGCTTGATCGCGGCGCGGTCATTGTCGGACGCGGTCAGCCCGATCTTGAACTTGCGGGGCAGGTAGCTGAATTCCGGGTGGAAGGTCGTGTATTGGCGGATCAATTCAGCCCAGGGGCGGGGGTCGCACACCTCGTCCGCGGCGGCGCCGGCATATTGGTCGGCGGAGATATTGCGGATGCTCTCGCCGCTGGTCTGAATGGCATGCATCTCGACCTTGGCCAGCTCGGCCAGGATGTCGGGCGCGTCCTCCAGCCGGATCCAGTTGAACTGGATGTTCTGGCGCGTGGTGAAATGGCCGTAACCGCGATCATATTTACGCGCGATATGCGCCTGCACGCGCAATTGTTTCGCGTTGATCGTGCCATAGGGGATGGCGATGCGGAGCATGTAGGCGTGGAGTTGAAGATAAAGACCGTTCTTGAGCCGCAGCGGCTTGAACTGGTCGTCCGTCATCTCGCCCGCAATGCGCCGCGCGACCTGATCGCGGAATTCGGCAACGCGCGCATCGACGATCGCCTGGTCATAGGTGTCGTAGCGGTACATCAGATCACATAGCTCCCCGCGCTGGCATCGGCGGGCTTGAGGGCAAGGTCCGGGCGCACGGTCGGGCCGATCGCGCGGATGCGTTCCTTGATATGGTTCGGGACCGGGCCGGTCGGGCCGGGTTCCGCGTCGACGATATAGGGATTGTTGACGCGGCAGGCGGCGGTTTCGACCTGCGCGATCTGCTCGCCTTTGTCGCCCACCTCGGCCGCCTGCTCGACATGGCGCGACCAGCCTTCGCCTGTCCACCAGATGACGTAGCCGTTGACCAGATGATTGCCCGTCAGAAGCTTCATGCGAGCGACTCCGCCTGCCGCGCGAACGACGCGAGCCTGTTTTCGGCATCGGACAGCAGAACGACCTCGCCGACCACGATGATCGCGGGGCTCTGCACGCGCTCGCGCTCGACCATGTCGCCGATGTCGGCGAGCAGGGTACGCAGCGCCCGCGATCCGGGCAGCGTGCCGCGCTCGAGCACTGCGACCGGCATGTCAGGCGCAACGCCGTCGGCCATCAGTTTGTCCGCGATCACGCGCGCATTGGCGACGCCCATATAGATGACCAAAGTACGGCCCTGGCCGGCGAGACCCGACCAATCCTGGTCGGACAGGCCCTTGCACTGGCCCGCCACGAAGCTGACCGCGCTCGACCAGTCGCGATGGGTGAGCGGGAGCATCGCTTCGGCGGCGCAGCCCAAAGCGGCGGAAACGCCGGGGACGACCTCGACCTTGAGGCCGGCGGCGCGCACCGCCTCGACTTCCTCGCCACCGCGCCCGAACACGAACGGATCGCCGCCCTTCAGCCGCACGACGACCGAACCGGCCTTCACATGCGCCACGATCAGCGCGTTGATCGCGTCCTGCGACAGGGTGTGACGCGCGCGCTGTTTGGCGACCGAAATGCGTTGGGCGTCCGCCGGCGCGTAATCCAGCACGCGCGCGTCGATCAGCCCGTCATGCACGACCACGTCAGCGGATCTGATTGCTTCGACCGCCCGCACGGTGAGCAGACCGGGGTCGCCCGGGCCGGCGCCGACCAGGATCACTTTCCCGCGCGATTGAGGATCGAGAAGACTTGCCATGATGGTGGGGCAGATGGGGCCGCGGAATAAAGCGCGCAATCGAGCGATCCTTGGGGGTGCGCTAGAGATACTTTCGTCGCATCAGCGCCTTGAACCAATTTGCGGCTGGATTAGACCAACGCCTGAACGAAGGGAGACATAAGGGAATGGCGGACGAGGCGGCGGCGCGGCTGCGCTACAGCAAGGTGGCGATCATTCTCCACTGGACGATTGCAATCCTGGTCCTCCACAACCTTATCACCGGCTTCTTCCACGATGTGCTGCCGCGCAGCTGGTTCCAGTTTCACATCTCCTCCGGTGTCACCATCCTGGTATTGACGGTGATCCGCATCGGCTGGCGTTTGACGCACAAGCCGCCGCCTTTCCTGCCAATGGCGAAATGGGAGAAGTGGCTGGCCAATATCGTCCATTTCCTCCTCTATTTCGCGATGCTGGCCTCGCCGCTGACCGGCTGGGCGATGATCTCGGCGCATGTCGACAAGCCCGCCCCGGTCGCGCAGGTCGGCGCCCTTCCGGCTGCGGTTCCCGGCCAGCCGCAAGCAGGACCAGGCAAGCCGCATAGGACGATGATCTGGGGCCTGTTCGAGCTGCCGAAACTCAGCCCGATCGTGCACATCGCCGATCAGCCCGACGGCGCTGCCAAGATCAAGGAAGCGCACGAGCTGTTCGAGGAGCGGCACGGGACGATGGGCCTGATCTTCCTGGGCTTGCTGATCCTGCACCTCGCGGGCGCGCTCAAGCACCAGTTTATCGACAAGGAACGCGAGCTCGCGCGGATGGGGTTGGGCAAGGCCGAAGCGGAGTAGATCGGCCGCCTGCCCAAGGCTGGCCGCCTTGGCTGGCGGCCACGCTGGTCCGATCGATAGGGCGGGTTGGCCATATCTCCGCTAGGCGACAGCCTTGGCCAAATCGTTCCTCAGTCTTTGTGCGTTCAGCCTCAGGAAGTCAGCGATGAGGTCCAGCTGTTCGGCATCATAGCGCGCGCATAGCTCGTCCAGCGAAGGGTTCGGGACGCCGAAGCCGCGACGAGCGTCCGTCACAGAGGCTTCGATCAGCGCCACGACGATCCGCCGCCTGTCCGTAGGGTGAGGCCCTCTGCTGACATAGCCCTTCGCAACGAGGCGATCGATCAGGTCGGTTACCGAAGCGGTCGCGAGTCCGGTCTCCTTCGCGATCTCGCCCGCGCTGAGGGGACCGAGGCGGCTCAGGACAAAGAGCGTCTTATAGGCCGTCGGGTCGAGGCCCATGCTTTGGGCAATCGACGCATGGAACAGCACGATGGCCTCGCTGTGCGCATTCAACGCCGCAATCAATTGGGCCGGAACATTTTCCAGCGCAGATCCTGCCTTTTCCTGTTTTGACATCGGTCCCTCAAAATGCTACGGTATACCGTAATATCAGGTTCGTCGTAATAATTCAATCGTCGGACCGCTATGCGGGCTGCCGTCATCGCACCACAGCGCGGGCTGTGTCGACGTCGGCGGTCGGAGAGGTCGCGGTCGCGCGGCGGAACGCGTGCACGGCAAATAGAGGAGGCAGGTGACATGAAACTTCTTGCAGCGTCTTCGGCACAGCTTTTGGCGGTCCTTCGGATCGTTGCCGCCCTTCTGTTCCTTGAGGCAGGGATATTCCATTTGTTCAACTGGCCGGCGCTCCCGATGCCCGCGCCACCGCCACAGATGGCACCCTGGCTGTTCGCGGCCGGTCTCCTCGAATTCGTCGGCAGCCTGCTGCTCATCCTCGGGCTTTTCACGCGCCCGACCGCCTTCCTTCTGTCTGGATTGATGGCGGTCGCCTATTGGGGCTTCCACGTGCCGACGGGGTTCTGGCCGGTCGCCAACATGGGTACCGCCGCAATCCTCTATTGTTTCATCTTCCTCTACATCGCATCCGCCGGCCCCGGCGCCTGGGCGGTGGACAATCTGCGGACGCGTGAGCTGGAGGATCCCGCTGCTCGCCGCTCCGTGGCCTGATACAATGCGCAGCGAAGGCAGGATTTCACAGCGTCTGCTGCTGTGGTTCCCGGTCGGCACCGCGCTCGCTTATCCATGGGCGTTGCGATTGTTCCACGGTGCGGTCGTCGCACAACCGCACGGTGCCGCTCCGGCAGGCTGGTTGATCCTCGCCTTCGCCCTGCCGCTCTCATCCTTGCTCTTCGCATGGTATGGCGCGGGGGGAGCCGGCGAGCCGGCACCAACCCTACGACGCGTCGCCTTCCTTGCCCTGGCGGCACCGCCCTTGTTCGTGCTGACCGGCGTAGTTTCGAGCTTGCTCCACTCTTCGATCCGCGACCTGTGGGTCTGGTCCATCCTCTGGCTCGCGCTCGGTGCGGGCGCTACGATCGCGCGTTCCGGGGCAGGATGGCAGGCGGTGGGCTCCACGCCCGGCCGTCTGCGCGTGGCGCACGGTGTTACCGCTTTGGCCATCCTGATGTTCGTCACCTTCCACCTGGCCAACCATCTGACCGGGCTGTTCGGACCGGCGGTGCATGCGCGGGTGATGGCCATAGGGCGCGTCGTGTACCGCTCGCGCCTGGTCGAACCGATGCTTGTGGTCATTCTGCTGTTCCAGGTTGCCAGCGGCTTCCGGCTTGCGTGGCGATGGAGCGCACGTGCGCTGGATGCGGCGAAGCTGATGCAGGTGGGATCGGGCGTCTATCTCGCGGCATTCATCGTTACGCATCTCAACTCCGCCTTCGTCTCGGCGCGGTGGGTTCACAAAATACCGACGGATTGGGGCTGGGCGACAGGTGCCCCGGAAGGTCTGTTGCGGGATGCCTGGAACATAAGGCTGCTGCCGCATTATGCGCTCGGCGTCTTCTTCGTCATCGCGCACCTCTTCTGCGGCTTGCGCACGATCCTGGTGGCGCACGGAGTCCGGGGGTCGATCGCCGATCGAGTGTGGGCAGGCGGGCTCCTATGCGCGGGCGGCGTGTCGTCGATGATCGCAGCGGCGCTCTGCGGATTGCGCATCTGACCTCGACCGCTTCCAGACTGGAGCAGGCTGACGCTGAGATGTGTTGTCAGTCCTCCAGTAATCCCTGGCCGATGGTTGCCCGGGCCTGCTCGCTTTCGACCGAGGTGACGGGATAGGCGCAATAATCCGCCGCGTAGAAGGCGCTTGGGCGGTGATTGCCCGAAATGCCGACCCCGCCGAACGGCGCGTTGGAGGGCGCGCCGTTGGTCGGGCGGTTCCAGTTGATCACGCCCGCCCGCGTATTGGCCCAGAAACGGTCGTAAAGTTGCGGCTTGCCGGTCACCACGCTCGCCGCCAGCCCATAGCGCGTGGTATTGACCTCCGCGATCGCGCTGTCGAAATCGGGCACGCGGATCATCTGCAGCATCGGGCCGAACACTTCCTCGTCCGGCCGGTTCGCGACATCGGTCACGTCGATCAGCCCCGGCGTGAGGAAGGGTCGGTCGGCCTCCGGCTTCGCCATGTGCCGGATCGCGCGCCCGCCCTTCATAATCAGATCGAGGAAGGCGTCGAGCACCCCGATGGCCGAGGCATTGTCGATCACCGGGCCCATGAAGGGCGCGGGTTTGTCGTGCGGTGCGCCGATGATGATCCGATCGAGAATCTTGGCGACTTCGTCGAGCAGGGGGCCTTCCTTGCCGTCCTCGACGATCAGCCGGCGCGCGCAGGTGCAGCGCTGCCCCGCCGAGAGGAAGGCCGATTGGACGATGATCGTCGCGGCCGCCTGAAGGTCGCCTGGCTCCCACACCACCAGCGGATTGTTGCCGCCCAGCTCAAGCGCGAGAATGCGCTGCGGCGTGTCGGCGAACTGGCGGCTCAGCGCGGCACCCGCAGCGGCAGAGCCGGTGAACAGCAATCCGTCGATATCCAGATTGGCGGCGAGCGCTTTGCCTTCCTCGCGCCCGCCCTGGACCAGCCGCAACGCGCCTTCGGGCACGCCCGCCTCCAGGAAGCGCTCGACCAGAAAAGCGCCGCTGGCGGGCGTCTTCTCGGATGGCTTGAAGATGACGCCATTGCCCGCGAGCAAGGCCGGGATGATGTGCCCGTTGGGCAGATGCGCGGGGAAATTATAGGGTCCCAGCACCGCGAGCACGCCATGCGGTTTGTGGCGGATCGCGGTGCGCGCGCCCATCGCGCCCTCCATCCGGCGGCGCGGCGTGCGCTCGGCATAAGCCATGACCGAGATATCGACCTTGGCGACGACGCTTTCGACCTCGCCTTTGGCTTCCCACAGCGGCTTGCCGGTTTCGCGCGCGATCAGATCGGCAAAGGCATCGGCATGCGCGCGGACATTGTTGGCGAAGCGGCGCAGAGTCTCCGCGCGATATTCGAAGGGCTTGGCCGCCCATTGGATCCAGCCTTCGCGTGCGGCGGCGACTTCCGCCTCCACATCGCCGGTCGGGCCGCGCCAGAGGAGCGCGCCCGTCGCGGGTTCGTAGCTGATCAGTTCGCCCATCGGTGCGCCTCACCCATGCGGCGGATCGCCGCGACCTTGGCGTGCAAGGGCGCCCAATCGTCCTTTTCATCGATCGCGCTCCAGATCGCCTCGACCTCATCGATATGCATCGAGCAGGGTTCGGCGTCGGACCAGTAAGGATGATCGGTCATGCGCGTGGGGTCATAGCGCGCCAATCTCGCTTCGACTTCCCCAAAATGCGTGGCGTAGTTCGTATCATAGGGGCCGGGGCGGCGACGCCCGCCCGAATGGTCAAAGAAGAAGTGGTCGATCCTGACCGTGCGCGTCGCAAGGCCCGCCTCGATCGCCTGGACCAAAGCCAGATCCTCCTCGTCGCCGCGCGGGCGGACGCCAAGTCGGCCGAGCATCGCCTGGACCAACGCCGCTTCGAATGTTGCGGGGAATGTGTCGAGGATCGGCGCGAGCGCCTCGATATTCTCCACCTTGGCAAGCGCGATCGCGAGCTGGACGACGTCCCAGTGGATCGCCTGCGGCTGCCGCCCGAAGGCGTAGAGGCCCTGATGGTCGAAATAAGCGGCGGTGAACTCCGGGTCCCAGAACGGCGTGAAGCGCCAGGGCCCGTAATCGAAACTCTCGCCCGTGACGTTGATATTGTCGCTGTTGAGCACGCCATGGACGAAACCCGCCGCCATGTAGGAACTGGCCAGAGTGGCAGTGCGCTGCACGACTTGTTCAAGCAGGCGAAGCGCGGGTTCGTCGCCGGGTGCCTCGCCATACAGATGCTCGATGACGTAAGCGGCGAGCCGGTTCAGCTCCTCGGTCTGGCCGAGCATCGCGAGCCGCTGGAAACTGCCGATCCGGATATGACCGTGGCTCAGGCGTACCATGACCGCGCCGCGCGTGGGGGAGGGCTCGTCATTGCGCTGCAGCGCCTCGCCCGTCTCGATGAGCGAGAAGGTCTTCGAGGTATTGACACCTAATGCCTCGAGCATCTCGGTCGCCAATATCTCGCGCACCCCGCCCTTCAGCGTCAGCCGCCCGTCGCCGAAGCGGCTGTAGGGCGTCTGCCCCGAACCCTTGGTGCCGAGATCGAGCCAGCGGCCTTCGTCATCCTTGAGCTGCGCGAACGTGAAACCGCGCCCGTCGCCGATATCGGGATTGTACACGCGGAACTGATGTCCATGATAACGCAACGCCAGCGGTTGCGGCAGGTTGCCGGGCAAGGGCTGGAAACGCGCGAAATGCGCGATCCATTCCTCGTCGGATAGGCCGCCGAGCCCGACCGACGCGGCTGCGCGGTCGTTGCGAAAGCGCAGGATCGTCTGGGGGAAATCGGCAGATTGAACCGGATCGGCTAGGAAGTCGGCGATGCCGGACAGCGGCGGTTGCGGTGGGGACGGCATCGGGATGATATGGGGGGCAGGAGGCGACGGGCGCAAGCAGGCTATTGTTCTGGTATCCAATCGCAGGGGGCGAATCTCGTGAAGCAAAAGCTTGGAGAGAATATTGCACGGGAATGGGCCGAAGAGCCTGCTGCGCCGGAACTGTGGGGCGCGTTACAAAAGATCAAGTCGGACCCGCTGGCCGGCCGCGAGTTGCTGGAAAGTCTGGCGCAGCGTGGGTCGGCTCTGGGGATGATGTATCTCGGCCAACGCTATTCGACGGGACGAAATGGATTTTCTCAGGATCCGAAGCTTGCGGAATATTGGCTCCGCCGTTCCGCTGAAACGTCCATTGAAGGAGCGTTCCAGCTGGCCATCCATCTGCGCCGGGCTGGAAGGCGGGAGGAGGAGCTCATGGAGTTCCGAAAGCCGGTCGATCTGAAGTATTCCCCGGCGATGTTTCAGCTCGGCTGCGCATATTATTACGGAAGCGCTGTTAAGCAGGATTTCGAGAAAGCGTTGTATTACTTTGACCTGGGAGAAAAGGAGGGCCACTTGCCGGCGGCGCAATGGTCCGGAAATACATTGATCCGGATGGGGTCAATTTCCGCACTTAGAGGTGTATTGAAAAAGCTTTGGTTCTTGGTCCCCATCTTAAAACAATTTGCAATATACCCTGACAGCGATCGGATACGACTGTAGATATGGTAGTATCCAAAACGACAACTATACGAAATTGCCCTTTCGCGCTCGTCCTGGCCGGACGAGTCAGCACAGTTCGAGCCAGGACTACCCCGCTCCCGACTTGTCCGATATCGTGCGTAACACATACGATATCGGAGAGGGAAAATGGCAGACGCGGATCGCATAACGAAGCTGGAGGCCAGGGTCGAAGAGCTGGCCCGCCGGCTGCAACAGCGGGAGGACGAACTCGACGTGCGCAAGCTGCAATATCTCTACGGCTATCTGATCGACAAATGCCTCTACAATGAGACGGTCGATCTCTTCACCGACGATGGCCAGGTCCGCTTCTTTGGCGGTGTGTGGAAAGGCAAGGAAGGTGTGCGCCGCCTCTATGTCGAACGCTTTCAGAAGCGCTTCACCTACGGCAATAACGGGCCGATCGACGGCTTCCTGCTCGATCATCCGCAGATTCAGGACATCATCGACATCGAACCCGACGGGGTGACCGCTTTTGGCCGCGCCCGCTCGATGATGCAGGCGGGGCGCCACAAGGATTATGCCGATCCGGGCAATCCCATGCTGCAGGCGCGCCAATGGTGGGAAGGCGGGATTTACGAGAATGTCTACAAGAAGGTGGACGGCATCTGGCGCATCCACATCCTCAATTACCTGCCCCAGTGGCACGCCGACTTCGACACGGGCTGGGCCAACACCAGGCCGCAATATCTTCCCTTCCCGAAAGAAACCTATCCACAGGATACGACCGGCCCTGACGAGCTGATCGCGGATGCCTGGCTGTGGCCGATCCACAAGGTGGTGCCGTTCCATATGAAGCATCCGGTCACGGGCCAGGAGATCGTGCCCCAGCGCTGGCAGGGCGATATCGATCGGGAAAAGGCGGCCAGGGCGGGAGGCGGCTAAGCCGGTTCTTGCCGCCGCGCTTCGGTGGCGCCACGGGAGATTAGGACGATCGCTTGAGCGGCGGATGAACAAGCGAACAGATCGCCGTCCTCCCCCTCCGTCAGGCTGCGCCTGCCACCTCCCCCTGGCGGGGGAGGATCGGACTGGTTGCAATGATTCGGGGCGGACCTTCACCCCCGCAATCCTCCCCCGCCAGGGGGAGGTGGCGCCGCAGGCGACGGAGGGGGAGGCGGCGATGGATCTCGAACGCCCGGGAATTGAGCCGCATCGCCGCAATTCCCCACCGTCATTCGAATTCCTGACCGCTAATAGCAGCCCCGTCTGACGCGACGCGCGGGCGTTCGACCAGAAACCGTTAGTGGGTAAGCCGTTCGATAGCGGAGACCAGCTTTTCGGCGTCTAACGGCTTGACGATCCAGCCGGTTGCTCCGGCGTTCTTCGCCCGCTCCTTCTCCGAAGCACCCATCCCGGCCGTCATGACGAGGATAGGCGTATCGCGCATCGTGCGGCTGTGGCGGAGGCGATCGATCAGCGCCACCCCGTCTGCCTCGGGCATGTTGAAGTCGGTGAGAATAAGGTCCGGCCGGCCGCCTTCCACCAGGAAGCTCACGGCGTCCGCGACGCTCGCGGCGCAGTGAACGTCCATACCGGCCTTGGTGAGCACGTGTCGTGCCACACCCCTGGCCACCGCCGAATCATCCACCACAAGGATCAATTTCGAGCCCACGCGGCAACCTCTCCGCACAGATGGTCTGAGCACCGTGACGGTGCTCTTAACAGCATGCCCTACTGCGGAGTTCCCTTCCATAGCCAGGCTGATACGGTTCGTTTCCGATGTTTTTTGTTTTTCGCCCTGTGCGGGCTAGCCGATGTGATCGGCGGTTGCGGTTCGCATCCCGTTCAGCCGATACGCTTGGGCGACCAGCAGGGGGGGCGCGGCTAGGTGGCGGAATCGGGCTACGAAGACGGCTATTGGTACAGCGCCGACGGGCTGCGGCTGCATTTCCGGGACTATCCGGGCGATGAGGGCAGGGTGCCTGTGCTGTGCGTGCCCGGGCTCACGCGCAACGCGCGCGATTTCGAGGGCGTGGCGCAGCGGCTGTCCGGCAAACGGCGCGTAATCGCGATCGACCTGCGGGGACGCGGCGAGAGCGACTATGCGCTCGATCCGCTGAGCTATGTGCCGCCGGTCTATCTGCAGGATATCGGCGCGCTGATCGCCGAGCATTGCGTGCGGCCGGTGGTGCTGTTCGGCACCTCGCTCGGCGGCCTGATCGCGATGCTGCTGGGGCTGACCATGCGGCAGACGCTGGCGGGTGTGCTGCTCAACGATGTCGGGCCGGTGTTGGGTGCTAAGGGTATGGCGCGGATCCGGTCCTATGTCGGCCAGGATACGCGCTTCAAAAGCTGGGATGAGGCCGCGCAGGCGATTGCCGACAATCACGCCGGCGCCTTCCCCGATTATTCGGCCGCGGACTGGCTGGTCTGGGCGCATCGCATGTGCCGCGAGGAGGGCGGGGCGGTCCGGTTCGACTATGATATGGGCATCGCCGAACCGTTCAGGCTTCCCCAGCCCGAGCCCGCCTTCGATCTGTGGCCCGCATTCGAGACGTTGCACGGCCTGCCAAGCCTTTTGGTGCGCGGCGAGCGATCGGATGTTCTCGAGGCGGAAACCGCGTCCGCGATGGTGCGGCGACTGCCGATGATGGATTTGGTGACCTTGCCGCGCATCGGCCACGCGCCTACGCTGGAGGAACCGGAAGCCGCTGCGGCGATTGACCGCTTGTTGGCGAAGGTGGATCGCGAATAAAGCGCGCATTCCAGCTTAGGTTGGCCTATATGGCCGCCACGTTTTTTTGGAGGTTGGTTTGTTCAAGGGATTGCGCCCGATCATGTACGGTGGCCGCGAGGTTTGGCCACTGATCGAGGGCGGCAAAGGCGTCGCGGTTTCCAACCATGCCAGCACGGGCGCCTGGGCGGCGGCCGGCGGCATCGGCACCATTTCCGCGGTCAATGCCGATAGCTACGATCCCGAAGGCAAGATCATCCCGCAGGTCTATCGCGCGCTTACCCGACGCGACCGGCACGAGGAACTCGTCCAATATGCGATCGACGGCGCGGTCGAACAGGTGAAGCGCGCCTGGGAGATTGCCGGCGGCAAGGGCGCGATCAACATCAACGTGCTGTGGGAAATGGGCGGTGCGCAGCGCGTCCTCCATGGTGTGCTCGAACGGACCAAGGGACTGGTCGCGGGGGTCACCTGCGGCGCGGGCATGCCCTATAAATTGAGCGAGATCGCGGCCTCCTACGGCGTCAATTACCTGCCGATCGTAAGCTCGGGCCGCGCCTTCAATGCTTTGTGGAAGCGCGCTTATTCGAAGGCGGCCGAATGGCTGGCCGCGGTCGTCTATGAGGACCCCTGGCTCGCGGGCGGGCATAACGGCCTATCTAACGCGGAGGATCCGCGCGTGCCCCAGGATCCCTATCCCCGCGTCAAGGCACTGCGCGAGACGATGCGCGCTGGCGGCGTCAGCGAAAGCGTCCCGATCATCATGGCCGGCGGCGTATGGCACCTGCGCGACTGGGAGGATTGGATCGACAATCCGGAGCTGGGCGCGATCGCGTTCCAGTTCGGCACGCGACCGTTGCTGACGCAGGAAAGTCCGATTTCAGAGGAGTGGAAGGCGCGGCTGACCACGCTCGACGAAGGCGACATTCTGCTCCATCGCTTCTCGCCGACCGGTTTCTATTCGTCGGCGGTGCGCAATCCCTTCCTGCGCAACCTCGAGGCGCGCTCCGAGCGCCAGATCGCCTTCAGCATGGAGGCGGCGGGCGACCACCAGTTCAAGCTCGATGTCGGCGTGAAGGGCAAGAGCTTCTGGGTCACGCTCGGCGATCTCCACCGCGCGCGCGAATGGGACGGGCTTGGTTACACGGTTGCGCTCAAGACGCCCGACAATACGCTCGTCTTCGTCACGCCCGAGGAGATGAAGATCATCCGCAAGGACCAGGCCGATTGCATGGGCTGCCTCAGCCAGTGCGGCTTTTCGTCCTGGGCGGATACGGAGGGCAATTCGACCGGGCGGCTCGCCGATCCGCGCAGCTTCTGTATCCAGAAGACCTTGCAGGACATCGCGCATGGCGGCCCGGTGGACCAGAATCTGATGTTCGCGGGCCATGCCGCGTACAAGTTCAAGCAGGACCCCTTCTATTCGAACGGGTTCGTGCCGACCGTGAAGCAACTCGTCGACCGGATACTCACCGGCGACTGATCGTCCGACTTGAGAGCGGGCAAGGAATTTTACCTGCCCGCTCCAAATCCTCGCGCTAAGACGATAGAATGAAGCGCGCCCTGATCGTCCGCCACACCCCGTTCGAAGGGGCTGCCGGCTTCCGCTTGCCGATCGAGCAGGCCGGCTACGAATTTCATCGCATCAACGTCAGCGACCCCGAATTCCCCGCGTTCGACTGGCTCGAGCCCGATCTGGTGGTGGTGATGGGTGGGCCGATGGGCGTCTATGAACGCGACGCCTTTCCCTGGATTGACGGCGAGGTGGTGGGCCTGGCGATGCGCATCGCTGCGCAGCGTCCGACGCTGGGCGTATGCCTTGGCAGCCAGATGATCGCGGCGGCGCTGGGTGCGCGCGTCTATGCCGGGCCGGTCAAGGAGGTGGGTTTCGCCCCGGTTGGTCTGACCGAGGCGGGCGTCAAATCGCCGCTGCGCCACGTCGCCGATGTGCCGGTGCTGCATTGGCATGGGGACACGTTCGATCTGCCGCCAGGTGCCGAGCGCCTCGCCGAGACGGACAATTACGCCAATCAGGCTTTCCGCATCGGCGACTTCCTGCTTGCGCTCCAGTTCCATCCCGAAATGGGAGAGGATCCGCGCTTCGCCGAATGGTTGGAGAACGAGGCCTATATCCGTTCGGCGGGCAGCGATCCTCAGACGCTTGGGGCGGACCATGATCGGCTTGGGCCGGCGGCGGTAGAGGCCGGCCGCCGGCTGCTGGCGGAATGGCTGGCCCAACTTCCCGATTATTACGACTGACGAGAAAGGCCCCGGGATCGCTCCCGGGGCCTTTCGATCACCTGGTTTGCCGCTTAGCGGTAGTGGCGATAGCCATGCTTATCGATGTAATAGCTGCGACCGCGGCTATCGCGATAATAATGGTGATGCTTCTTAACCGCCGTGTAGAGCGCGCCACCGGCAGCACCGATCAGCGCGCCGTTGCCGGTCGAAACACCCGGCAGCACCGCGCCCGCAAGCGCACCGGCACCCGCGCCGATAGCAGTGCCCTTTAGCATCTGGTTGGCGCTCTGCGCGGCAACCGGCGAGGTGAGGCCGACCGATAGGGCGACCGCACCGGCGATCATCGAATAACGCTTCATGGCGATGTCCTTCCGTCCTGAAACTGTCTTCTTTGAACGGAACAAAAGGGTGCTGGTTCCTTCATTTCGGGTTCAGCTTCCAATGGAACTTCGCCGGGTCTCATGCCTTTTTGGGGCTCAAAACCTATTGAGAAGGCAGGAAAATATATGGCGTCACTGCCTAACATGGATCAGTTCGAACGATCGCAATTTTTGACGGATTCGTTTCAGCGCGGGTTGGCCCATTGGAACCGCGAAAGGCTGCAACCGGGCTTCCCGGAGGCCAACTGGCAGAAGCTGATGGACCGCGATCTGCGCATGGCGCGCCTGGAAGGCGGCTTCTTGGAAGAATTGCGGGCGGAGATCGTTGATGAGGCGGGCAGGGTCCCCACGGATCCGGACGGATTCGTCGCCTGGTTCGAGCAGCTCAAGCAGGTTGGACCAGGCCAAGGCGATCCGCTCTTTCCCTGGTTGGCCGAGGAAGCGAGCGCCGAGCAGCTCAAATGGTTCTTCGAGCAGGAAGCTGCGGGCGAGGCGGGTTTCGACGATCTGGTGGCGATGACTCAGGTCAAGCTGCCGGTGCAGGCGAAGCTCGAACTCGCGCGCAATTATTGGGACGAGATGGGACGCGGCCAACGCGACGGGATGCACGGCCCAATGCTCGATGCGCTGGTCGAGACGCTCGCGGTCGATCCGGTGATCGAGAAGACGGTGTGGGAGAGTCTGGCGCTCGCCAATGCGATGACCGCGATGGCGACCAACCGCCGCTATGCCTGGCACTCGGTCGGTGCATTGGGCGTGATCGAACTGACCGCGCCGGGCCGCTCGGCGCTGGTTGCCAGGGGCTTGAAGCGGATCGGGCTTTCCAATCGTGAGCGGCGCTATTTCGACCTGCATGCGGTGCTCGACGTCAAACATAGCGCGGACTGGAATCGCGAGGCGCTACGCCCTCTGGTCGAAGAAGATCCCCGCCGTGCGACCGCGATCGCCGAGGGGGCGCTGATCCGCCTGAATTGCGGACTGCGCTGCTTCGATCGCTATCGTGAGGCGCTGTGGACTTAGCGCCAACGGCTGTCGTCATCCCAGCGAAAGCTGGGATATCATGAGGCTTGCCCATATCCTGAGATGCCGGCTTTTGCCGGCATGACGGTATAGGGCTTGGCCCGCGCCAAGCTAAACTAGCTGGCCATGGCCGCGCCGAGGTTGCATGGCGGCCGGGTGGTGCCTAAGTCGCCGCATCCCCGATATCGAAGAGGCCTTTCCCGTGACCGTTGCCGTTTCTGCCCCGCTTGAGCCATCGGCCAGCCTGTCGGTCGAGAAGGTGCTGAGCGTGAAGCATTGGAACGAGCATCTGTTCAGCTTCACCATCACGCGCCCCGCCAGCTTCCGTTTCCGCTCGGGCGAGTTCGTGATGATCGGATTGCAGGGCGATAAAGGCAAGCCGCTGCTACGCGCATATTCGGTCGCTTCGCCGGCTTATGCCGAGGAGCTGGAATTTCTTTCCATCAAGGTACCGGACGGCCCTCTCACCTCGCGGCTGCAGCAGATCCGCGAGGGCGACGAAATCTATCTCGGCCGCAAGCCGACAGGTACGCTCGTGACGGATGCGCTGAAGCCCGGCCGTCGCCTGTTTCTGCTCGGCACCGGCACCGGCCTTGCGCCGTGGATGTCGATCATCCGCGACCCCGACGTGTATGACTTGTTCAACCAGGTCGTGGTGGTCCATTCGGTGCGCCGCGTGAGCGATCTTGCCTATCGCGACTGGCTCGAAAACAAATTGGCGGAAGACCCGTTGGTGGACGAGGCCGCCGCAGGCCAGTTGTCCTACGTGCCTACCGTGACGCGCGAGGATTTCCACACCCGGGACCGGATCAACGTCCTGATCGAGGACGGCCGTCTGTTCAAGGACGGCGCGGCCGACCCGGCACGCTTCGACCCCGAACATGACCGGGTGATGCTGTGCGGATCGATGGCGATGATCAAGGAAACCGCCGAATTGCTGGAGACGCTGGGTTTCACCGAAGGGTCGAACGCACAGCCGGGCGATTACGTGATCGAACGGGCGTTCGTCGGCTAGAGGCTGATCTCAACTATCCGCTCTACCGGCAGATTCTGAAGGCCGCTGGTCACCGAGCCTCGAAGGCGTTCGGGGCTGCTCGGACGCTGAGCTATTGCCCTGCCAGCCAGGCGCGGAACAGACTATTGGCGATCGCGTAACGCGGCGGTGCTCCGAACACCGCATCCTCGTCGCCAAGCAGCGAAGCCTCCACCTCGGCCCGATCCACCCATTTCGCATCCTCGAGCTCGGCCATGTCGAGCGTGATCGCATCGTCCACGACCTCCGCGATGCACGCGATCATCAATTGTGACGGGAACGGCCAGGGCTGGCTTGCGACGTAGCGCACCGAGCTTGCGACCACGCCAGCCTCCTCGCGCAATTCGCGTGCGACTGCTTCCTCGATCGTTTCGCCCACCTCGACGAAGCCGGCCAGTGCCGAATAGCGCCCGGACGCGAACCCCGGCTGGCGACCGATCAGCACGCGCTTTTCTCCGCTGGCCTCATATTCGGCCAGCATGATCACCACCGGATCGGTACGTGGATAATGTTCGGTCGCACATTGGGGGCAGAGCCGCGCCCAGCCGGCGTGATGAGGAGCGGTCTTGGCACCGCAATTGGCGCAGAAGCGGTGACGTGCGTGCCAGTCGAGTACAGAGCGGGCGGCGGCATAGGTGCCCGCCTCTCCCGGCGAAAGGCTGTCGAGCAGGGTCATCAGCTCGCCCCAACGCTGGGCGGCAACCGCTTGCGGGTCGATTCTCGCGAAGCGTGGAATGCCGTCGATCAGGCCGAGCAGCAAAGTCTCTTCGGGCGGGAGCGGCGTGAAAGGCTGCCAGACCAGCGCTCCGTCGGCGGCGGGCGGCAGATAATCGGGCATGTCGAGCAACAGGGCCGCCGGATTTGCCGCAAGCGCAGCCAGTGCCGCGGCGTCGTGCCGCGCGGGTTCGGCGCGATCGAGCGGCGAGCCGGTGAAGCCAACGTAGAGGCCGCAGTCGAGGCTCATTGATTCTCCGGCAGGGCAAGGCGCGCGGCGCGCGCGAATAAAGTCGGCAGACCAGCAGTCGGGAGTTCTGCAATGGGCCACCATTCGCCGCCATTCGAGCGAGAGGAGACGCGCGTTGCCATCAGCCGATAGTCGAGCACGAAATGGGTGAAGACGTGCCGGCCCGTGCCCACCTCGCGCCATTGCGCCTGCGCCGGCGCCTCTGCGAGACCGGGATCGCCCGCCTGCCATGGCCCCGAGGGGAGCGCGCGCATTCCGCCGAGCAGCCCGCGCGCCGGGCGCCGCACGAGCAGCACGGCATCGTCGGATTGGACCCAGAATATCGTGCCCTTACGCACAGGTTTGGCAGTCTTGGGCACCTTGCGGGGATAGGTCTCAGGGGCACCGCTCTTGCGAGCGGCACAGCCCTCCGAGAGCGGGCAAATCGCACAGGCGGGGTTGCGCGGCGTGCAGATGGTCGCGCCCAGATCCATCATCGCCTGCGCAAAATCGCCCGCGCGTGCCGTCGGCGTCATTCTGTCGGTGAGGCGGCCAATCTCCGGCCGCGCGGCAGGAAGCGGCTGTTCGAGCGCGAAGATACGTGTGACCACGCGCTCGACATTGGCGTCGACCACCACGGCCCGCCGACCGAAGGCGATCGCGGCGATCGCAGCCGCGGTATAAGGGCCGATGCCGGGCAGCGCGCGCAGGCCCGCTTCGGTATCTGGAAACCGGCCGCCGCCGCCCGCGACCGCCCGAGCGCAGCCGATCAGGTTACGCGCACGGGCATAATAACCAAGCCCCGCCCAGGCGCTCATCACCGCCTCTTCGGGAGCAGCCGCGAGGTCGGCCACCGTCGGCCAACGCGTCGTGAAAGCTTCAAAGTAGGACTTCACCGCCGCGACCGTGGTCTGCTGCAACATCACCTCGGAGAGCCAGACGCGATAGGGATCGGGCGGCGTGTCTTCGTTCGCGCGCCAGGGAAGGCGACGGGCGTGACGATCATACCAGGCAAGGAGTGCGGCGGCCGATTCCGAACCGCTATCGACGGGCATGGCGCTGCTATGGCATGGGCTGAGCCATGACGGAACGGAAGAGTCGAGGGAAGCCGCAGAAGGACGAACCGCGCCGTCGGGGTCAGCGCGCGGTGGGCGATCTTTTGCCTGATATCGGCGCGGCTGCCTTCAAGCGCTTCGGCTTCGTCCAGTCGGCGATCGTCAGTCGCTGGGGTGAGATTGTCGGCCCGCGTTATGCCGAAGTGTCGGCGCCCGAATCGATCCGCTTCCCGCAGGGCAAGAAATCGGACGGCACGCTGACGCTAAGCGTCACGGGGGCACATGCGCCGATGATGCAGCATGTCGCGCCGGCGATCATGGAACGTATCAATCAGTTTTTCGGCTATGCTGCCGTCTCCAGGGTCGTGATCCGGCAGGGGGCGATGGCCGCGCCGCGATCTCGCGCTGCGCCGTCCTCCTTACGCCCGGTTCCGGCCGAGCTTGGCGATTCGCTTCGCAATATCGCCGATCCGGAATTGCATGCGGTCCTGTCCGCGCTCGCGGGCGCGGTTGCCGCGTCTGACGGCCCGCCGATCGTCGGCGTGCGCCTCAACAAGGGAAGCAACGATTGAGCATGGTTCGCCGCTATCTGTTCGCGCTGCTGGTCACGATCCTGCCTGCGCAGATTGTCGCTGCTCCTGTCCACAGGCCCGTTCACAAAGCGTCCACCGCTGCACGTGCGCCGTCGCACGACTGGTCGACCGACGCCACGCGGCTGCCTTCGGGGGCGTTCCTGTTGGGCAATCCCAACGCCAAGGTGCGGCTCGTCGAATATCTGTCGCTGACCTGCCCGCATTGCGCGCATTTCGAGGCTCAGGCGATCCCGCCTTTCACCGCCAAATATCTGCGTTCCGGCCTGGTCGGCTACGAGGTGCGCCACGCGTTGCGCGACGGGTTCGATTATGCCGGATCGGTGCTCGCACGGTGCGACGGCCCCAGCACCTTCTTCACAACATTGCCGAAGGTATTTGCGCGGCAGGAAGACTGGTTCGCGCGCGCCCAAGCATGGTCCAAGATCGAGTCGGCCGAAGGTCAGACCCCCGAGCAGCTTCTGCCCAAGATGGCGCACGGTGCGGGGTTCGACGCGGTTTTCGGCATGACGCCGGCCAAGGTCGATTCTTGCCTGGCCAATCACGACGAACAGGCCTTGATCAGCGCACAGGCAAGCGAGGCGTGGCGCAGGCCAGGCATGTCGGGCACGCCTGCCTTCATGATCAACGACCGGCTGGAGCCCGATATTTCCGACTGGCGCAGCCTTGACGTAGCCCTTGCCGCCGCGCTTCATCACTCCTCTTCGCCACGAAAGACCGCACGATAATGAAACGCTCTTTTGCAGCCATCGCCCTTGCCGCCGTTGCGCTCACCGCCTGCTCGAAAAAATCGACCGACACTTCGGTCAATGTCGCCGCGCCGAGCGGGCCGATCGCCGCGGTGCCGCCGCCGGCCGGCAAGCAATGGACCGACGTCGTATCCGAGACCGCCGAGGGCGGCTATGTGATGGGCAATCCAAACGCGCCGGTGAAGCTGGTCGAATATGCCTCCTTCTCCTGCCCGCATTGCAAGCATTTCGAAGAGACGGGTGCCGAGCCGCTCAAATCCAAATATGTCGCGACCGGCAAGGTTAGCTGGGAGTTCCGCTCCTTCCTGATCCACTCGATGGACGCACCGCTCACGCTGCTGATGCGCTGCCGGGGGCCGGAGCCCTTCTTCACGCTGACCGAGCAGCTTTATGCCGGCCAGGACGATATCATGAAGAAATTTATCGCTATCCCTCCCGCCGAGCAGCAGCGCGTGGGCAGCCTGCCCCCGATCGACAATTTCAAGGCACAGGCGGAAGAAGGTGGGCTGTACGGTTTCTTCGGCGCGCGCGGTCTGCCGCGGGCGCAGGCGGACGCCTGTCTGTCGAACCAGAAGACGATCGATCAGATCAACACCTGGGTTAACAAATATGCGGACGACGGGATCAACATGACGCCGACCTTCGTGATCAACGGCACGAAATGGGAGTCCGACGTCAATAGCGAGATCTGGCCGCAGCTCGATCAGGCCCTGACCCGGGCCACCGGCGGCTGATCGGCCAGGCGGGGTCCGAAAGGCCGCGGGGGCGATGCGGATCAGGAAACTCAGGCTGACGGGCTTCAAGAGCTTCGTCGAGCCTGCCGAGCTTCTGATCGAGCCCGGCCTGACCGGCGTGGTCGGGCCCAATGGATGCGGCAAGTCCAACCTGCTTGAGGCCATCCGCTGGGTGATGGGCGAAGGCAGCCCCAAGTCGCTGCGCGGCGGGGGGATGGAGGATGTGATCTTCGCCGGCACCGCCAGCCGGCCGGCGCGCGATTTCGCCGAAGTCTCGCTGCTCACCGAGGGCGCGGAGGGTGAGAACGAGGTCGTCCGCCGGATCGAGCGCGGCGCGGGCTCCGCCTATCGCATCAACGGCAAGGACGTCCGCCAGCGTGATGTCGCCTTGCTGTTCGCCGATGCCGCGACCGGCGCGCATTCGCCGGCGCTGGTCAGCCAGGGGCGGATCGCCGCGGTGATCGCCGCCAAGCCGGTCGAACGACGCCAGATGCTGGAGGAAGCGGCGGGCATATCGGGCCTGCACGTGCGACGGCGCGAGGCCGAGCTCAAGCTGCGCGCAACCGAGGCCAATCTTCAGCGGATCGACGAATTGCTGGGCGAGATGGAGACGCGTATTGGCGCTCTCCGCCGCCAGGCCAAGGCCGCCGAACGCTATCGCACCTTGTCCAACGAGATCAGACTGGCCGAAGCGCGTAGCCTGTTCGCGCGCTGGCGCGAGGCGGCAAGTGCGGCTGAGGCGGCGCGGGCCGAAGCGGTCGCGGCCGAGCAGGCGGTGCAACAGGCGGCCGAGGCGCAGCGCGCGGCAGCGGCGCACGGAGCGCAAGCGACCAGCCTGCTGGCCGAGGCACGTGCCGCCGCCGAGGCGGCGCGCGAGGCCGCAGGTACGGTACGTCATAGGCTGGAAGGAATGCGCGCCGAGAAAGCCTCGATCGAACGCCGTATCGGCGATCTGGCGATGCAGGCAGACGCTTTGCTTCAGGACCGCGCGCGCGAGGACACGCTCGCGGTGGACGCCGCTGCCGCGCTCGAACGACTGACCGATGAAGAGCAACAGCTCGCGCGGTCGCTGGCCGCAGGCGAAGCGCAGAAATCGACACTGGATGGCGCGGTGGCCGATGCGGAACGCGCCGCGCGAGATGCGGACGTGGCTTCGGCCCAGGCACTGGCCCGCGCCGCCGCCGAGCAAGCAGATGTGCGGGTCGCCGAGAGCGCGCTCGCTGGCGCGCGCCAGCGCCGGGCCCGGGCGGACGCGGAGATGATGCGGCTCGACCGCGAGCTCGCGGCAATCGGTGAGGAGGCTCCGCTTGCCGCAGCCCTGGAAAATGCGCGCAAGGCCCATGCCGAGACCGAGGTGCGACTGGCGTCGCTGACCGAAACCCTGACTGCGGCGGAGGCGGAGCGGGATGCCGCCGCAGCCTCCCGCGAAAGTGCCGAGAGTGCGATGGCGTCGGCGCGCGCGGCTCTGGCGGGGCTGGAGAGCGAGGAGCGTGCACTCGCGAGTGCGCTCGCGCAGGCCAAGGGTGACCGGGCTTTGGCCGCGCTCAGGGTGGCACCGGGCTATGAGCGCGCGCTGGCGGCCGCGCTGGGCGATGATCTCGACGCTCCGATCGGCGTGGCAGGAGTGCGGGGTTGGGCCGGAGCGACGCCGGACAAGGCCGATCCGCCTCTGCCGGCTGGCGTGGCTCCGCTCGTCCAGCAGGTCGAGGGCGGCGAAGCCCTTGCGCGGCGTCTGGCGCAGGTCGGCGTGGTCGAGAAGGACGAGGGACAGGCACTCGCCGCCGGCCAGCGCATCGTGACCCTCGATGGCCAGATGAGGCGCTGGGACGGCTATTATGCGCGCGATGTCGGCGCGGCGTCGGCCGAGCGGCTGATCCGCGCGAACCGGCATGCCGAACTGACCGCGCAACTTCCCGCGGCGCGTGCCGCGGTCGATGCGGCCAGGCATGCGTTCGATGCCGCCCAACAGGCGCAACAGGCGGCGCGTATCGCGATCGACAAGGCGCGCTCCGATATCGCGTCGGCGGAACAGGCATTGCGCAGTGCGCGGCGCGAGGAGGATCTGGCCGCCGCCGCGATCGAGCGGCGTGGTGCCGCCGCTGCCGCGCTCGACCAACGCCGGGCAAGCGCCGATCAGGAACAGAAGGAGGCGCTTGGCGCCGAGCATGCGGCGGAGGCCGCACGGGCGGCACTGCCCGACGGCGCAGAGACGCGCGGCGAGGTCGAGCGGCTGGGAGCGGTGGCCGAGGCCGCGCGTGCCAAATTGGCCGAGGCGCGGGGCAGGGCGTTGGCGCTGGCGCAATCGATCGAGCATGACGGACGCCGGCTTCAGGCCGCGCGGGCCGAGGCCAAGGGCTGGAAATCGCGCGCCGGCGATGCCGCGCGCCGTATCGCCGAGATGGCGAAGCGCGAGGAGACGATCGAGGCGGAGCGCGCCAAACTGGCGGACAAGCCCGCCGAGCTGGAGCAGGCGCTTGCCGCTCTGGTTCGCGACGCCGAGAGCGCCGAAGCCAGGGCGCGCGAGGCGCGCGCAACCGAGAGCGAGCGGGAGGCGGAATTGCGCCGGATCGAGGCGGCTGTGGCGGCTGTCGGCGAAACGCTCGCCGCGACGCGCGAGCAGCGCGCGGGCGCGCAAGCGCGCGCCGAGCATCAGGAAAGCCGGCGCGCCGAATATTCGCATCTGTCCGGCGAACGCTTCGAATGTCCGGCCGCGATCCTGCCCGAGCGGATCGGTTTCGACAGCGCCACGCTCGCACCCGCGGCCGACGAAAGCGCGCGCCACGACCGGCTCGCCGCGGATCGCGAGCGGCTGGGGCCGGTCAATCTTGTCGCCGAAAGCGAGCTCGCCGAAATCGAAGGCGCGCGCGAGACCAACGCCGCCGAGCGCGACGAATTGTATCAGGCGGTCAACCGGCTGCGCGGCTCGATCGGCAGCTTGAACCGGGAGGGCCGTCAGCGGCTGCTCGCCGCATTCGAAGCGGTCGACGGCCATTTCCGCCGGCTCTTCACGACCCTGTTCGCCGGGGGCGAGGCGCATCTGGCGCTGATCGACAGCGACGATCCGCTAGAGGCGGGCCTCGAGATCATGGCCCAGCCTCCGGGCAAAAGGCTCGGCAGCCTGACATTGCTCTCCGGCGGCGAGCAGGCGCTGACCGCAGTCGCCCTGATCTTCGCATTGTTCCTGACCAACCCGGCGCCGATCTGCGTGCTGGACGAAGTCGACGCACCCTTGGATGATGCCAATATCGAGCGTTTCTGCGACCTGCTGATCCAGATGACGAAAGAGACCGAAACGCGCTATCTCGTCGTCACGCACAATGCGGTGACGATGAGCCGCATGCACCGCCTGTTCGGCGTGACCATGATCGAGCGTGGCGTCAGCCGGCTGGTCTCGGTCGATCTAGGCGGGGCGGAAACATTGCTGGCGGCGGAATGAGATCATGATTTTCCGCCGGGCTATGATCCTCCTTGGCGCGATGCTTCTTTCCGGATGCGGCATGTGGTCCGGTCCTGCCTTCTATCCCGTCGACAAGAGTTTTAGCTGGCTTCCGCGCGGCACCTACCGCTCGCAAAGCGAGGGGAAGTCCCGATACGGCCGCTGGGATGGAAAGTCGTTTATAGAATTGCCTTCGGGAAAGAGGCAGAAGCAAGACTGGTTCCTCACAATGACCACCCTCGCTGGAACGAAGCTGGATGCGTCCATCGCCCAGATCTCACCAGCGAATGGGAAAGATGGTGCGATCTACGCCCTGGTCGTCCGCGACGGGAACACGTGGACCTATGTTTTCCCCGATTGCGCGACGACAAGAAAGATCGTGACCGACGCGGGCGGAATCATGGACGGACCTACCGGATTGCGGAAGGAAACCGCCGCTGAGGCCGTTTCGTTCTCGGACCTTACGGAGTCCGGGCCGCTTTCTACCAACCGCGCAACAAAACATCGTAATCATCCCCGGCATAGTCTTCGGGCAAAGTCGGCTCCAATCGTCCAGTCGGACCCGGTAAAGAGCGCCGAGGCGAGTCCCGCCGTCGATGACGATCGATATGGCGGTCAGGCTTGTCATTTCACCACACGCGAGAGCCTGGAAGCGTCGGCACGGCGTTATCTTGCCGAGCGGCAGCTGATCGGAGACAAGATCATCCGCATCGGCGATTAGATTGCCGGGAAACGAGCAGGACCATGGCCAAGAAATATCGCGTGATCCACCAGCGCAAGAACATGTTCGAGGCTGTGGTCTCGGGCCGGGGCTATCGCGACTGGTATGTTGCGCAGGCGAGCGGCCTAATGGGGATTGGCTGGCGCACTCTGAAAATCTGTCCGACGGTCGAGGAAGCGGAGCAGGCATGCCGCGATCATGCCGGTGGAGACCTGTTGCCCGGTGGCGCGCGGATCGTGTCGGAATTCGTCCGGCCGGACTAGGTTCGTGGTCGGTGCCACCCTCGCGATCAGCGATTTCATGCTGATGCTGCTGACCTCGGCGCTGTGGGTGGGAAGCGGGGCGATCGGGATCGCCTTGCTCGCGCTGGTTACCTGCGGCGGTCTCGCGATCGCCGCGCGCCATTGGTGGCGAACGCGCTAGGGTATGTCCATCGTAAGGAAGGGGCCGGCCTAGCCCTCCTTCGCGCCTGTCGTTAAGAGCGCGTCCGACTCTGAAATGCGGGGACTGAAGACCATGTTGATTGCGCTGCTGCCCGGCGACGGGATTGGCCCGGAAGTGATCGCCGAGGCCCGGCGCGTGCTCGACAAAGTCTGCGGTGACAGGCTCAGCTTCGAGGAAGCGCCGGTCGGCGGCGCAGCCTATAAGGCCGAAGGGCATCCCTTGCCCGCCCGGACGCTCGATCTGGCGCGGCGCGCGGACGCGATCCTGTTCGGCGCGGTGGGCGATCCGTTGTGCGACAGCCTGGAGCGCAAGCTGCGTCCGGAGCAGGCGATTCTCGGTTTGCGCAAGGAATTGTCGCTATTCGCCAATCTGCGCCCGGCCAAACTGTATCCCGAACTGGCGGATGCGTCGGCATTGCGGCCGGAAATCGCCAAGCGGATCGATCTCATCATCATCCGCGAGCTCAATGGCGACGTCTATTTCGGCGAGAAGGGGATGCGTGCCACCGCCACCGGCCGCCGCGAGGGCTATGACATCATGTCCTATGACGAGGATCAGGTGTCGCGGATCGCGCATGTCGGCTTTCAGACCGCGCGGGCGCGCAAGGGCCGGCTCTGCTCGATCGACAAGGCCAACGTGCTCGAAACCTCGCAATTGTGGCGCGATGTCGTGATCGAGGTGTCGAAGGACTATTCCGACATCCAGCTGAGCCACATGCTGGTCGACAATGCGGCGATGCAATTAGTGCGCGATCCCGGCCAGTTCGATGTGATCGTGACCGGCAATCTGTTCGGCGATATCCTGTCCGATCAGGCGAGCATGTGCGCCGGGTCGATCGGCATGTTGCCCTCGGCTTCGCTCGATCAGAACCAGAAGGGCCTGTACGAGCCCATCCATGGCTCGGCGCCTGATATCGCCGGCCAGGGCAAGGCTAACCCGCTCGCGACGATCCTGTCGGCGGCGATGATGCTGCGCTATTCGCTGGGCATGGCGACTGAAGCCGACCGGATCGAAGCTGCCGTCGCGGCCGCGCTCGCAGGTGGCGTCAGAACCGCCGATATCGGCGGGACTACCAGCACCTCGGCGATGGGCGACGCGGTCCTTTCATCGCTTTAAGATATAGCCGACATTGACCTTATGCCCGCGCGGGGGGCAAAGGCGAACCATCATGAAACGTCGCACCGGTCAGGACCGCTCGATCACGAGCCGCTGGCGCCCCGCCACGCAGGCGGTGCGCGGCGGTACCGCACGCTCGGAATGGGGCGAGACGAGCGAAGCGCTCTTCCTCACCTCGGGCTACAGCTACGACAAGGCGGGCGATGCCGCGGCGCGCTTCGCGGGCGAGCAGCAGGGCATGACCTATTCGCGCCTGCAGAACCCAACCGTGCAGATGCTGGAAGAGCGGCTAGCGCTGATGGAAGGTGCCGAGGCCTGCCGCACGATGGCGACCGGGATGGCGGCGATGACCGCGGCGATCATCTGCCAGGTGCAACAGGGCGACCATATCGTCGCCGGACGGGCGGCATTCGGCTCATGCCGCTGGCTGACCGATACCTTCCTGCCGAAGTTCGGCGTGACATCGACCATTGTCGACGGGCGCGACACGCAGGCATGGAAGGATGCGATCCGGCCCAATACGCGGCTCTTCTTCTTCGAAACGCCGGCCAATCCGACGCTCGACATCGTCGATATCGAAGCCGTGTGCGGCATCGCCCGCGATGCGGGAATCACTAGCGTGGTGGACAATGCCTTCGCCACACCTTTGCTGCAGCGCCCGCTCGACTTCGGTGCGGATATCGTGGCTTATTCCGCGACCAAGATGATGGACGGCCAAGGGCGCGTGCTCGCGGGCGCTGTGTGCGGCGGCCAGGAGTTTATCGAAAACACGTTGCTCGCCTTCACGCGCAATACCGGGCCGACCCTCTCTCCCTTCAACGCCTGGGTGGTGTTGAAGAGCCTGGAGACGCTCGACCTGCGCATCCGCCGCCAGAGCGAGAATGCGATGAAGGTCGCGACCTTCCTCGATGGGCGGGTCGAGACGCTTTATCCGGGTCTGCCTAGCCATCCCCAGCATGCGCTCGCGATGAAACAGATGGAAGCGGCGGGAACAATCCTTGCGCTCAACGTGGATGGGGGGCGGCAACAGGCGCACGGCCTGCTCGACGCGCTGGAGCTGATCGACATCAGCAACAATATCGGGGATTCGCGGTCTCTGATGACGCACCCCTCCTCGACCACGCATGCCGGCCTTTCCGAAGAGGTGCGGCTCGGCATGGGCGTGGGTGAAGGCATGTTGCGGCTCAATGTCGGCCTCGAAGATCCGCAGGACGTGATCGACGATCTCGACAGCGCCTTGAGGGCGGTCGGATTATGAGCCTCGCTATGCTCTCCGTGCTGTTTCCCCACAGCGCCGAGACGCGCGGCCTGATGATACGCGTGTCGGTAAGCTTCCTGCCCGAGCAATCGGAGCCGTCGAGCGGGCGCTGGTTTTGGGCCTACCATATCCGGCTTGAAAATGGGGGAACCCAGGAGGTTCAGCTGCTCACGCGGCGGTGGGTGATCACCGACGGCCGCGGCGCGCGCCACAGCGTCGAAGGGGAAGGCGTGGTCGGCGAGCAGCCGGTGATCGCACCGGGCCAATCCTATGATTATGTTTCGGGCTGCCCGCTCGATACGCCAATGGGCACGATGGAGGGCAGCTATCAGATGATCGGCGCTGACGGTGAAATCTTCGACGCGCGCATTCCGCGCTTCCAGCTGGTCGGTCCGGAGGGGGAGCAATGAAGCGCACGCACCTGCCGCTGAACGGTCTGCGCGTGCTGGACGCCGCGGCGCGCTATCTGTCCTTCACGCGCGCGGCGGACGAGCTGGCGGTGACGCCGGCCGCAGTCGGCCAGCAGATCCGCACGCTCGAGGATGTGCTGGGCGTGGTCCTGTTCCGTCGCACGGCGAAAGGGCTTGAGCTGACGCCGGAGGGGGCGGCGGGGCTGGATGCGCTGCGACGCGGCTTCCTGGAGTTCGAAGAAGCGGTCCGCGCGATGCAGTCGCAGCAGTCGTCAAAGCGGCTGACGATCGCCGCGCCGCGCGATTTCACCGCCAAATGGCTCGCCGCACGGCTGGCCGATTATGGCAGGACCGACGCCGACCTGGGCTTCGCGATGGTCGCCTCCGACGACAGCCTCGATTTCACCCAGGCCAATCTCGATATCGCGATCTGTCTCGCTGAGGACAAAGGCGAGCATGAGGGCGTGCAGCTTGGCGGCATGGACTATGTGACGGTCGGCACCGAAGGCGGCCCCAAGCGCGCGATCGGCTGGCCCGGTTGTCCGCAGCAGGAGGGCGATGCGGCGATCAACGTGGCGGATGCGGGGCTTGCGCTCGACGCGGCGGCCGCCGGCCTGGGTCGCGCGACCGTGCCCGCGCTTCTGGCGGCGGCCGACATCGCCTCGGGCCGGGTCAAGGAACTGGGCCGCAAGCCAGGCGCCAAGGGCTATTGGCTGATCGCCCCGATCCCGCAATGGCGGCAGAAGAAGGTCAAGGCGCTGGTCGCCGCGCTCACCGCCTGAACGCAGGCACGGGCTTACCGCTGATTTTCGACGCGTTCGGCAGGCGCGTGCTCAGACGTCGATCGCATCTTCCTCGATCGCCGCGGCATTGGCCTGGATGAAGGCGAAGCGGTGTTCGGGGTTCTTGCCCATCAGCCGGTCGACCAGATCGACCGTGCTGCGCCGCTCCTCATATTCCTGCGGCAGCGTGATGCGGATCAGCTGGCGCGTTTTCTTGTCCATCGTGGTTTCGCGCAGCTGCGCGGGGTTCATCTCGCCCAGACCCTTGAAGCGCGACACCTCGACCTTCTTGCCCTTGAAATCCTCGGCTTCGATCCGCGCCCGATCCTCGTCGTCGCGCGCATAGAGGCTCTTGTTGCCGGCGGTCAGGCGATAGAGGGGCGGCTGCGCCAAATAGACGCGACCTTCGCGCACGATCGGTGCCATTTCCTGAAAGAAGAAAGTCATGAGCAAGGTCGCGATATGCGCGCCGTCGACATCGGCGTCGGTCATGATCACGATCTTTTCGTAGCGCAGATTGGCCGCATCGCATTTGTCGCGCACGCCGCAGCCCAGAGCCAGCGTAAGATCGGCGATTTCCTGGTTGGCGCGGATCTTGTCCGCGGTCGCGCTGGCAACGTTCAATATCTTGCCGCGGATCGGCAGGATCGCCTGCGTCTTGCGGTCGCGCGCCTGCTTGGCCGAGCCCCCGGCGCTGTCGCCTTCGACGATGAAGATCTCGGTGCCATCGGGATCGTCATTGGCGCAGTCGGTGAGCTTGCCCGGCAGGCGGAGCTTACGCGCACTGGTCGCGGTCTTGCGCTTCACGTCGCGTTCGGCACGACGCTTCAGCCGTTCGTCCATCCGATCGAGACAGAAGCCGAGCAGGGCGCGGCCGCGCTCCATATTGTCCGACAGGAAATGGTCGAAATGGTCGCGCACCGCATTTTCGACCAGGCGCGCGGCCTCGGGCGAGGTCAGGCGGTCCTTGGTCTGCGACTGGAATTGCGGGTCGCGGATGAAGACCGAGAGCATCAATTCGATGTCGGTCATGACGTCTTCCGGCGCCAAATCCTTGGCCTTCTTGTTGCCGACCAGTTCGGCAAAGCCGCGGACGCCCTTGATCAACGCCGCGCGCAAGCCCTGTTCGTGCGTGCCGCCATCCGGCGTCGGGATCGTGTTGCAATAATAACTGTACGAACCGTCCGAATAGATCGGGAAGGCGACCGCCCATTCGACCGAGCCTTGGCCGTTGGGGAAATCCTGGCGGCCAATGAATGGCTCCGCAGTGGCACATTCGCGCGTGCCCAATTGCTCGCGCAGATGGTCGGCGAGGCCACCGGGAAATTGGAAGCTGGCTTCGGCGGGCGTGTCGTCGCCGATCAGTTCAGCGTCGCAACGCCAGCGTATTTCGACGCCCGCATAGAGATAGGCTTTGGACCGGGCGAGGCGGTAAAGCCGGGTTGGCTTGAACCGCGCGCTCTCGCCGAAAATCTCCGCGTCGGGCGTGAAGGCGACGCTGGTGCCGCGCCGGTTGGGTGTCGGGCCGACCGTTTCCAACGGCGACGTAGGCAGGCCGCGTGCGAAAGTCTGACGATACAGCGTGCGGTCGCGTGCGACCTCGATCACCGTATCGGTCGAGAGCGCGTTGACCACGCTGATGCCGACACCGTGCAGGCCGCCGCTGGTGGCATAGGCCTTGTCGCTGAACTTGCCGCCCGAATGCAGCATCGTCAGGATTACCTCGAGCGCGGATTTGCCCGGATATTTGGGGTGTGGGTCCACCGGCATGCCGCGACCATTGTCGACAATCGTCAGGCGGTTGCCGGCCGAAAGAGTGACGTCGATCCGCGTGGCATGACCCGCCACCGCCTCGTCCATTGCGTTGTCGAGCACCTCGGCTGCGAGGTGGTGCAAGGCACGCTCGTCGATCCCGCCGATGTACATGCCTGGGCGGCGCCGGACGGGTTCGAGACCCTCCAGCACCTCGATCGCCGAGGCGTCGTAATTCTGGGAGGCGGCATTTCCGGAGGAAGCGAAGAGATCATCGGCCATATTCGGCCCGACTCTAGCGGTGCCTATCGGCCCTTGTCCACGACAGGCTTGCCAATCTGCGCGCGACGTATCTCGAACTGGCGCTGCGGCGCGGTGTCGATCGCATGAAGGATGGCGCCCGCCTCCATCGGGCCGGGCGACTCTCGCAGTGTGCGGCCGTCCTTGTCGATCAGGATCGCGTGATAGTTGAGTACCGGCACGACGAGTTTGCGGCGCAATTTATCAGCATTGTCGCTCGCGCCGATCACGGTCATCGGGTCGACTTGCACAAACAACAGGTCGCGTTTGGCTGCCTCCAGCCCGAGACGCGCCATGATCGCGCGCTGCGCCGCCAGCCGCGCGTCGGCGAGCGAGGGCGTGAAGACGATCAATACGCGATAATGGTCGCGCATGCCCGTGATCGAGCGGAGATCGTCCTTCGTCGCATGCGCGGGAGTCGCTGATACTAGGCCGACAGCGAAGAAGAGGACGCGGAGCCGTTTCACAATCGCGCAACGCGCAACGCTTCGTCGCGATCCGAAGGCGGTTGGTGGTACTCCGTCACTCCGGACGTGTTCCGGCACGACGGAGCGGCGCTAAACGGGAAGTCTCAGCAAGCGCGCCGTCAGCGGCCGTCCATCACCGTACGCGTGGACCGCCATAAGGCAGCGGCGGGGGCGGACGGCGGTCGCGGCGGGGCAGCTGGGCCTGATAGGCGACCGAGCAATGCTCCAGGCAATATGGGAAACCCGGATTGACCGGGCTGCCGCAGAAATGGAAATCGGGCTCGCCCGGATGGCCGAGCGGCCATTTGCAGATGCGGTCGTTAAGATCGAGCAGGCTGGTCTTGTCCGCAATCTCCGCCGACGGCTTGGCCGGCACCAGGCGGCGCGGCGGGGCGGGCGGAATCGGGGATTGCTGCTCGTGCGGATTCTGGCGTTGGAAGCCGCCGGGGCCGATGGAGCGTACGATCGGGGCCGGGACATCCGGTTTGGACTCGGCGGAAACCGGGGCCGCCGCGATGGAGGCCGGCTTGGGCTCAGCCGCAGGGGCCGGAGCAGGAGCGGCTGCCTTTGGCGCGGGTGCGGGCCTTTCGGCGGCCGGCTTGGCGGCGGGCTCAGCCTCGCTCTCGCCCGGTTTCACCGGCGAGGGACGCGATTGCAGGCCCAGGCGATGCGCCTTGCCGATCACGGCGTTGCGGCTGACGCCGCCCAATGTTTCGGCGATCTGACTGGCGGTATGGCCGTTCGTCCACATTTGCCGGAGCTGCTCGATCCGTTCGTCGGTCCACGACATTCGAAACTTCCTATGGCTTCGAGGCTTGCCGCTCCCCCACCCGGTGGTTAACCGGGCGACATGAGCAACCCCTCGATCGAAACTAAACGTCCCGCCCCCGGCGAGCCGGTGATCGCGATGATCAACTGGGGAGGACTGCGCGCCCTCTATATCAAGGAGGTGCGCCGTTTCTTCAAGGTGCAACTACAAACTGTTTGGGGTCCGGCCTTCTCGGCCTTCCTTTTGCTCCTGGTTTTTTCGATCGCGTTCGGGCGCAGCGGCAGGGCGGTGATGGGGGTTCCCTTCGCCGATTTCGCGGCGCCCGGCCTGATCGCGATGTCGATGATGCAGAACGCTTTCGCCAATTCCAGCTTCTCGCTGCTGGTGGGCAAGATGCAGGGGACGATCGTTGATTATCTGATGCCCCCCTTGTCGGCGGGCGAATTGCTGACCGCTCTGGTTGCGGCTGCCGTGACGCGCGCAGCCTTGATCTGCTGCGCGCTGTTGATCATCGTCAACGTCTGGCCGGGGCATATTCTGCCCCTGGTCCCCTGGGCAGCGCTCTATTTCGGCCTGATGGGCGCGGGAATGCTGGCCTTCCTCGGGGTGCTGACCTCTATCTGGGCAGAGAAGTTCGATCATAACGCCACGGTTACGAACTTCGTCGTCCAGCCGCTCTCGCTTCTGTCGGGCACCTTCTACTCGATCGAAGGCCTGCACGGCGCCTTCCGCGCCTTCAGCCACCTCAACCCGTTCTTCTACGTGATCTCGGGCTTTCGCTATGGCTTCCTGGGCACGAGCGACAGCCCGATCCTAACCGGCGTGATCGTCCTGCTCGGCGTCAACGCCCTGCTCGGCGTGCTGTGCTACACGCTGATCCGTAGCGGATGGAAATTGAAGAATTAAGAGACGCGCGCCCCGGTCGCGCGGCAACCGGGGCGGCGGGATGCTCAGCCGAAGCTGGAGATCGCTTCCTTGATCTTGAGCTTCTGCTTTTTGAGCATGGCAACCAGCATCGAATCCGGTGCGGCCCGATGCTCCTCGTCGCGAATTTGCGCGTCCAGACGGGCATGCTTGGCCATCAAAACAGCGGAATGGGAATTCGTCATTCGACTCGCTCCTTCTTCTCTGGTCAGACCTCCGAATAAATCACCATTGAGGCCTGGAGTCTCGCATGATTCACACGATCCGCGGTAAAATCGCACCGGTTCGGCGAGACTTATCGCGATCATGCCGCGGCCATAGCCAGGAAGCCGTCACCGTTGCTTTCCGAAGCAAGGTGAGCGGACGATTCATCCTGTTGGTGAAGCCCCGCCACAGCGCCGCCGGATTAGGCCAGCCCCTTGAGCGGACACGCGCAAAAGCCTAACAGGCAGGCGTAGCGGGGACAGGTTGAGTGATGGACGAGACGGAGATCATTCGGCTTATCGGCGTACTTCGGCAGGAGCATCGGGACCTCGACGATGCGATCGACGCGCTGATGTTCGCGCCCGCGAACGATCAGCTCCAGATCGCTCGCCTGAAGAAGCGCAAATTGAAGCTCAAGGACGAGATTGCCGCGCTCGAGGATCAGTTGATCCCCGACATCATCGCCTGACGAGTTCATATCTTTCTGCGAGCGGGGCGTTCCAGGCGTCAGTGTCCGGCGCGGGCACAACCGAGGATCTTATGGACAAACAAAAGCCCCCTCTCGCCAGGCTGGCGGGAGGGGGCTCTGAACGCCCGCGCTGCCCCAAGAGGGGGCCGCGCCGGGCCTCGTCAGGCTGGAGGCTTAGGCCGCCTGACGATCGTTGACCGCATCGATCGCCTGCGGCTGAGCGCCGCCTTCGATCTGAATCGTGCGGGGCTTCTTATGCTCCGGCACTTCACGGACGAGCTGAATGTCGAGCAGGCCGTCGCTATAGCTGGCGCCGGTCACCTTGATCGTGTCGGCGAGCTGGAAACGGCGCTCGAAGGCGCGCTTGGCAATGCCGCGGTGCAGGAACTCGCGACCGTCGCCGTCGGCGCCGTCCAGCGCGCGGCCTGTCACGATCAGCACATTGTCCTGCGCGGTGATGTCAAGCTCCTCGCGGCTGAAGCCGGCAGTTGCCATCGATATGCGATAGGTGTCCTCGCCGACTTTCTCGATATTGTAAGGCGGGTAGGCATCGCCTTCGCCCCGGGTCGCGAAATCGACCAGGCGATTCAAATTCTCGAAACCGATCGAGGAACGCAGCAAGGGCGCGAAATCAAACGAACGCATGAATCAATCCTCCTAAAAAGCGATCGAATATAGCTTTGGCCCGCGGAGACCGCCGGACCATTTGCCGCCGCCCCGAAACCGGCAACGGAGGCTTAGGGAGAGATAGGAAAGTCCTTCGGCCGTTCAAGCATCCGCAAGGGAAAGTCCGCTAACCACCTTTGTCCGTTCCTGAAAAGCGGCGGCTGTGGCATGGAGACACGGAAAGGATCGCTATGGCCGGCTCACGTCGCCCCGCTTTGTCTGACCGTGTCGCCGAGACGCTTTATACCGAGGCTTTGCTCCTCGCGGACGAGACGCATGCTTATTACGATCTGGTAGGCCGTGCCGAGCGGCAGAAGCTTGAGCCGAGGGAGCGCGTCCAGTTCGCCTGCGAGGCACTGAAGGCTACCACGCGCCTGATGCACGTCATCGCGTGGCTCGCGACACGTCGCGCAATCGCGGCGGGTGAATTGCCCGAAGGCGATCCGGGCGCGCCCGAACGGCAGCTTGGCGAAAGCGCGCCGAGCGATGCCAGTGTCCTGGGCGTAATGCCAACCGCCGCGCGCCGCTTGATCATGGCCGGAATCGACTTGCATGAGCGTGTCGGTCGCGTCGCCGCGGGAATCGAAGCACCGATCGCCGTTGCGAGCCCGGCACGCGCGTTGCTCCAGCGGTTGGAGCAGTCTTTCTGACTCGATTCATAAGGTGCTTCGGCCTGGCTTTAGCGTTGGCGCGGCCGGCGACGTTGCCGGCTGCCGGTCCCAAATTGCCGCCTGACACGCCGCTTTGCGCGCGGCCCGGCACGATCCCGATCTTCATTTCACCAATGGGGGAGCCTTTTCGGGGAGAGCCCGGTCAGCCTTATCCTTCCGCCGCCTGGTTTGCGGGCGCGGACAAGAACAAGGATGGCGCCCTCACGCGCGACGAGTTCGTAGCGGACGCGTTGCGCTTCTTCGACACGCTCGACACCGACAAGGACGGCAAGCTTACCCCCGACGAGGTAGGCCATTATGAAGCGGTGGTGGCACCCGAAACATCGATCTATTCGGCGCGGCCCGACGATTTCTTCGAGCGATCGCGCCGCGAGCAGGATCGCGGCGCGATGGCCGATTCGCGCGATTATGGCGGACCGATGGGGGCGGGGCGTTATGCCTGGCTCAACGTGCCGGAGCCGGTCTCTGCGGCGGACCGGGATGTCGATCGGGTCGTCACGCGCGATGAATTCGCCACCAGCGCGGCCGGCATTTTCGAGCGACTCGACGTGCTGAACCGCGATCGGTTGGGGCTCTCCAATCTTCCCCGCACGCCGCAACAGATTGCAATCGAAGGACCTTGCCGCACGCCCAAGAAGCGCAAGGGCCGCGATCAGGACTGGTTTGGGTGACACGCATGGAATATTGCGCAATCACGAAATAAAATTATAAGAGTTTCCGACGGGCAACGAGCGCAATCCAGGCGCGTTGGGAGAGAATGGACGAGATGGCCGAGGGCGCGCGCCGTAATTTGCCGCCGCTGTCGCTGCACGTGCCGGAACCGAAGTTCCGGCCGGGCGATGCGGTCGATTATGCCGATTTCGACCGGGGCGAGCCGGGTGCGGTCGTCCGGCCGGCGATCGACGCCGATCCCGCGACGATGCGCGAGCATAGCTATAGCCTGGTCCGCGTGCTCGACGACGAAGGCAAAGCGGTCGGCCCGTGGGATCCGCGGCTTGAGCCCGAGCGGCTGGTGGCAATGCTGCGCCACATGGCGCTCACCCGCGCTTATGATGATCGGCTCTATCGCGCCCAACGCCAGGGCAAGACCAGTTTCTACATGAAGTGCACCGGCGAGGAGGCGACCTCGATCGCTGCGGCGTATGCGCTCCACCGCGACGATATGTGTTTCCCGTCCTACCGCCAGCAGGGCCTGCTGATCGCGCGGAACTGGAGCCTGGTCGACATGATGTGCCAGGTTTATTCGAACCGTGCCGACCGGTTGAAGGGCCGGCAGATGCCGATCATGTATTCGGCCAAGGAAGCGAGCTTCTTCTCGATCTCGGGCAATCTCGCGACCCAATATCCGCAGGCGGTGGGCTTCGCGATGGCAAGCGCGGCACGCGGCGACACGCGCATCGCGGCGGCCTGGTGTGGCGAAGGATCGACCGCGGAGGGCGACTTCCATTCGGCCTGCACCTTCGCCAGCGTCTATCGCGCGCCCGTCATCCTGAATGTGATCAACAATCAGTGGGCGATCAGCAGCTTTTCGGGCTTTGCGGGCGCCGAAAATACGACCTTTGCCGCACGCGCGATCGGCTATGGCATTGCCGGCTTGCGCGTCGATGGCAATGACGCGCTTGCGGTCTACGCCGCGACCGAATGGGCGGCAGAGCGCGCGCGCTCCAATGCCGGGCCCACGCTCATCGAATTCTTCACCTACCGCGCCGAGGGGCATTCGACCTCGGACGACCCGACCAAATACCGGTCGGCGGAAGAGAATGTGAAATGGCCGCTCGGTGATCCGATCGCACGGCTCAAGCAGCATCTGATCCTGATTGGCGCGTGGGACGAGGAACGCCACGCGGTGATGGATAGGGAAGTCGCCGAGTTGGTGCGCGCGGCCCAGAAGGAGGCCGAAGCACAAGGCATCCTCGCCGACGGCCTCTTGCAGCATCCGTTCGAAACGATGTTTGAGGACGTCTTCGAAGAGCAGCCTTGGCACCTCAAGGAACAGAGCCGGCAGATGCTCGACGAGCGCAAGAAGGCGGGCATATGAGCGCCACCACCGTCGACGCGGCGACCAAGCCAATGAACATGATCCAGGCGATCAACAGCGCACTGGATATCATGATGGGCCGCGACCCCGACATCGTCGTGATGGGCGAGGATGTCGGCTTCTTCGGCGGCGTGTTCAAGGCGACCGAGCATCTCCAGGCCAAATATGGCAAGACGCGCGTGTTCGACACGCCGATCACCGAACTCGGCATCATCGGCGTCGCGGTCGGGATGTGCACTTATGGCTTGCGTCCGGTCCCGGAGATCCAGTTCGCGGACTATATCTATCCCGCGCTCGACCAGCTCGTCTCGGAGGCAGCGCGCCTGCGTTACCGCTCGGCCGGCGAATATACCGCGCCGATGACGGTGCGCTCGCCTTTCGGCGGCGGCATCTTCGGCGGGCAGACGCACAGCCAGTCGCCCGAGGGCATCTTCACGCACGTCGCAGGCCTGAAAACGGTGATCCCGTCCAATCCCTATGATGCCAAGGGCCTTCTGATTGCGTCGATCGAGGACAATGACCCGGTCATCTTCTTCGAGCCCAAGCGCATCTATAACGGTCCGTTCGACGGTCATTATGACCGCCCCGTGACGCCATGGGCCAAGCATCCGTCGAGCGCGGTGCCCGAGGGTTATTACAGGATCCCGCTCGGCAAGGCCGCGGTCGTGCGCGAGGGCGAGGCCGTGACGATCCTCGCTTATGGCACGATGGTCCATGTCGCGACCGGCGTGGTTGCGGAAATGGGGATCGATGCCGAGATCATCGACCTGCGCACCCTCGTCCCGCTCGATATCGAGACGATCGAGGCCTCGGTCAGAAAGACGGGCAGGTGCGTGGTGGTGCATGAGGCGACCAAGACGTCGGGTTTCGGCGCCGAATTGTCGTCATTGGTGCAGGAACGTTGTTTCTATTCGCTGGAGGCGCCGGTCGAGCGCGTGACCGGCTGGGACACGCCGTACCCACATAGCCTGGAATGGGCCTATTTCCCCGGCCCCGTGCGGCTTTCCCGCGCGATCGAGAAGGTGTTGGAGGCCTGATGGCTCGCTATTCGTTCAAGCTGCCCGACATTGGCGAAGGCATTGCCGAGGCCGAGATCGTGGCGTGGCACGTGAAAGTCGGCGACATGATCGCGGAGGACGACCCTCTGTGCGACATGATGACCGACAAGGCGACGGTCGAGATGACTGCGCCGGTTTCGGGCAAGATCGTCGAGGTCGCGGGCGAGGTCGGTGATCAGATCGCGATCGGATCGGTGTTGGCGGTGTTCGAAGCCGAGGGTGAGGCTGCGGCCGCGCCGGTGGTCGAGGTTGCGCCCAACGAAGCAGCGGAAGTGGTGAGGCCTGATCCGGTTCCGGAGCCCGTAGAGCCGTCTCCCCTTCAGGGGAGAGGGTTGGGAGAGGGGAAGTCAGGCCAGATACCGCCCGCCGCCCCAGTTTCCAGCCCCCACTCCCCAACCCTCTCCCCTGAAGGGCGGAGGGAACACCGCATCCTCGCATCCCCCGCCGTCCGCGAACGCGCCAAAAACCTCTTCATCGACCTCGCGCAGGTAAAAGGCGAAGGCGACCGTATCCGCCATTCCGATCTCGACGCCTTCCTGACCTACAATCAGGGCTATCTCGCCGCGGGCGGCGTGCGGCCCGACGAGCAGATCAAGGTGGTCGGCCTGCGCCGGCGCATTGCGGAAAATATGCAGGCGTCGAAGCGCCACATCCCGCATTTCACCTATGTCGAGGAATATGACGTCACGAAGCTGGAGGCGTTGCGCGCGGATCTCAATGAGACGCGCGGCGCCAAGGATCGGCTGACGATCCTGCCTTTGCTGGTCATGGCGATCTGCAAGGCCTTGCCCAAATTCCCGATGATCAACGCGCGTTACGATGATGAGGCGAAGATCATCACGCGGTCGGGCGCTGTCCATCTCGGCATTGCCGCGCAGACCGATGCCGGCCTGATGGTGCCGGTGATCCATGACGCGCAGGCAAAGAATGTCTGGCAGCTTGCGGCCGAGGTGAAGCGGCTTGCCGAGGCGGCGCGGACGGGGAAGGCCAAGAGCGAGGAATTGTCGGGTTCGACCCTCACGCTGAGTTCGCTTGGGCCGCTCGGCGGCATCGCGGCGACGCCGGTCATCAACCGCCCCGAGGTTGCGATCCTCTGCCCCAACAAGGTGGTTGAGCGGCCGGTGGTGAAGGATGGTCAGATCGTGATCGCCAAGATCATGAACATGTCGATCTCGTGCGATCACCGCGTGGTCGACGGCCATGATGCGGCCAGCTTCGTGCAAGCGGTCAAGAAGCTGGTGGAAACGCCCGCTTTGCTGTTCGTCGATTGATCAGCCGACGCCGGTAAAGGGCAGGCCGGGCGGGTCCGCTTCGCGACAGGCGTGCCGGCCCGCGGCGGTGCTCGCCCCCGGATTATTACGGGTGGCATGCTTTGCCAAATCGCAACACTCAGCGGTTCAAGCATAAACTGCCGGTAATCTTGTTGGGGGGGCCGGCTTCTGGTTTTGGGCGGGGCGGCTTCGATGAATAATCTTGCGATCAAGAATAAGCTTCTGGTTTGTTTCTCGGTTCTGTTTGCAGCGATGCTGCTGGTCGGCGGTCTTTCGATGTGGAAACTGAGCCAACTGGGCGCGACGGCACAGTATCTCGGTATCGAACGCCGCAAGATGCTGGAAGTGACCAAGGGGATCGATACGGCGGTATCGGATTATCGTCTGGCCGAAGCGGGTCACATTCTTTCCGCCGGACCGAATGGCGGCGGAAACGGGGACCAGGATCTTGTCGCCCAGAAAACCGTAATCGACACCAATATCGCTTTTCTCAAGCCACGCCTGGTGATTCCGAAAATGCAGGCGCTTGTCGCGCAGTTTCAGGACCAGTGGGCGGATTATCAGGCCAAATCCCTACAGACCATCGCGCTTGCTCGCGAAGGCAAGAATGGGGAGGCGGTTGCAAGCTTCCGCGCCAATCACGCCATCTTCGACAAGGTGAATCTCACGACCGACCAGATGTCGGACTTTCAGTCCAAGGTAATGGACAGATTGTCCGCCGAGGCTGAGGATTCCTACCGCTTCGGTCGGAACGTCATCATCGTTGCCGTCGTCTTCACGGCCCTGCTGGTGGTCGCGCTTTTGGTCCTGCTTGTGCGGGCGATCGCGACGCCGCTGGCGGGCGTGACCCAGGTGCTCGGCGAGCTAGGCAGGGGCAATCTTTCGGTTAGCGTCGACACGTGCGACCGCCGTGACGAGGTCGGTGCGCTCACCGGCGCGACCCAGAATCTGCGCAATCAGCTGTTCGCTGCCGAACGTGCGAAGGAAGAACAGGCCGACCTGATCGTCGCGTCGATCGGCACCGGTCTCTCGCAATTGGCGGAAGGCGATCTCACCACGCGCATCGATGCGGATCTCGCGGGCAAGTTCGCGCCGCTCAAGCAGGACTTCAATCGCGCGATGGAGGCGCTGCAGTCGGCGATGACGAAAGTCGCGCGGGCTACGTCCGGCATTCATACTGGTTCCGGCGAGATCCGACAGGCGTCGGACGACCTGTCCCGCCGCACCGAGCAGCAGGCCGCCAGCCTCGAGGAAACTGCTGCTGCCATGAACCAGATCACCACCACAGTGAAACAGACCGCAGCCGACGCAAGCCAAGCAAATCGGCAGGTAACCGAAGCGCGCCGTGACGCCGAGGAATCGGGCAAGATCGTCCGCAAGGCGGTGGAAGCGATGGGGGGCATCGAGCGTTCCTCGGCCGAAATTTCGGAGATCATTTCCGTGATCGACGGGATCGCTTTCCAGACCAATCTGCTGGCGCTCAACGCCGGGGTGGAGGCCGCGCGCGCGGGCGATGCAGGTAAGGGCTTTGCGGTCGTCGCCTCCGAAGTGCGCGCGCTGGCGCAGCGTTCGGCCGAGGCTGCGAAGGACGTCAAGGATCGGATAATCGCCTCGTCCAGGGAGGTCGGAGCAGGCGTGGAGATGGTGGGCGAGACGGGCACGGCGCTCGAGCGCATCATCAGCCACATTGCCGGCATCAGCGAACTTGTCGAAGGCATAGCGCTGGGCGCGGATCAACAGTCGGCCGGCCTGATGCAGGTCAACACTGCCGTAAGCGAAATGGACGGAGTCACGCAGCAGAATGCGGCAATGGTCGAACAGGCGACTGCAGCCGCGCGCAGCCTGGCGGGAGAGGCTGATGAGTTGGCGCGCCAGATCGGCGAGTTCAAGCTCGACGCCGACGTGAGCATGCGGCCAGATCATGGTGTGGCTGCGGCGAAAACGCGCAAGCCGGAATCGAAGAGCGGGTCCGCTCGGCGGGGGGCGGCTCTGCGCAGCGTCGGCAATGTTGCGCTGGCCGCGGATGCGGAAGACTGGTCGGAATTCTGACTTGCAGCCGGGACGCGCGAGCGTTCCGGCCTAAAGCTTCCGCATCCACAACCCGTCGACCCGATGGTCCGCTCCCTTGCGGACGATGACGTCGGCGCGGGGCCGGCTCGGCAGGATATTCTCCACCAGGTTGAGTTCGTTGACGTCACGCCAGATGCGGCGCGCGATCGATCTCGCCTCGTCCTCCGGCAGGACAGCCAGGCGATGGAAAAAGGCGCTCGGATCCTGGAAGGCGGTCGCGCGGAGCAGCATGAAACGCTCTTCGTACCAGCGCGCAATGTCGTCCGGAGACCCGTCGATGTAGATGGACAGGTCGAAGAAATCCGAGGCGGTGAAAGGGGCCTTGGGTGCACCCGGCCCACTGCCGAGCTGGAGCACGTTCAGCCCCTCGAAGATCAATATATCGGGCGATTCGATCAGCACATCGCCGCCGGGGATCACATCATAGACATGGTGCGAGTAGGTCGGCGCGGAGGCTTTGCCGGTCGAGCGGATATCCGCCAGGAACTGGATCATCCGGCGGACATCATAGCTCTCGGGAAAACCCTTGCGCTCCATCAATCCGCGCGCACCCAATTCCGCATTGGAGTAGAGGAAGCCATCGGTCGTCACGAGATCGACCTTGGGGTGCGCGGGCCAGCGCGACAGCAACGCGCGCAGCAAGCGCGCGGTCGTGCTTTTGCCAACCGCGACCGATCCGGCGATCGCCACGACATAAGGGCGCTTGATCGGCGGACGACTGAGGAACTCGTCGGTTACATGCGCCAGCCCCTGAGCGGCCCGCACGTGCAGATTGATGAGACGTGTGAGCGGAAGATAGACTTCTTCGACCTCCTCAAGCGAAGTGGGCTCGTTCGCGCCGCGTAGTCGCGTGACGTCCTCTTCGTCGAGCGTCATTGGCACGGAGAAGCGCAGTTTCGCCCATTCGGCGCGGGTGAAATGCGTGTGGCTGAGCTCGAAACCCGGCACGGGCGGCAATGGGGTGCGTGGTACGGCCGAAAGATTAGCTTTGCGCATGTTCCATTCCCGTGGACGGCGGCCGACCGGCTGGTCCTAGCCCAATATCACATTGTCCAATAGCCGCGTCGTGCCGAAGCGCACCGCCAGCGACACGACGGCGCCCCGATGGCCGATCGCCTCCACTTCTTCCAGCGTGTCGGGATCGGCGATGCTGACATAATCGATCATGCCGCTGGTCCGCCGGATCGGGGCTTCGATCAGGTGTCGTAGAGTGGCCGCGTCGCGTGTCCCCGCGGCATAAGCCTCCTCTGCGGCGCGCAGGCCCCGGTGAAGCGCGGGCGCCTCGGCTCGCTCGGCCGCGCTGAGATAGACATTGCGGCTGGAAAGGGCGAGCCCGTCCGGCTCGCGTATGGTCGGCCCGATCGCGATCTCGACCGGAAAATCCAGGTCGCGGACCAGCTGCATGATCACGCGCGCCTGCTGCACGTCTTTCTGGCCGAAGAAGGCGATATCGGGTCCCATGATATGGAAAAGCTTTGCAACGACCGTCGCCACCCCCGAGAAATGGCCAGGACGCACCGCACCTTCGAGCCGGTCGGCGATCGCGCCGACCTCGATCCGCGTATCGAAGCCGTTCGGATAGATGGTCTCGGGCGCGGGCAGGAAGACCAGCGCGACGTCCGCCGCCTCAAGCTTCGCCAGATCCGCTTCGATCGGGCGCGGATAGGTGGCGAGATCCTCATGTGGCGCGAACTGGGTCGGGTTGACGAAGATGCTGGCGGCGACCGCGTCGCAACGTTCGGCCGCGAGCGCGACGAGGCTCATATGGCCGGCATGGAGCGCACCCATGGTCGGCACGAAACCGAGCCGACCGAGCGAGGCGCGGGCGGCGCGCGCCTCGGCGACGGTACGGACAATCCGCATCAGAGGCGATCGGCCTGGGCCAGGGCCGCCGCGACGATGTCGGGGTCGATCGAGACCGCATTGGCCTCGGTCGGGAAGCTGCGCGTGCGCACCGCGGCGGCGTAGGCCTTCAGCCCTTGCTCCATCGCCGCGCCGATTTCGGCGAAGCGGCCGGCGTGACGGAAGGGCGGATCGGCCGAGAAGCCGAGCAGATCGTGCCAGACCTGGACCTGTCCCGAGCAACCGGCGCCCGCCCCGATTCCGATCGTGGGGATCGACAGGCGTTCGGTGATGGCCGCGGCAAGTTCGGCCGGGACAAGCTCCAGCACGAGCGCGAAGGCGCCCGCCTCTGCCAGTGCCTCGGCATCTCGGATCAATTGTGCGGCAGCCGCGACATTACGCCCCTGGACGCGGACCCCGATCTGGTTGGCCGATTGGGGCGTGAAGCCGAGATGGCCCATGACCGGGACGCCGAGCTCGACCAGGCGGCGGACCGCATCGATCACGGGCGCGCCGCCTTCGAGCTTGACCGCCTGGGCGCCACCCTCTTGCAGCAGGCGCCGGGCCGACGCCACGGCCTGTTCGGGCGTCGCATATGTGAGGAAGGGCAGGTCCGCGATGATGAGCGCGTTCGGCGCGCCGCGCGCGACCGACGCTGTGTGAGAGACCATGTCGTCGAGCGTCACGGGAATCGTATCGGCGTGGCCGAGCATGACCTGCCCGAGCGAATCGCCCACCAGGATCCAGCGCAAAGCGGCGCGCTCGGCGATGACGGCTGAACTATGGTCGTAACAGGTCACCAGCGGCAGATGCTCGCCGGAACGCGCCGTCTTGATGAAATCGGCGATTGTGAGCCTCATCGGCGCTTCCCATATGATATTCGCGCGGGCCTTAGCGTCTCTGTGGCAGCGCAGCAAACCGCCGCCTTCGCAAGTGCGGCAAGACAGTTTATAGGCCCCTGCCCGGATAGACCGGCAAGCGAGGAGAGTACGGCGCGATGCGCTGGGTAATGCGGTCCAAGATCCACAACGCCACGGTCACCGAGGCCAACCTTGCTTATGTCGGCTCGATCACGATCGACAGCGAGCTGCTGGATGCGGTCGGGCTGTGGCCGGGCGAGAAAGTGCTCGTCGTGTCCAACACCACCGGTGCCCGGCTGGAGACCTACACGATCGCGGGCGAAGCCGGATCTGGCGACATCTGCGTGAATGGTGCGGCCGCGCATCAGATCGGCGAGGGCGAGGAGGTCATCATCATGGGCTTCGAGCTGACCGCGGAGCCGATCGTTCCCAACGTGATCCTGGTCGACAAGCAGAATCGCCTCGTCCGCCGGCTGGTGGAACATCCGCGCCGCGAACTGGCGTCGTTCGGCTGAGTATCTTGCGGACAATCGGCGTCCGAGCGGGGCGCAAACCCGGGGGCGGGGCCTGAAACGGTGGGCGAAAAGCGCATCCTGCTGATCGTGGGCGGCGGCATTGCTGCCTACAAAGCCTGCGAGCTTGTTCGCCTGATCCGCCAGGCTGGCATGAGCGTACGATGCGTGCTGACCGATGGCGGCGCCCAGTTCGTCACGCCGATGACGCTGGCGGCATTATCCGGCCAGCCGGTCCATACGTCGCTGTGGGACCTCAAGGACGAGGCCGAGATCGGCCATATCCAGCTCAGCCGGCAAGCCGATCTGGTCGTAGTCGCGCCCGCGACGGCCGATCTGCTCGCGCGGATGGCGACGGGTGCCGCGAATGATCTGGCTACGACGCTGCTGCTCGCGACCGATAAGCCCGTGCTTGCCGCGCCCGCGATGAACGTCCGCATGTGGCAACATCCCGCGACGCGCCGCAATGTCGCGCAATTGCGGGCCGATGGCGTCACGGTGCTGGATCCGGACGAGGGGGAGATGGCCTGCGGAGAGTTCGGCCCCGGCCGGTTGCCTGAGCCAGCTGCGATCTTTTCCGCGATCGGCTCTCTGCTCGGGGCCGCTCCGGGCGGGCTCACGGGGAGGCATGTGATCGTGACCGCCGGGCCGACGCACGAGCCGATCGATCCGGTGCGCTACGTCGCCAATCGTTCCTCCGGAAAGCAGGGCTTCGCCATTGCCGGGGCGCTGGCGGATTTGGGCGCGCGCGTGACGCTCGTAACCGGCCCGGTGGCGCTGGCCACGCCAGCCGGCGTAACGCGGATCGACGTGGAAACCGCATCAGAGATGGCGGCGGCGGTACAGGCCGCCTTGCCGGCCGATGCCGCGGTGATGGCCGCCGCGGTCGCGGACTGGCATGTGAAACCGGCGGCGCACAAGCTGAAGAAGTCGGACGGCGTGCCGCCGCAACTCGCCTTCGAGCCCAATCCCGACATTCTTGCCACGATCTCCCAGGGCCTGGAGCGGCCAAGGCTCGTAATCGGGTTCGCTGCCGAGACCGAAAACCTGCTCGATAATGCGCGAGACAAGCTTGTCCGCAAGGGTTGCGACTGGATCGTCGCCAACGACGTGTCGGGGAACGTCATGGGAGGGGACGACAATGTCGTGCACCTGATCAGCGATAGTGGGGTCGAAAGCTGGCCGGAGTTGTCGAAACTCGACGTGGGCCGGCGGCTCGCGGAGCGCATTGCCGAGGCACTCTTGATATCCTGACTGTAGCGGTCATCGTACCGGCACGCTAGATGCGGGCCGTCGCCCTGGTCCTTCGTATCAGGGGCCGCGCGCTACCCGCATTGCGCGGATGCTGAGGAGCGAACGCTGAAACAGGTTCAGCATGGTGGGGGGAAATGGGCCGCGCGCGCCGTTCTTTTCCTCTTTTTGGCCGTGCTCGGGCTCAACCGAAGCGCGCCCGCGCTGGCCCGCGACACGATCGTCGTTGCGCTCCAGCTCGAACCGCCGACGCTCGATCCGACCTCGGGCGCGGCGCAGGCGGTCAAGGAGGCCACATATCGCAATATCTACGAAGGGCTGACCACGCTCGACACGACCGGGCGGGCCATACCCTTGCTGGCGACCAGCTGGACAATGGCGCCGGATGCGAAATCCTACATCTTCCATCTGCGCCCCGGCGTCAGGTTCCAGGACGGCACGCGGTTCGATGCAAACGTCGTCGCCTTCAGCCTGATGCGCGCGATCCGGTCGGGATCGACCAACTCGATGGCCGAAAGACTCGCGGAGATTGCTGGCGTGGACATGGTCGATCCGCTGACCGTGCGCATTCGCCTGAACCAGCCGGACGCGGGCCTGCCCACCCTGCTCGCCTGGGGCGATTGCGTGATGGTGACGCCCGGATCGGCGGATCGCCTGGCGAGCGCGCCGATCGGGACGGGTCCTTTTCGCTATCAAAGCTGGAAGCGCGGCGACCGGCTGATCCTGGTTCGCAACGAAAATTATTGGGGCGCCCGACCATCGCTCCGTCAGATCGAATATCGTTTCATCAGCGACCCCGCCGCCGCTTATGCCGCGATGAAGACGCACAGCGTCGACCTTTTCCCCGATTATCCGGCACCCGAAAATCTCGCGCAGCTTCGCGCCGATCCAAACCTGCGTGTCAGCACCGCGCCGAGCGAGGGTGAGGTCATCCTGGCGCTCAACAACCGGCAGGGACCGTTGCGCGACCTGCGCGTGCGGCGCGCCATTTCCTATGCGCTCAACAGGCGCGCGATCATCGACGGGGCGATGTTCGGCTATGGCCAGCCGATCGGCAGTCATTTCCCGCCGCAAAATCCCGATTATGTCGATCTGACCGGCCGCTATCCGCACGACCCTGCAAAGGCGCGCGCGCTGCTGGCGGAGGCCGGCTATCCGCGCGGCTTCGGATTGACGCTCAAGCTGCCGCCGCCATCTTATGCGCGGCGTAGCGGGGAGATTGTGGCGGCACAGCTTGCGACGGTCGGCATCCGCGCCACGCTCGTGCCGGTCGAATGGCCACAATGGCTCGACGAGGTCTATACGCGCCATGCTTACGACATGACGATCGTCAGTCATGCCGAGCCGGCCGACTACGACATTTACGGCCGGGCCGATTATTATTTCGGTTATGACGGCCGCGCGGTGAAGGCGCTGCTGGACCGGTTGCGCGCCACAGCCGACCCGGGCGAACGCCATGTTTTGCTGGCCGCGATCCAGCGCCGAGTAACCGAGGATGCGGTCAACGGCTTCCTGTTCCAGTTCCCGCATCTATCGGTTGCGGACGCGCGGCTGACGCATCTTTGGGCACACACGCCCTTGCAGGCGGTGGATTTCTCGACCGCGCGCTTCGCGGGTGCGGATACCGCCGCGACCGGTAGCCATCGAACCCATCCCTGGGGCGTTCCCCTGCTGCTTGTCTTTGCACTCGCGGGGCTGGTCGCGTTGGCTTGGGGAGCGGGCCTTGCCTGGCTGATCCGACGGCTGGGCATTCTCGCGCTGACGCTGGTAGGCGCGAGCGTGGTCGTCTTCGCGTTGCTCCAGCTTGCGCCGGGCGATCCGGCTCAATTCATGATGGGTCTGAGGGCAAGCCCCGAAGCGGTCGCCGCCTTGCGCGCCGAGCTTGGGCTGAACGGATCGCCGGTCACGCGCTATTTCGCCTGGGTTGCCGCAATGGTGCGGGGTGACCTCGGCACCTCTTACGCTTACCGTGTGCCGGTGGCGGAGTTGATCGGCCCGCGGCTCGCTTTGTCGTTGCCGCTGGCGTGTCTGGCGATGCTAGTGTCGGTCCTGATCGGGCTGCCGGCCGCCTTCCTTGCCGCGCTGCGTCCCAGGTCATGGCTCGATCGCGCGATCGGTGGCCTCACCCGGCTGGGCGTGGCGCTCCCCGCCTTCTGGCTGGCAATGATCCTGTTGCTGGCGTTCGCGGTCCATCTCCCCTGGTTTCCCGCGAACGGCTTCCCCGGATGGCAATCGGGGCTCCGGCCGGCGCTGGCCGCTCTGATCCTTCCGACCCTGGCGCTGGCTTTGCCACAAGCGGCGCTGATCGCGCGCGTCGCGCGAGCGGCTTTGCTGGCGGAGCAGGGCCGCGATTATGTCCGCACCGCGCGCGCCAAGGGATTGGGCCGCGGACCTATCCTGGCGCGGCACATCGCGCCCAATGCCGCCGCGCCGATCCTGGCGATCGTCGGCCTGCAATTCCCCTTCCTGATTGCGGGCAGCGTGATCGTAGAGAATGTGTTTTACCTCCCCGGGCTCGGTAGTTTGGTGGTGCAGGCAATCACCGCGCGCGACCTGATCGTGGTGCAGGCAGTAGCGATGCTGATGGTCGCCGCGACCGTCACCGCGAGCTTCCTGACCGATGTCGCGCAGGTGGTCCTCGATCCTCGGTTGCGGGACCGGACATGAGCAGGTGGGGCGGACCGATCCTGCTCGGGCTGATCCTGGCCGCAGCGCTGCTGTCGCTCATCTGGACGCCCTGGGATGTTGCCGCGATCGACGTCGCACATCGGCTCGCGCCCGCGTCGGCAGCACATTGGCTGGGGACCGACCAATTGGGACGTGATCTGCTGTCGATGCTGATGGCGGGCGCGCGGCCGTCGCTGGGCGTCGCGGCCCTGGCACTCGCGATCGGCCTTGCCGGCGGCGTGCCGCTCGGACTGCTGGCCGCAGCGCGACCAGGCTGGGTCGACGAGCTGGTCGCGCGCAGTGCCGATATCCTGTTCGCCTTCCCCGCGATCCTGCTCGCCTTGCTGGTTATCGCGATACTCGGCCCCGGCGCGAGCCATGCTGCGTTGGCGATCGGCCTGTTCAACATTCCGGTCTTCGCGCGCGTGACGCGGGCGTCGGCGCGGCCGATCTGGACACGCGATTTCATCCTCGCGGCGCGGCTGGCGGGCAAAGGGCAGGCGCTGATTTCGGTCGAGCATGTGCTGCCTAATATCGCCGGTCCGCTCGTCGTTCAGGCGAGCCTGCAGCTGTCGCTGGGCGTTCTGGCCGAAGCCGGCCTGTCCTTCCTCGGCCTTGGCGCGCAGCCGCCCGCGGCAAGCTGGGGGCGGATGGTGGCCGACGCGCAGACCTTGGTCGGCGTCGCGCCGAGCCTGGTGCTGCTCCCTGGCCTGGCGATCGTCGTCACCGTGTTCGCGATCAACCTGACGGGTGAGGCGCTGCGCGACCGGATCGCGCCGGAGACCGCGCTGTGAAGCCGCTCGAAATCGCGCATCTCTCGGTCCGCTATGGGGAGACCGTGGCGCTCGACGACGTGTGCCTGGCCGTGGGTGCGGGCGAGATCGTGGCGTTGGTCGGGCCTTCAGGTTCGGGGAAATCGACGCTTGCCGCGGCGGCGATGGATTTGCTGCCGGTCGAGGCGATCGAACAGGGCGTGGTGCGGATCGAAGGCACCGACATCCGCACCTTGCCCGAAAAGGAGTTGGAAGCGCTGCGCGGAGGGCGCGTGGGCATCGTCTTCCAAGAGCCCGCGACCGCGCTCAATCCTGCGCTGACGATCGGACGCCAGATCGGCGAGGTGCTTGAGCTTCACAGCAACCTGAGCCGCACCGAGATCGCGGCCGAGGTGGACCGGCTACTGGCCGAAGTCGGGCTCGGCCTGTCCGCCAGGCGCTTCCCGCACACTTTATCGGGCGGACAGCGCCAGCGCGTCGCGATCGCGATGGCGATCGCAGCCAAGCCCGCATTGCTGCTTGCGGACGAGCCCACCGCCTCGCTCGATCCAGTCGCGCAGGCGGAGGTTGCCCGCCTGCTGCAGTCGTTGGTCCGCCGGCGCGGCATGGGCCTGTTGCTGGTCACGCACGATTTCGCGCTCGCCCGCCGGATCGCGGATCGCGTGGTTGCGCTGGACCAAGGGCGGCTAAGTGAATCGGCGTTAGCCGAAACCAGGCCGGCCCAACCTGATTTCCCGACGCGCGGTGAACCGCTATTGGTGCTGAATCAAGTCACCCGAACCTATCCGGTAAAGCGCGGTCGGGTCGCGGCGCTGACCGAGATATCCCTGTTGCTCGCACGCGGCGAGACGTTGGCCGTGATCGGCGCCTCCGGGTCCGGCAAGTCGACCCTGGCGCGCGTCGCACTCGGCCTCGATACGCCCGATTCCGGGCGAATCACGCTGGGTGGACGGGACTGGGCGATGGCGCACGGTGCGGCGCTTCGTGCGATGCGGCGGCGCGTCCAGGCGGTATTCCAGGATCCCGCGGCGAGCTTCGATCCGCGTCAGACGGTCGAGCGGATCGTTGCCGAGCCCTTGCATCTGCTGGGGCGGATTTCGGCGGCTGAACGCAAAGCCAAGGTGGCGGAGGCATTGGCGCAGGTCGGCCTGCCCGCCGAGGCGATGGAGCGCTTGCCGCAAGCTTTCTCGGGCGGGCAGCGCCAGCGCATCGCCATTGCCCGCGCGCTGATCCTTAAGCCCGAGCTGATCCTGTTCGACGAGGCGCTGAGCGCGCTCGACCCCGCCCTGCGCGAGGAAATCATAGGCTTGCTGCTCCGATTGCAGGCCGAACTCGGCCTGGCCTATCTCTTCATCGCGCACGACATGGATCTCGTGCGGCGCATGGCCGACCGCGTGCTGGTGCTGCGCGAGGGTCGGTCGGTCGCTTATGGGCTTTTGGAGGAGGTGTTCGACCATCCCACCGACGCCTATGTTTCGGCGATGTTAGCTTAACCGATCAGGACGGCTGCCGCCACATCCCACATTTGCGGCGAGGCGGCCGCGAGCAGACCCTTGCTGGTCTGGGCGATATTGTAAGGCGCACCGTCGAAGCGAGCGACCTTACCGCCTGCTTCCTGCACGATCAGCACGCCCGGCGCATGATCCCACACATGCGTGCGCCAGAAGAGCGCGAGGTCGTTGGTGCCCAGAATCACGCGTGGATATTGCTCGGCGGCGCAGCGCGGGATGCCGACGCAACGCATCTTGCCCTCGGCGCGGTGTTCGATGTCCTCGCGCATCTCGGGCGGCAGATATTTGGTCGAAAGACCTGCGACCGGAATCGCCTCGCCGCTGGTGCGTGCGTGGGTGCGCGTTCCATTGACGAACGCGCCCTGGCCGCGGCCTGCGCTGCACATCCGGTCCAGCACCGGATCGTAGAGCCACGCCGCCTCGTTCACGCCGTCCACCGCGAGCGCGACCATGATCCCGAACGGCGTCTCGCCCGCGGCGAAATTGGCGGTGCCGTCGATCGGATCGACGATCCAGACCGCGCCGGTGCCGATACCCTCGAGCAGGCTCGGGTCGGCCGAGCACGCCTCCTCCCCAACTACGCGCGAGCCTGCGAGCATCCGGATGAGGCCTTCGCTCAGCGCGATCTCGCTTTCCTTGTCCGCGATAGTGACGAGCTCGTCCGGCGCCTTTTCCTCGATCTCGGCCGCGTCCATCTGACGAAAACGCGGCATCACGATCCGGGCAGCAACGTCGCGGATCAGTGCCTGCACTTCTGTGTCATAAGCGATCAGGGTTCTTCTCCCGGAGCGAGGCCGCGTGTGTCGGGGCGGAAACGCTGATGCCGCGGCAAATCGTCCGCGGCGGACGCCCAGGCGATGCGACTGTCATAGAAAATGTGGAACTCGGGGACGACGCGGTCGGGTTCATCCAGCGTCGCGATCGAGAAATCGACCGTCTCCGGCTGATGATCCACCTGCATCAGTAGAGGCGTGCCGCAGCGGCCACAGAAGCGCCGATGACCGAACTCGCTCGATGCGAACCGTCCGACCAGATCTTCGCCTTGCGTGAACTGGAAATCTCCGATCGGCACGGTCGCGAACGCCATCGCCGGGCTGCCGGAATTCAACTGACAAGTCCGGCAATGGCACCACCCGGCATCGAACGGCCTGGAGGTGAGGCGATACCGCACCGCCCCGCACGCGCATCCCCCGGTCCAGTCGCCCGCCATCAGCTCCGATAGTCCGCGTTGATCGAAATATATCCGTGCGTGAGGTCGCACGTCCAAACCGTGGCACGGCCTTCACCCAGGCCCAGATCGACCCCGATCTCTATATCCTGCCCCTTCAGGTGCGCCGCGACGGGTGCCTCGTCATAGCCTTCAACCGCAAGGCCGTGGCGCGCGACCTGGGTCGCGCCGAAACGGATCGAAAGCAGGTCGCGCTCGGCGGGCTCGCCCGCTTTGCCGACCGCCATCACCACGCGGCCCCAATTGGCGTCCTCGCCCGCGATTGCGGTCTTCACCAGCGGCGAGTTGGCGACCGACATGGCTATCCGGTGCGCCGAGGCGTCGCTCTCCGCACCCTCGACGCTGATCTGGATGAATTTGGACGCGCCCTCGCCATCGCGCACCACCAGATGGGCGAGCTGGCGGCAAATGTCGGTCAGTGCCGCCTGAAACGCGTCCGCACCGGCATCGTCGAACGAGGCGAGGGGGCCATTGCCCGCTTTACCGGTGGCGAAGGCGAGAACCGTGTCCGAGGTCGAGGTATCGCCATCGACCGTGATGCACGAGAAAGTCGGCCTGTTGGCCGCGTCCAGCATCGTCTGGAGGAAAGGCGCCTCCACGGCCGCATCGGTGAAGATGAAGCCCAGCATCGTCGCCATGTCGGGCGCGATCATGCCCGACCCCTTGATGATGCCGACCAGGGAGACCGTCTTGCCGCCGATGATGGCGGTCGCGCTTGCCGCCTTGGGGAAAGTGTCGGTGGTGCCGATCGTGTGGGTCGCGTCGAGCCAGGTCGCTTCCGGGGCCTGCAGCACCGCGTCGATCCCGGCCTCCGCCTTGTCGATCGGCAGCGGCACGCCGATGACGCCAGTCGAGGCCACGAACACGTCGGAGGGCTTGCAGCCGACATGGCCCGCGACCCGCGCCGCAATCGCCTCGACAGCCGCGCGACCGCGGTTGCCGGTGAAAGCGTTGCTGTTGCCGGCGTTGACCACCAGCGCCCGCGCCTGGCCGAGCGGCAGCGCCTTGCGGCACCATTCCACCTCCGGTGAGGGACATTTGCTCTGGGTGGTCACGCCCGCGACGGTGGTCCCAGTATCGAGCGCGACATAGGTCAGATCGGTCCGCTCCCACGCCTTGTAGCCCGCGCGCGTCACCGCGACTCGCACGCCGGCGATCGGCGGCAAAGCGGGGAAGGGGGTGGCGAGGGGGGAGGTTTGTCCGGACATGGGGCGCCGCCTAGCAGCGATCTGTGGCGAAGTGTATCCGCTATGCATCATACGCAGGATAGACGCGCGGCTCGACTCATCTTACATGAACGCCTGATGCGTTTGCTGCTTCTCTTCTCTGCCTTCCTGACCGCGCTTACCGGCGCGGTGGTGGGGTCGGCCGCCTCGGCTCAGCCGATCGTGGCGAGCACCAGCGCAACCCATGCAAAGGTTGGCGCCAACGTCACCGTCACCGCGCCCATGCCCGAAGAGGTGCGTGGTGCCTTTGCTGCGCCGGGAACCTGGCGTTCGAGCCTGGTTTCCGCCCCGCGCATCTCGCGCAAATCCTATGGCGAGCGTCGGCGCGAATAAAGCCGCTTAAGCCGCTTTCTCCGGCCCTTGGCCGGTCCGCACCCAAAATCCATCATAAGCGTTCGGCCGCTGGCGGCGACGCGCTGCTATCCAGACAGGAAAACCACACACATGTTCGCTGGCATTGCCAAAGCCGTCTTCGGCTCGTCCAACGACCGCTACGTCAAGTCAATGCAGCCGCTGGTGCGCAAGATCGCATCGTTCGAGCCGGCGCTGCAGGCGATGAGCGACGAGGAGCTTTCGGGCCAGACCGCAGTCTTCCGCGCGCGGCTCGACGCGGGCGAGACGCTCGACCAGCTCCTGCCCGAGGCGTTCGCCACGGTGCGCGAGGCGGCGAGGCGCGTGCTCGGCCAGCGGCATTACGACGTGCAGATGGTTGGCGGTATCGTCCTCCATCGCGGTGAGATTGCCGAGATGCGCACGGGCGAAGGCAAGACGCTGGTGGCAACGCTCGCGGTCTATCTGAATGCGCTGCCCGGCAACGGCGTGCATGTCGTGACGGTCAACGATTATCTCGCAGCGCGCGACGCCGACTGGATGGGCCAAGTCTACAAGTTTCTGGGGCTCACCGTCGGGGTGATCGTACCCAACCTGACCGACGCGCAGCGCAGCGAAGCCTATAATGCCGACATCACCTACGCGACCAACAACGAGCTCGGATTCGATTATCTGCGCGACAATATGAAATATGACCGCGCCCAGATGGTGCAGCGGCCCTTCGCGCACGCGATCGTCGACGAGGTCGACTCGATCCTGATCGACGAGGCGCGCACCCCTCTGATCATCTCGGGCCCGACCGAGGACAAGTCGGAGCTGTACAAGTCGGTCGATGCGATTGTGAAGACGATCGCGCCGGAGCATTACGAGCATGACGAGAAAGCGCGTTCGGTCATCCTCACCGAGGACGGCACCGAATGGGTCGAGCGCGCATTGGAGGCCGCCGGCCTGCTCCAGGGCACCAACCTCTACGATTTCGAGAATACGCAGGTGGTTCACCACCTCAATCAGGCGCTCAAGGCCAACGTCGCCTTCCGCCGCGACATCGATTACATCGTCAAGGACAACAAGGTCGTCATCATCGACGAATTCACCGGCCGCATGATGGATGGGCGCCGTTGGTCGGACGGCCTGCACCAGGCGGTCGAGGCCAAGGAAGGCGTCAATATCGAGCCCGAGAATCAGACGCTCGCCTCGATCACCTTCCAGAATTATTTCCGCATGTACCCCAAGCTCTCGGGTATGACCGGTACCGCCGCGACCGAGGCGAACGAATTCTACCAGATCTACAAAATGAACGTGGTCTCGATCCCGACCAACGTTCCCGTCCAGCGCAAGGACGAGGACGACGAATTCTACAAGAATATCGGCGACAAGTTCGCCGCGATCACCAAGGCGATCCGCGACAAGCAACTGACCGGCCAGCCGGTGCTGGTCGGCACCGTCTCGATCGAGAAATCGGAGATGCTGTCCGAATATCTCCAGAAGGAAGGCGTGAAGCACAATGTGCTGAATGCCCGCTATCACGAGCAGGAAGCGCATATCGTGGCGCAGGCCGGTCGCCTCGGCGCGGTCACGATCGCAACCAACATGGCGGGCCGCGGTACCGACATTCAGCTGGGCGGCAATCTCGAGATGCGGATGCTCGCCGAGCATCCCGACCTCGTCGCCGGAACGCCCGAATATGAAAGCATCGCCGAGGGTATCCGCGCGGAAATCGTGACCGAAAAGGCCGCCGTGCTCGCCGCCGGCGGGCTGTTCGTGCTCGGCACCGAGCGGCACGAGAGCCGCCGTATCGACAATCAGCTGCGCGGCCGTTCGGGCCGTCAGGGCGATCCGGGCCTCAGCCGCTTCTATCTCAGCCTGGACGACGATCTGCTGCGCATCTTCGGTCCGCAGACGATGTTCGCCAAGATGATGAACAAGAATCTGGAGGATGGCGAAGCGATCATTTCGCCCTGGATCTCCAAGGCGATCGAGACCGCGCAGAAGAAGGTCGAGGCACGCAACTACGACATCCGCAAGCAGGTCGTCGAATATGACGACGTCATGAACGATCAGCGCAAGGTCGTGTACGAGCAGCGTGCGGACATCATGGACGCGAATACGGTGGACGACGTCGTCGCCGACATGCGCGCCGAGACGGTCAACGCGATCGTCGCCGATGCCTGCCCGCCGGGCTCTTACCCCGAGCAATGGAATATCGCCGGCCTCAAGGAAGCTGCAGCCGACATTTTTGGCATCCAGCCACCGGTTGACGAGTGGCTCCAGGAAGAGATGGTCGAGCCCGAACTGCTCGCCACGCGCATCCAGGAAATGGCGGAAACCGAGCTTGCGGCGCGCGTTGCCGAAGTCGGCCAAGAGAGCTGGCACAATATCGAGAAGAGCGTCCTGCTTCAGCAGCTCGACCATCATTGGAAGGAGCATCTGTCGACGCTCGATGCGCTGCGCCAGGTGATCCACCTGCGCGCTTATGCGCAGAAGACGCCGATCAACGAATATAAGCAGGAAGCCTTCGCGATGTTCGAGCGCATGCTCAGCATTATCCGCGAGGACGTGACGCGCACGCTCTCCAACATCCGTTTCAACTTCGCGCCGCCGCCCGAAATGCCGAAGATGCCCGACATCTTCACCACCACGCACATCGATCCGCTGACCGGTTATGACAACAGTGCCGATCGCGACGCGGCGTCGCTGGGCCTGGTGACCACGCGCCTGCCGCCACTGCAGATGGTCCAGCCCGACGCGCCCGTGCTGGGCGACCCCGAGGATTGGGAAAACCGGGTTAGCCGCAACGCGCCGTGCCCCTGCGGTTCGGGCCGCAAGTACAAGCATTGTCACGGGCAGCTGTAAGCAAGCCAGCTATTCTGGCTCCGTTCGTGCTGAGCGTGTCGAAGCACTGTCCTCCTCCTCACGGATGAGGAAGGGCAGCCCTTCGACACGCTCAGGGCGAGCGGAAGCGAAGACTGAACTTCAAGAGCTCAGGCCCGGCCAAACAGCCGCGCGAAAAAGCCCGGCCGCTGCTCGGGCTCGCCGCCGATCCTGCGCAGTTTGAGATAGCGAAATCCCTCGGGCTCGTTCTCGCCCAGCATGAACCCGCAGATCGATCGCGCGAGCAGCGCGGGGATGTCGAAAAGGACGTCCACGTTCGCATCCTCGCCGCCTTCGGCTTCCTGCTCGGCTTCGGCTTTGCGGCGGATTTCATTGAGCTGCGCGGGCGGATTGCCTGTAACGCGCAGTGCATCCGGTCCTTCCTCGCAATCATACACCACCCGCCAGCTTTCGCTGCCGTCGTCATAGCCGCGCGCTTCGGAATACATGACGCTCTCATTGACCTCGCAGGCCACGGCCGGGCCGAACTTCGCCAGCTCCGTAAGCGCTCCCTCGAAAGCGTTGGCGCGCCTATCGGTAAGCGCGATCAGCCACCCGTTTGGTGCGATACCGAGATAGAACCCGTCTGCCGTCATGTCTTCCGGCGCGCGGGCTTCCTCGATTTCCATGCCCAGAGTTTCAGCGGCCCGTTCGGGCTCCAGCCCCTGAACGGCAACCCACGAATGCGAAAACCCCATAGCGAATCCCTTTTCACTGCCAGCAACGCTGACAGATCGTTATGGATTTGCAAGAACAAAACAAGAACCTCCAACCATAATGGCTGGAAAAGCCGGTTCCTATTTCTTCGGGCCGAACCCGGAAAGCGGCTTCAGCACGATCCAGATATACGCAAGCGTGCCGATCAGCACGACGATCGCTAGACCGTGATTGAGGTAATCGACTCCGCCTTCATGCTTCACTGCCTGGTTGCCCAGATAATTGGCGGCCGCGCAGCCGACCGAGGCGGCCAGATATTGCCAGATCGAATCCTGCGGCTCGCCGGTGCCCGAGGAGCGCTGCAGGAAGAGAACGATGAGCCCGGCAAAAATCGCCACCGTCACCCAATCGTACACTGTTTCCATAAAGCGACCTCTCCCCTGATGCGCCTCCCTGCCACGGCGGGGCGGGGCGATGCAACAACAGTCATGCGCAAGGCTGTCTGACAAGGCGCGAGGGCCATCCTCCGACAAGAAAGCTTTGTTGCGGCCTTCCAATCGCTCGGGCAAGCTTCGCGCTTCCGTGACAGGGAATGGACATGGCGAGCAGAGCCGAGATTGCGACCGAAGAGCAAAGCCGCGATCACGGCCTGTTGCGCGCGATGGGCGTGTTCACCTTTGCCGCTGCGATTACCAACGAAGTGGTGGGATCGGGCGTCTATCGCTTGCCTGCGGTGATGGCGACCGCCGCAGGCACGGTGGCGCCTTATGCCTATCTCGCTTGCCTGATCGCGATGGCCGCGATCGTGCTCTGCTTCGCCGAAGCGGGAAGCCGCGTGCCGACGAGCGGCGGCCCTTATGGGTATGTCGAAGCCGCGTTCGGGCCGATGCCCGGCTTCGTCGCGGGATTGCTGGTGTGGTTTTCGAGCGTGCTCGCATGTGGCGGGATTGCGGTCGCGCTGGCGGACACGGTCGGTTCGGCTTTCCCGGCGATGGCCGCGCCCGCTGCGCATACGATGGTGGTGGCCGTAGTGTTGGGCGTGATGACCTTCATCAACATCATCGGCGTCGATATCGCCGCCAAGATCCTGGGCCTGGCGACGATGGCCAAGCTGCTGCCGCTCTTCCTGTTCCTGATCGTGGGCGGCGGGGCCTTGCTTATGGGTCACGCCACCGCCGCGCCCATCGACACGCCGCCGACCGATGGCTTTGGGGCCGCCGCTATCCTCGGAGTGTTCGCGCTGACCGGGATGGAGACGCCGCTGGCCGCCTCGGGCGAAGTGCGCGATCCGGCGCGCACCGTGCCGCGCGCACTCCTGCTGGCGATGATATCGATCGGCCTGCTCTATATTGCGGTCCAGATCGTCTCGGACCGGCTGCTCGGTGCCGGGCTGGTCGGGTCCAAGGCGCCGCTCGCCGACGCACTCGGCACGCTCGATCCGCGCTGGCGGGCGCCTCTGCTCGCAGGCGCCTTCGGGTCGATGCTGATCTGGCTCGGCAGTGACCTGCTCGGCGCGCCGCGCGTGTTGTTCGCCTTCGGCCGCGACGGGTTTCTGCCCGCCGTGCTGGGCAAGGTCCATGCCCGCTGGCGCACGCCTTATGTTGCGATTCTGGCCCACTTCGTGCTGGCGCTGGGCCTGGCACTGACCGGCACATTCGAGAAGCTGGCCATCCTCTCCACGCTCGCGATCGCGCCACTCTATATGTCGGTCTGCGCGGCGGCGGTGAAGCTGCGCCGCGGCAATGTTGCGATTTTGGGCACGCCGCTCACCGTAAGCGGGCTGCCGCTTATCGCGGCGCTAGGGATCGTCAGCATGACCGGGATGATCTGCCTTGCCAGGCCGATCGAGCAGGTCGCGCTGGCAGGCCTGCTGATCGGTGGGGTTGTGCTGTTCTACGTGATGCGCGCCATCCATGGCGGCACGAAGGCGCTGTAACGGCGGCGACGCATGGATTGCACAATCCATGTCGCACAGGGGAGGACGATCATGTCGGCACGTCGCGCGTTTCTCGGCGCGTTGATCGCCGAGGCGGTCGCTGTCCTGATCATCACCAGCATTGGCTGTTACTGGTGGGTGCCGATCGCCGGGCCGAATTGAGAGGAGCCCGAAATGGCCGACAAGATATTGCTGGCGATCGATCAGGGGACGACGTCGACCCGCGCGATGAGCTTCGATACCGGCGGCAGGCCGCGTAAGGCCGCCCGGCAGGAATTCGCGCAGCATTATCCGCAGCCCGGCTGGGTCGAGCATGATGTCGAGGATATCTGGCGGGATACGCAGGCCACGCTCCGCCAGGTCGCCGAGGAGGATAAGGGCGCGATCCAGGCGATCGGTATCACCAACCAGCGCGAGACGGTGGTGGTGTGGGACCGCGCGACCGGCGAGGCAATCCACAAGGCAATCGTCTGGCAGGACCGGCGCACCGCGAAATATTGTGCGGTGCTAAAGAAGCAGGGCCACGAGAAGATGGTCCGCAAGAAAACAGGTCTGCTGCTCGATCCCTATTTCTCCGGCACCAAGCTCAAGTGGCTGCTCGATAACGTCAACGGCGCGCGCAAACGCGCCGACAAGGGCGAGCTCGCCTTCGGTACGATCGACAGTTTCCTGCTGTGGCGGCTGACCGGCGGAAAGGTTCACGCGACCGACGCCTCCAACGCGTCACGCACGTTGCTCTACGACATCCACAAGCGCCAATGGGACGCCGACCTCCTCCGGATGCTCGATATCCCGGAAAGCTTGCTGCCCGAGGTCAGGGACAACAGCACGATCTTCGGCGAAACCGAGAAGAGCGTGCTGGGCAAAGCCGTGCCGATCGGCGGCATGGCTGGCGACCAGCAGGCAGCGATCGTCGGCCAGGCCTGCTTCAAGCCCGGTGACGCCAAATCCACCTACGGCACCGGCTGTTTCATGCTGCTCAACACCGGCAGCGAAGCGCCGACCTCCAGGAATGGGCTACTCACCACCATCGCTTATTCGATCGGCGGGCAGACCACCTATGCGTTGGAGGGTTCGATCTTCGTAGCCGGCGCGGCGGTGAAATGGCTGCGCGATGGACTCGGCCTGATCCACCGCGCGTCGGATACCAACGATCTCGCCGCCAGGCTCGATGGCAATCATGGCGTTTACATGGTGCCGGCCTTCGTCGGCCTTGGCGCGCCGCATTGGGATCCGGATGCGCGCGCGACGATTACCGGCCTCACCTTCGACGCGACCGGCGCGCACATCGCGCGCGCGGCGCTGGAATCGGTCGCCTATCAGACCGCCGATCTGGTGGATGCGATGGTGGCCGATGGCGCCCACAGCGCGCGCACGATCCGCGTCGACGGCGGCATGGCGGCGAACGACTGGTTCTGCCAATTCCTTGCCAACATGCTCGGCGCCAAGGTCGAGCGTCCTGCCAATATCGAGACGACCGTGGCGGGCGCCGCTTTCCTCGCCGGTCTCGCGGTCGGCGTGTGGGACAAATTGGAAGATGTCGCCGGTGCGTGGAAGGCGGATCGCATCTTCGAGCCCGCGATGCAGAAGGGGACGCGTAAAATACTCAAGGCGGGCTGGCAGGACGCGCTCGCCCGCAGCCGTTCGAAGATCTAGGCGCGAAAACATGAACCCGCCGAGCGAAGTCGATCTGCTGGTCATCGGCGGCGGCGTGAACGGTTGCGGCATCGCGCGCGACGCGGCCGGTCGCGGGATTTCGGTGCTGCTGGTCGAACGCGACGATCTCGCTGCGCATACTTCGTCCGCAAGCACCAAGCTGATCCATGGCGGTTTGCGCTACCTCGAATATTACGAATTCGGCCTCGTCCGCGAAGCGCTGGCCGAGCGTGAAGTCATCCTCGGCATCGCGCCGCATCTGGTGAAGCCGCTGCGCTTCGTCATGCCGCTGGTGGACGATATGCGGCCGGCCTGGATGATCCGCACCGGCCTGTTCCTCTACGATCATATCGGCGGCAAGACGAGCCTGCCCAAGTCCGAAGGGATCAAGCTGGAGGGCACGCCATGGGGCGCGGGCCTCAAGCCCATCGAACGCGGCTTCATCTATTCGGACGCGTGGGTCGATGATGCGCGCCTGGTCGTGCTCAACGCGATTTCGGCGGCCGAGAAGGGCGCGACGATCCGTACCCGCACCGGCTTCAAGCGCGCCGAACGCGACGGAGACCGCTGGCTCGCGACACTCGACGACGGATCGGCGGTCTCCGCCCGCGCGATCGTCAACACCGCCGGACCCTGGGTTTCGCGCGTGCTCGGCGAGGTCGCCGGCGTGCGCGCGGAATTGCCGCCGCGCCTGGTCAAGGGCAGCCATATCATCGTGCCGCGCATGTATGAGGGCGAGCACGCCTACATTCTCCAGAACGACGACAAACGCGTCATCTTCGCGATCCCCTATGAGCGGGACTTCACCGTCGTCGGCACGACCGACAAGCCGTTTGAAGACGATCCGTCGGCGCCGCAGATCGATCAGGATGAGATCGATTACCTCTGCGCCTCGATCAACCGCTACTTCGCCAGGCCGATCGGTGGGAAGGACATCGTCCGCAGTTATTCAGGCGTCCGTCCCCTGTTCGACGACGGCGCCGAGGACGCCGCGGCGGTGACGCGCGATTATGTGCTGAAGCTTGGCACCAGCGAGGGGCCGCAAACGCTCTCCGCCTTCGGCGGCAAGATCACGACCTATCGCCGTCTCGCCGAGCATGCGCTGGAAATGCTCGCACCCTTTCTGCCGGGGATGGGAGAGAGCTGGACCGGCGATGTGCCACTCCCGGGAGGCGATCTGCCGGGCGGTGATTTCGATGCGTTCCTGCTGATGGTCCGTGATCGCTGGCCCTTCCTGACCGCGGAGAATGCGGAGCGGATGGCGCGCGCCTACGGCACGCGCATTGAGATCTTGCTCGGCGACGCGACCGAACTCGACGATATCGGCGGAGGGCTTTCGCCGCGCGAGATCGACTATCTCGTCACGCATGAATGGGCGCACACCGCTGAGGACATATTGTGGCGGCGGACCAAGATCGGCCTCCACACCGGCCCGGAGACGCTGGCGAAGGTCGAGGCGCTGCTGGCGGCAAGCGGATGATATTTGCGGGCCTAAGTCCCTGGCAAATGGGCGGGCGACGCCGCCACAAGCGTCGCACTCGTCGCGAGGATCGATAGGCGCCTCATGCCAATATTTTCGCCAGCCCTTTCGACAGCTGAAGTGCTCCGTTCAACTGCGCTGCGGCATCGGGCCAGGCGCGGCTGATCACCAGCTTGCTGTCGGGTCGCAATTTGGCCGTGCCCTTGAGCCGGTCGACATAGCCCAGCAGCCCCGGGAGATCGGGGAAATTATCCTCGAAGAAAGTGACAAGCGCGCCTTTCGGACCGACGTCGAGCTTGGCGATGCAGGCCTTCTTGGCGTTCAGCTTGGTCTCGATGATCGACAGCAGGTTCGCGGTTGGTTGCGGGAGCGGACCGAAACGGTCGATCATCTCCGCGGCGAATGCCTCGATCTCGGTCTTGTTCTCAAGCTCGTTCATGCGGCGGTAGAGGCCCATGCGCAGGTCGAGGTCGGGAACATAATCGTCCGGAATCATGATTGGTGCATCGACGCTGATCTGGGGCGAGAATTCGCGGCTGCGCGCAGCCTCGGCAAGGCCGCCGGCCTTGGCCTCGAGGATCGCATCCTCCAGCATCGACTGGTAAAGCTCGAACCCGACTTCCCGGATATGGCCCGATTGCTCGTCGCCGAGCAGATTGCCCGCGCCGCGAATGTCGAGATCATGCGATGCGAGCTGGAAGCCCGCACCCAAAGTGTCGAGGTTCTGCAGAATGTGGAGGCGCTTTTCCGCCGTCTCGCTGACGATGCGATTGGGCGGCGTGGTGAGATAGGCATAAGCGCGCGTCTTGGCGCGACCGACGCGTCCGCGCAGCTGATACAGCTGGGCAAGGCCGAAGCGGTCTGCGCGGTGCACGATCAACGTGTTGGCGCTCGGAATGTCGAGCCCGCTTTCGACGATCGTGGTCGACACCAGCACGTCGAACTTCTTGTCGTAGAAGGCCGACATCCGCTCCTCGACCTCGGTCGCGGACATCTGGCCGTGCGCGACGACATAGCGAACCTCGGGCACTTCCTTGCGCAGGAACTCCTCGATGTCGGGCAGATCCTTGATGCGCGGCACGACGAAGAAGCTCTGCCCGCCGCGATAATGTTCGCGCAGCAGGGCCTCGCGGATCACGACCGGATCCCATGGCGCGACATAGGTTCGGACCGCCAGCCGGTCGACCGGCGGGGTCTGGATCACCGACAATTCGCGCAGGCCGGACATCGCCATCTGCAGCGTGCGCGGAATCGGCGTGGCGGTGAGGGTCAGGACATGCACGTCCGCCTTCATCGACTTGAGCCGTTCCTTGTGCGTCACGCCGAAACGCTGTTCCTCGTCGACGATCACCAGCCCGAGCCGCTTGAACTCGACGCCCTTGGCCAGGATTGCATGCGTGCCGATCACGATATCGACCGTCCCTGCTTCCAATCCCTCTTTGGTTCGTTTTGCCTCAACAGCAGGAACCAAACGGGATAAACGGCCAACCTCGATCGGGAAGCCGCGCATTCGCTCGACGAAGTTGGTGTAATGCTGGCGGGCAAGCAAAGTGGTCGGGCAGACCAATGCCACCTGCATCCCCGCCATCGCGGCGACGAAGGCCGCGCGGAGCGCGACCTCGGTCTTGCCGAAGCCGACATCGCCCACGATCAGCCGGTCCATCGGCTTGCCCGCCGCCAGATCGGCCAGCGCATCGTCGATCGCGCGATCCTGATCGTCGGTTTCCTCGTATGGGAAGCGATCCGCGAAGGCCGCATAAGCAGTATCGGTTTGCGCGACATCCGCTGCGCGCAGCGCGCGCAACGCGGCGGTCGCTATCAGCTCGCCCGCAATCTCGCGGATGCGCTCCTTCATCCGCGCCTTGCGCGTTTGCCAGGCGACCCCGCCCAATTTGTCGAGGCTCGCGCCTTCCTCGCTGCCGTAGCGGCTCAGGACTTCGAGATTCTCGACGGGGACGTAGAGCTTGTCGCCGCCCGAATAGGACAAGGCGACGCAATCGTGCGGCACCTTGGACACCGGAATCTGGGTCAGGCCCTCGTAGCGGCCGATGCCGTGATCGGCATGGACGACAAGGTCGCCCGGCGAGAGCGTCGCGAGTTCCGCCAGGAAGGCATCGGCCGATTTCCGCCGTTTCTGGCGACGGATCAGGCGGTCGCCGAGCATGTCCTGCTCGGTCAGCAGGGCGATTGCGGGCGTGGTGAAGCCATGGTCGAGCGGCAGCACCGTCAGTGCGGTGGTCCCGGCCCGGAAAGCCGCGCCCAGCGCATCCTGCCAGTCGTCGGCGAGCATCGCACCGTCGAGCCCATGATCGTTGAGCAGCCCCTTCAGCCGCTCACGCGCGCCGACCGAATAGCTTGCCAGCACAACTTTGCGCTTCGAACGCGCGAGATCGCGGATATGGGCGACCACGGCTTCATAGACATTGGCATTCTGCGTCCGCTCGGGCGTAAAATCGCGCGGGCCATCGACGCCGAAATCGACAACGCTCGCGCTTTCGGGCTCGTGATAGGGTGTCGTCAGGTGGATCGGGCGATCCTTGACCGCTTCGCGCCATTCCTTCGCCGACAGATAGAGCGTGTCGGGCTCGATCGGGCGATAGCTTCCCGGATCGCTCGTCTTCGCGCGCTGGCGATTCTCGTAATAATCGCTGATCGATTCGAAGCGCGCATCCGTCGCGCCATCCGCACCGCTGTCGCGGACGATCAGGTCATCTTCGGAAAGATGGTCGAACAGGGTCGCCAGCCGCTCTTCCAGCAATGGCAGCCAATGCTCCATCCCGGCGAGCCGGCGGCCTTCGGACAGCGCCTGATAGAGCGGGTCGCCGGTCGCGGTCGCGCCGAACTTCTCGCGATAGCGGCTGCGGAAGCGCTTGATCGCCTCGGCATCCAGCAATGCCTCCGACGCCGGCAGAAGCGTGAAGCCGTCGATATTGGCGGTGGTGCGCTGGTCCTCGGGCGAGAATTGGCGAACGGTCTCGATCTCGTCGCCGAAGAAATCGAGGCGGAGCGCGAGGCTCTCGCCCGACGGGAACAGATCGACCAGACCGCCGCGCACCGCATATTCGCCGGCTTCGTGCACCGTGTCCGCCCGCACATAACCATTGGCCTGGAGCAGTTCGGCGAGTGCGTCGCGATCGATCCGCTCGCCCGGCGCGAGCGAGGCCGACAATTGGCGGACGCGGAACGGGGTCAGCGTGCGCTGTGTGATCGCGTTGGCCGTGGTGACCAGCAGCTGCGGCTTGTCCTTCTTGCGCTGGAGCGCATGCAGCGCCGCGAGCCGCTCGGACGTCGCGCGCAGCGACGGCGAGGCGCGATCGTACGGCAGGCAATCCCAGGCCGGGAAGGTCAGCACCTCAAGCTCCGGCGCAAAGTAACGCGCATTGTCCGCCAGCGCGCGCATCGCGCTCTCGTCGGGGGCGACGAAAACGGCGCGGCCCTTTGCGGCGCGCGCAAGGTCCGCCATTAGCCAGGGCAGGAAGCCCGCCGGTGCGCCGGCCAGCGTCAGTGCCTCGCCGGCTTTCAATATCTTTTGAAGATCAGCCACTTACTTCTCTATCGGAATATAATCGAGCACCCGCATCCGCTCCATCAGCGGCCCCTGCCAGCGTTCGGGAATGGCGATCGTTCCGATCGCCCAGCCCATGATCTCGACATCTTCTTCGTCCATCAGGGCTTCGTACCAGGCGATCTGATCCTCGCTCCAGTCAGTCGAGAATCTGTCGAAGAAGCCGCCGATCAGCAGATCGGCTTCCTTGGTGCCGCGATGCCAGGCGCGGAAGCGCAGGCGCTTGAGACGGATGTCGCGGTCCATAAGGCTCCAACGGGCAACAGGCGGCGGCGCGAAACCGTCGGCTTGAAAAAGATAAGTCGTCATGCCGGACTTGTTCCGGCATCCACCCCTCATCCTCACCAATGGTGCGGTTCCGGCCGGTGGACCCCGGAACATGGGCTCCCGGCAAAATATCATTTTGCTGGGTACCCTCGTCCGGGGTGACGGGTTGCGATATGGCCGCAGTTGAGACACGCATCTAGTGATGCGGCCCGATATTCTCAATCCGCTGTTCGCCGAAGTCGAGGCGCTCAAAGGTGTTGGCCCGCAAATGGCCAAGCCCCTGGCGCGGCTCGGGCTTTCGCGCGCGATCGACCTGTTGCTCCATCTCCCGACCGGCTGGATCGATCGCAAGGCGGTCACCGAGCTCGACGAGGCCGATGTCGGCCAGATCGTCACCGTCACCGTCACCCCCACCGATTACCGCATGTCGGGGAGCGCGCGCGCGCCGGCGAAAGTGGTTGCACTGGACGGCGCCGGCAATGCGGTCAGCCTGGTCTTTTTCGGCGGCTCGTCGGGCTGGGCCAAAAAGCAATTGCCGCTGGGCGAGGCCAAGGCGGTGTCGGGCAAGCTCGACCGCTACGACCAATGGCTCCAGATCGTGCATCCCGAGGTGATGACGGCCGAGGAGGCGAGGGCGCTGCCGCCACGCGAAGCGGTCTATGCCTTGTCGGAGGGCCTCACCAATAAAAGGCTGGCCGCCCTGGTTGCGCAGGCGATCGCGCGGATGCCGGATCTGCCCGAATGGATCGAGCCCAGCCTGGCCGCGAAGCAAGGCTGGCCGAGCTGGCGCGAGGCGCTGATCCGCATCCATGCGGACCCCTCCGACGCCAAGGCGCGCGAGCGGCTGGCCTATGACGAGATATTCGCCAATCAGCTCGCCCTAATGCTGGTTCGTGCCTCCTCGCGCGGCCGCAAGGGTACGCCGTTGCAGGGCGATGGGCGGCTGCGCGATGCGCTCAAGCTGCCCTACACCCCGACGGGCGCCCAGACCCGCACGGTCGGCGAGATCGAAGGCGACATGGCCCAATCCGCACCGATGTTGCGTCTGCTTCAGGGCGATGTCGGCGCGGGGAAAACCCTCGTTGCCTTGATGGCCTTGCTGATCGCGGTCGAGGCGGGCGCGCAGGGCGCTTTGCTCGCGCCGACCGAAATTCTCGCGCGCCAGCATTTCGAGACTTTGTCGCGCCTGCTCGCCGGCGTCCCGGTCAACCTCGCCATCCTCACCGGTCGCGACAAGGGCCGTGCGCGCGAGGCGACTTTGATGGGGCTGGCCGACGGATCGATCGACATTCTCGTCGGCACGCATGCCATCTTCCAGGAGGCGGTGAGCTATAGGCGCCTCGGCCTTGCGGTGGTGGACGAACAGCATCGCTTCGGCGTCGCGCAGCGCATGCTGCTCACGCAGAAGGCGGAGAAGCCGCCGCACCTTCTGGCAATGACCGCCACGCCGATCCCGCGCACGCTCACGCTCGCCCAATATGGCGAGATGGATTCGAGCCAGCTCGACGAGATGCCGCCCGGCCGCCAGCCGATCGAGACGCGCGTCATTTCCGACGATCGCCTGATCGAGGTGGTCGACGGCCTCCAGCGCCATCTCGCCAGCGGCCAGCAGGCTTATTGGGTCTGCCCCCTGGTCGAAGAAAGCGAGACGAGCGACCTCGCCGCCGCCGAGGATCGCGCTGCCGCCTTGCGGATGCGTCTCGGGGACAAGGTCGGCCTCGTCCACGGCCGGATGAAGGGCCCCGAAAAGGATGCGGTCATGGCCGCCTTCCAGCGCGGCGAGCTTGGGCTGCTCGTCGCCACCACGGTGATCGAGGTCGGCGTCGATGTGCCCAACGCGACCCTGATGGTGGTCGAACATGCCGACCGCTTCGGGCTCGCCCAACTCCATCAATTGCGCGGCCGCGTCGGTCGTGGAGAGGGCCGGTCGATCTGCCTGCTACTGCGCACCGCCGGCCCGATGAGCGAAACCGCGCGCGCGCGCCTGGCGTTGCTGCGCGAAACCAATGACGGCTTCCGCATTGCCGAGGAGGATCTCCGCCTGCGCGGCGCGGGCGAGATTTTGGGCACGCGCCAGTCGGGCGAAGCCGGGTTTCGCGTCGCGACACCCGAGCAGGTCGCCGATCTCATCGAAAGCGCAACCCAGGACGCGCGGCTTCTGGTCGATCGTGACGGCGGGCTGCAGGGCCCACGCGGACAGGCGGCGCGGATCGCGCTCTATCTATTCGAGCGCGATGCCGCGGTCGGGCTGATCCGGTCGGGGTGAGCGAGAGGTCATGGCCATGCCCGACGTGCCAGGAATTAGCACCGTTTCGCTCCCCATTTCGGATCTGGAACGTTCGCCCGATTGAATGGGAGAGAATAGTTCGTTACCCGAGGTATCGGGGTGCAAATGTTCCTAAAGCTGATGACTTTCGCCGGCGCTTTGCTTGGGTCCTCCTTCGCGTCGGCACAGTCGACTTCTTCCGCTCCCGCTGGCGAGCCGAGCGGCGCCAATATAGATTCTCGGCCGGCGCCGGTTTCGGCGTGCTGCCTTCTTCCCGCGCTTACTCCGGTGCGCATCGAAATTGTGGTCGCTCTAAACTCTCGCCTGAGCAAGATTGGTGATCACTTCGCCATTCGGCTGGCGGCGCCGATCGATCTGGGCGATGGATTGCGGATTCCGGCGGGCATCGAAGGCGTCGGCGAAGTCATTCACGCCGCGAAGTCTGGCTTTGGGGGCAGGGCCGGGGAG
>Ga0207640_10000049_pt1 | contig 97025 bp, 86 predicted proteins | sample KBSCornC42_FD_184300 | JGI IMG/M metagenome (GOLD analysis project Ga0207640, IMG submission 184300) | Corn rhizosphere microbial communities from Kellogg Biological Station, Michigan, USA - KBS Corn C4-2 (SPAdes) (version 2) | ecosystem: Host-associated > Plants > Roots > Rhizosphere > Soil ... | reverse complement strand
GACTTGCTGGCGCTCATTCGCGAAGTCGACCACGAGGCCGACGGTGAAGACTGCGCCGAACGCGCCCGCCGCGTCTTCGACAAGATGAACCTGCGACCGCTCAAGCAGCCCGCTGCAGAACCTCCGGCGCGCCCGGCGAGAAAGCGCGGCTGAGGCGCGCGGCTATTCCGAGACACGCTCGAACGTGTCGGCGTTGGTCATGACCGCATGCGGCCAGACCCGCTTGCCGTCGCCCTCTGTGGCCCGGTCCGACACCACGTGCCACACGGTCTCCAACCTGCCCGCGCGCAGCACACCGGTGAACGCACACACCATGTCGCCCTTGGGCGTCCCACCGGCAAAGGCGAATGCGATGCAATCGCCGTGGCAGGTTCCGACCACGTCGTAGTCCCGGCCGAAGAAGCCGCTGTCATCCAGCGCCGTGCGGAATGTGCCCGACAGCCGCTCGCCGTCTTCCTCCAATGTCACAACGGAGCCGTATTGGTTCCGCCAACTGCCCGTCCAGGTTGCCATTTCGCCTCCTCGCATCCTTCTCGTGCTGAACGCATGTCGCTCAGCAGGACACATACCTCTCCGCCAGCACCGCAGCGCTGACTCGGGAATGGCAATTGCGTCCTCCCCCCGCGCCCGATGCCGCAAACGCCCGCGTCAGGGCCAAAGGAAACGCACTTCAGATCGCCTGACAGCACATCGCGGAGCGGCTGTTGGCACTTCCGACGCAGGCTATGTGGTAACGCTTACGCACGGTTTTGTACAAAGGCCATCTGCGCGACAGAAGGGCCCTCCCCCTTACAAAATCAAGCTGGAGACAACGATGCTGAGTCCCCATGAAATTGCGACGCTGGTTTTGCTATGCGGCAACTCGCAACCGCGCGATCTGGACACGGTGGATGTTGAAACGCTGCTGGCGCTGCAACTCCTAACACTGGATCGTCCAAGCCCTGGCGTGAGCGAACCGCGCGTGACGCTGCAGGGGCATGCGTTATTGAAATCGCTGGGCGTACTCCGCGTGCGCAAGGGCATGCAGACAGCGGCGGCTTTACGGTAGACGCAATCGAATCAAAGCCCGCCCAGCGCGTGACGCAGCAGCACCGCAGACAGCACCAGCATCGTCACGCCAATCAAGCCGTCCAGCACCTGCCACGCCTTCGGCCGGGCAAACCATGGTGCGAGCCAGCGCGCGCCAAACCCGAGCGACACAAACCACAACAGGCTGGCCGATCCTGCCCCCGCTACAAACCAGCCGCGCAATGCCGAGGCTTGCTGCGCGCCAATGCTGCCCACGAGCAGCACCGTATCCAGATAGACGTGGGGATTGAGCAGCGTAAAGGCCGCCGCCTGCGCCAGCGCCGCGCCCCGGCTGAGGCCATCGCCACCTGCGGCGGCCCGTAACTGGCTGGAATGCCGCGCCCGCCACAGCGCCTGCACGCCATACAGCAACAGGAACGCGGCGCCCGCCAACGCAAGAAAACGCGCGAGGCTGGGTCGTTCACCCAACGCCTGCGCCATGCCAAGCACGCCCGCCAAGACCAGCAGCGCATCTGCCATCGCACAGAACAGCACGACACTCCCCACGTGCTCACGGCGCAGACCCTGACGCAGCACGAAAGCGTTCTGCGCGCCAATGGCCACGATCAGCCCCAGGCTCAGGGCTAAGCCCTGCAGAAAGACGGAAGAGGAAGTCGCAATCGATGTTGTCATGCGCGCAGCTTGCCGGGCCGATGCGATGAAGACAAACTATCTTTTCTTCACCCAATTCAGTTTTACTAACTATCGTGCTCGACTATTCCGCCTTGGCCGCTTTGGCTGCTGTCATCCGAGAAGGCAGCTTCGATCGGGCAGCCCGCGCACTCAATGTCACGCCGTCGGCCATTTCGCAGCGGATCCGGTTGCTGGAAGAACGCGTTGGCTGCGCGCTGGTGGTGCGTGATCAGCCGTGCCGCCCGACTGAAACCGGCCGACGGCTTTGCCAGCACGTAGACCGCGTTCGCCTGCTCGAACAGGAACTGCAAGGTGCGCTGCCAACGCTGGCGCAGGAGGGCGTTGCGCGCGTTGCGCTGCCCATTGCCGTGAATGCCGACAGCCTGGCGACGTGGCTCGCACCGGCAATCGCCACATTCGCAGCGGCGCATCCGGTGTTGATGGAGGTGGCTGTGGATGACCAGGATCACACCAGTGAATGGCTGCGCAGCGGCGCCGTGCTGGCTGCCGTTACCGCCACCGCGCGGCCGGCCACGGGCTGCAACAGCCGCCCACTCGGTGCCATGCGTTATCTGGCTGCGGCCTGCCCGGCATTCGTGCAGGAATATTTCGCAGACGGGGTCGGCGCAGGTGAACTGTCGAAAGCGCCCTGCCTCGTGTTCAACACCAAGGATGCGTTGCAGACCACCTGGGCAAGGCGCCTGTGCCATCGCCATGTGGAACTGCCGCGCCATCTGCTGCCTTCGTCACAGGCGTTTGTGACCGCAGCCGTGGCCGGCATGGGCTGGGGGCTGCATCCGCATGCGCTGATTGCGCAGCATCTTGAAGACGGTTCGCTGGTCGAGCTGGTGCCTGACACGCCGTTGGACGTGCCGCTGCATTGGCAGCACGCGCGGGCGGCATCGGCGTTGGTGGACGAACTCAGCCGCGAGGTGCTGACTGCCGCGCGTGCCGCGCTGCTCCCGCCCTAGCGGTTACAGCGCGTTCAGCGGAATCTTGAGGTACTGCACACCGTTCGGCTCCGCTGGGGGCAACATGCCCGCGCGAATGTTCACCTGAATAGCCGGCAGGATCAGCGTGGGCATGCTGAGCGTGGCGTCGCGCTTCGTGCGCATCTGCACGAACTCGGCCTCGGTCACGCCATCGCGCACATGGATGTTGGCGCGGCGCTGCTCTGCCACTGTTGTGTGGCAGATGGCTTCGCGGCCGGCGGGCGGATAGTCGTGGCACATGTAGAGCCGGGTGTCCGGCGGCAGATCCAGCAGGCGGCGGATCGACTGGTACAGCGTGCCCGCGTTCCCGCCCGGAAAATCGCAGCGCGCAGTGCCCACGTCCGGCATGAACAGCGTGTCACCCACAAACACCGCATCGCCCACCTGATATGCCATGTCCGCCGGCGTGTGACCCGGCACGGCCAGCGCCTTGGCCTCCAGATTGCCGATATGGAACACTTCGTCGGGCGCGAACAGGTGGTCGAACTGCGAACCATCGAGCAGGAATGAGGGCTCCAGATTGAAGATCGGTTTGAACACGCCCTGCACGACGCGAATACGCTCGCCGATAGCGATGCGCCCACCGAAACGCCCACGCAGATACGGCGCGGCCGACAAGTGATCGGCATGCGCGTGGGTCTCCAGCAGCCATTCGATGCGTAAGTCCTGCGCTTCGATGAAGGCAGCAACGCGGTCGGCTGACCGGGTCGTCGTACGGCCGGATTTCGGGTCGTAGTCGAGTACCGAGTCGATCACGGCGCAAGGCGTGCCGGGGCCTGCGTGCACCACGTAGGTCATGGTGCAGGTTTCGGGGTCAAAGAAGGATTCGATCTGGGCATGCATGGTGGACGTTCCCGAACAATCTATATTTTTATAGAATATCGTCTGACATTCTGTCTGCCAATAGTGCAAACAGCGCGAATAGAATCCCGTGCCACGCCTCATGAGCCATTCCACAGCCAATCCCGACGTTGTGCCGCTGCCCGAGGCGGCCATTTCCATGCTGCGCGCCTCGGCGTCGCAGGCGTGTGCCGTGCTCAAGGCCATGGCCCACGAAGACCGTCTGCTGCTACTCTGCCAACTTACGCAGGGCGAGCGCAATGTCAGCGAGCTCGAGGCGTTGGTGGGCCTACATCAGCCCAGCCTGTCGCAGCAGCTGGGTGTGCTGCGCGACGAGGGCCTTGTCACCACGCGGCGCGAGGGCAAATACATCTACTATCGGCTCGCCAGCTTCGAGGTCATCCAGGTCATGCAGACACTCTCCGAGCTGTACTGCGGCAAGGTCTTGAAAAAGATGGCGGGACATTGACCATGTCGCCAATCGAAGCGGGTTGGATCGTCAGCGCGGGGCTGGGCTCTGTGGTGGGGCTCATTCTGGCGCTCACAGGTGCGGGTGGGGCTATCGTCGCGGTGCCGCTACTGATTTTCGGATTGCATCTGTCGGTGCCACAAGCTGCGCCGATTGCGCTGCTGGCGGTGGGGCTGTCCGCCGGACTGGGCGCGATGCTCGGCTTGCGGGAAGGCAAGGTCCGCTACAAGGCCGCTGGGCTGATGGCGCTGTGCGGCGTGGTGATCTCGCCGTTCGGCATCTGGACTGCGCACCGCGTGCCGAACACGCCGCTCACGCTGCTGTTTGCAGTGGTGCTCGCCTATGTGGCGCTACGCATGTTCCGGCAAGCGCGCGCGGCACCGTCAACCGAGGTCCAGCCGAGGCGAACCGCCCCGCCCTGCCACCTCGACACCACCACGGCCAAGCTGGTCTGGACGCTGCCATGCGCACGCGCATTGGCCGCGTCGGGCGTGGGCGCGGGCTTCCTGTCCGGATTGCTCGGCGTGGGCGGCGGCTTTGTCATCGTGCCCGCATTGCGCCGCGCGACCGATCTGCCGATGCAAACCATCGTAGCCACCTCGTTAGCAGTGATTGCGCTGGTGTCCATGGGCGGTGTGGTCGCCTCGGCCATTGGCGGGCATGTCGATTGGCATATCGCGCTGCCGTTTGCCGCCGGAGCCTTGACCGGCATGCTGGCGGGCCGGCGCTTTGCGCGGCATTTGGCGGGGCCGGCGCTGCAGCAAGGATTTGCTGCTTTTGCGGGCATCGTGGCGCTCGGCATGATCGTTCGAACACTAATTTGACCAGCGTGTTGCGGAAGCGGTACAATCGCGGTCTTCGGGGCGTAGCGTAGTCTGGTAACGCGTCCGGTTTGGGACCGGAAGACCGCGGGTTCAAATCCTGCCGCCCCGACCAGAATTGAGCAGCAAACAAAACGGCTTACGTTCACTACGTAAGCCGTTTTGCTTTGGAGCACGCGTTGCGGCTCGTGGTGTCATCTGACGATGCTATAAAGACAGCGTCCGCATCACGCAATGCCACCGACTTTCCCCATGAACCTCATCCTGTGGCGCCACGCTGAAGCCGAAGACGTGGCCGCATCCCTGCGCATCCAGCGCAACACCGACCTCCAGCGGGAACTCACCAAGCGCGGTCACAAGCAGGCCGAGAAGATGGCCCATTGGTTGCGCCCTCGCCTGCCGGAAGACACGCTCATACTCGCCAGCCCCGCTGTACGTACGCAGCAGACTGCGCGCGCCCTCACCGAACATTTCCACACGCTCACCGCGCTGGCGCCCGGAGCCGATGTCAGCGCGATCCTCGATGCATTGGACTGGCCGTCCAATAAGAATCTGCTGCTGGTCGGCCATCAGCCGTGGCTGGGCCGCCTTGCCAGCTTGCTCATCGCCGGCGTGGAAATGGACTGGAGCGTGAAGAAAGCCGGCGTGTGGTGGCTCTGCCGCCGCATCCGCGAAGACGAAGCGCAGACCGTGCTGCGCGCGGTGGTCAATCCCGATCTGGTGTGACACATCGCCCTCGTCACAGCATCGCCACGTAAAATTCACGCAACAGTCACGATTGACACGCTTTTGTCGCGGATCTGTCACGCAGCGTCTCTAGAATCGCCTCGAAATCCACCCTTGGGGATCCACGAATGCGAGACCTGCCGACGCCGACCCAGCCATTGATTGACGCACTGCCGAGCCTGAACCTGGGCAACGCACGGAGGGGCCTTCCTCGCTCACCCGACGCTGTTCCGGCGCGTGACAAGCCTGTTCTGGCCGTTTCGTGGGCGCGCCATCAGGATGAAGTAACGGAAGCACAGCGCCTGCGCTACAAGGTATTTGCCGAAGAAATGGGCGCCCGCCTGCCCTCGGCCCACACCGAACTGGACGTCGACATGTTCGACGCCGTGTGCGACCACCTGATCGTGCGCGACCAGAAGACGCTGCGCGTGGTGGGCACCTATCGCGTGCTGCGCCCTGACGCCGCCAAGCAGATCGGTTGCCTGTATTCCGAATCCGAATTCGACCTCGTGCGCCTGACGCACCTGCGCCCGAAGATGGTGGAGCTTGGCCGCTCGTGCGTGCACCGCGACTACCGCTCGGGCAGCGTCATCATGGCGCTGTGGGCCGGTCTGGGCGAATACATGCAGCGCTACGGCTTCGAATCGATGTTGGGCTGCGCAAGCGTGTCGATGGGCGATGGCGGTCACTTTGCTGCAAGCCTGTATCGCAGCTTCGTCGACGATGGCTCGCTCGCACCGATCGAGTACCACGCCTTCCCGCGCGTGGCCCTGCCGGTGGACGAACTGAACCAGGATCTCGAAGTCGAGCCGCCTGCGCTCGTGAAGGGCTATCTGCGCCTGGGCGCACGCATCTGCGGCGCACCGGCGTGGGACCCTGACTTCAACGTCGCCGATTTCCTCACGCTGCTGCGTCTGTCGGACATCAACCCGCGCTACGCACGCCACTTCCTGCGCGGCTGAGATCGCTCCGAACGGCACCACGCAAAACAAAACGGCCCGGGTCACTCCGGGCCGTTTTGCTTGGGATGCAGCGAGACGCCTTACACGTACACCACCTTGTAGCGGCGACCGATGCGCTGCCACTCATCGGCTTCTTTCGCCAGGCTGTATTCCACCAGCGGATTCTGCTCGATCCAGCTCTTGGGCAGCTCGACCTCGAAACCACCTTCATTCAGTTCGCCTTCGCTGTGGCGCACGCGCAGGCCGGGCAGTTGGATCGCTCCCCGACGACGGCACAGCACAAACGCCAGACGCAGGCTGAACAGCATCCGCCAATCGAGGAACTTGCCGCCGCCCGAGAGTTTGCCAAGCTTGCCGGCATGGCCCAGCAGCAGCGTCGCGAGGCGCGCCTGATCGGTCTTGGAGAAGCCCGGCATATCGGCATGGCTGGCGATGTACGCCGAGTGCTTGTGGTACCCGCTGTGCGAGATGCTCATGCCGATCTCGTGCAGGTTTGCCGCCCAACCCAGCAGCGCGAGATTGTCTTCGCGGCGCTCATCGGGCGGATCGGGAAACTGCGACAAAAGCGCCGTCGCCGCATCGCGAACGCGGCTCGCCTGCGCGCGGTCGACGCTGTAGCGGCGCATGAACTGTTCAATCGTCACCGTGCGCATGTCTTCGTGATGGGTACGGCCGAGCAGGTCATACAGCACGCCCAGGCGCAAAGCGCCATCGGTCACATCCATACGATCCACATCGAGTTCGGCAAACACGCCGAGCATGATCGACAGGCCGCCCGGCAGCACCGGAATCCGATCTGACTTCAGGCCGTTGAGCTTCAGACGATTGGTGTTCTCCGACTTGACGAGCGCGCGTTTCAGACGCTCGAGCCCTTCGCGCGTGATGCCGTGCTCGTTGCTCTTGTCATTGAAGCCGTTCAGCTCGATCAGCTCAGCCAGCGCACGTGCCGTGCCCGAAGACCCGACGGCCTGGTTCCAGCCAGCCGTGCGGTACTGCTGCACGAGCACCTGGATTTCGCGACGTGCGGCCAACTCGGCCTGCTTCATCGCATATTCGTCTACGTTGCCGTTCGGGAAGAAATGCCGGCTATGCGAAACGCAACCGATATACAGCGACTCCATCAGCTTGGGCTTGTAGCCGTTGCCGATGATGAACTCCGTGGAACCACCGCCGATATCGACGACGAGCCGGTTGCCCTGGCACGCCGGTGCGTCATGCGATGCACCGAGATAGATCAGCCGAGCTTCTTCGCGGCCCGCAATCACCTCAATGGGGAACCCCAGAGCGGCTTCCGCCTCGATCAAGAATTCCTGCGCGTTCTTGGCCACACGCAAAGTGTTGGTCGCCACGGCGCGCACATGCTCGGGGGCAAAATCGCGCAAGCGATCGCCAAAGCGGCGCAAGGCATCGACGCCGCGCCGACGCGCAGGCTGATCCAGGTATTTATCTTGCGTAAGCCCGGCGGCCAAACGGACCGGTTCGCGCAGCGCATCAACCTGGAATATCTGGGTGCCACCAGGGGTTTCGTCGACGCGGCCGATCATCAGCCGAAAGCTGTTGGAGCCCATGTCGACAGCAGCCAGCAGACGGGGGGTGGGACTCATGAATGAAAACGGTTGAGGAGCAGAATCAGGGGCGCGGAGTATTGTCGTTCGAAACAATGCGCAACAAAATATGTCTTTATTGTGTCCCGAACGTGACAAATCCAATGTGTCACAAATTTGACACCGAACTATGAAAAAGTGGCCGGATCGTCATCCGTCTGAACACAACATGTCGACATTGCCCGCGGGCGATCTGCTCAATCGCGAACTGGGCATCCTGGAATTCAACGCCCGTGTGCTCGCCCAGGCCGCTGACCCGGGTGTGCCGCTGATGGAGCGGCTGAAATTCATCTGCATCGTGTCGAGCAATCTCGATGAGTTCTTTGAAATCCGCATTGCCGGATTGAAGGAGCAGATGCGCGACAACCCTTCGTCGGTCACGCCCGACGGGCTGTCGGTGCAGCAGGCGTTTGGCGTGGTTTCGGAGCGGGTGCGGCAGCTGGTCGCGCAACAGTATGCCATGTTGCAGGATGAGATCCTGCCCCTGCTGGAGAAGGAAGGCGTCTTCTTCCACATGACTACCAACTGGAATGAAGTCCAGCGCGCCTGGTGCCGCAGCTTCTTCCAGCGCGAACTGGTGCCCATCCTGACACCGATGGCGCTGGACCCGGCGCACCCCTTCCCGCGCGTGCTCAACAAGAGCCTGAACTTCATCATCGAGCTGTCGGGCAAGGATGCCTTCGGCCGCGAGGCTGAACTGGCGATCGTGCAGGCGCCGCGCGCCCTGCCCCGGCTTGTGCAGATGCCGCCGGAGCTGTCGGGCTATCAGTATGGGTTCGTGCTGCTCTCGTCGTTCATGCAAGGCTTTGTACACGAACTGTTTCCGCAGATCGACGTACACGGCTGTTACCAATTCCGCGTAACACGCAACTCCGACCTGTTCGTGTCGGAAGATGAAATCACGGACTTGCGCGAAGCGCTGCAGGGCGAACTTTCAACCCGTCACTTTGGCGACGCGGTACGCCTGGAAATCGCTCATGACACATCGCCGGCATTGGCACTACGCCTGCTGCAGGAGTTCGGTCTAGCCGAAACGGACTGCTACCGCGTCAAGGGCCCGGTGAACCTCGTGCGCCTGCTGCAGGTGCCGGACATGGTCGACAAGCCGGTGCTGAAGTACCCGCCGCATGTGCCAGCAACGGTCAGGCAGGTGGCTAACAGTTCGAACGTGTTCGACGCCATCCGTCAGGGCGACATCCTGCTGCACCATCCGTACGAGAGCTTCACCCCCGTGCTCGAACTGCTGCAGCAAGCTGCGCGCGACCCCGACGTGGTCGCCATCAAGCAGACTGTCTACCGCACCGGTAACGAATCCACGGTAATGGAAGCGCTCATCAAAGCGGCGCACAACGGCAAGGAAGTGACTGTCGTCGTCGAACTGCTCGCGCGCTTTGACGAAGAGACGAACATCAACTGGGCGGACCAGCTTGAATCGGCCGGCGCCCATGTCGTGTATGGCGTGGTGGGCCACAAGTGTCACGCAAAGATGCTGCTGGTGGTGCGCCGCGAGGTGTCCGGCAAGAGCAAGACCGTCAAGCTGCGCCGCTACGCGCACCTCGGCACGGGCAACTACCATCCCAAGACCGCCCGCCTCTACACCGACTTCGGCCTCATGACCGCCAACGAGCAGATCTGCGAAGACGTGCATCACGTGTTCCAGTTGCTGACAGGCACGGGCGCGCAGGTCAAGCTGCATCATTTATGGCACTCGCCGTTCACAATGCACGACAACCTGATCGAGCACATCCGGGCCGAAGCACGTGCCGCTCGTGCAGGCAAACGTGCGCGCATCATCGGCAAAATGAATGCGCTGCTGGAACCGGCCATCATCGACGAGCTGTACAAGGCATCGCGCGCGGGCGTGAAGGTCGACCTGATCGTGCGTGGAGTGTGTGCCCTCAAGCCGGGCGTGCCTGGGCTGTCGGAAAACATCAGCGTGCGCTCCGTCGTCGGGCGCTTCCTGGAGCACCACCGCGTCTATTACTTCCATGCTGGCGGCGAGGAAGTCGTCTATCTTTCCAGCGCCGACTGGATGGACCGCAACCTGTTCCGCCGTGTCGAAGTGGCCTTCCCCGTGCTCGACCGCAAGCTCAAGGCGCGCGTCATCAGGGAAAGTCTGCAGGTGCATCTGCGCGATAACGCGTCGGCGTGGGTCATGCAGCAGGATGGCCGCTACGTGCAGCGTCAGACGCGTGGCAAGCACGTGCGCGTCAGCCAATTGGAACTGCTGAACCACTTCTCGCCGCAGGCCGCTGCAGCGGCGGAGACGGCTGCCGCAGTGGCGGCGGCAACGGCTGCGGAACCGACGGTGCGCGCTCCGGTGGAGATCTCCGCAGGCTGATCCGGCCGCCTGCCAGCAAACGAAAACGCACGCTCAACAGCGTGCGTTTTTCATTGGATCAAGGGATGGAGAAAACCTGATCAGGCGACACGCTCATCGGTAACGCTGGCGCTGCGCACCACCGTGCGCTCCGGCGGGAACACGGCGCGGAAGGTGCTGCCCTTGCCGTGCTCGCTGGTCACCTGCAGTTCTCCACCGTGGCGCGATAGCACGTGCTTCACAATAGCCAAGCCCAGCCCGGTACCACCGGTGTCGCGTGAACGGCTGCGGTCCACCCGATAGAAGCGCTCGGTCAGGCGCGGAATATGCTCGGGCGCGATGCCGATCCCCGTGTCAGTGACGGAGTACACCGCGTGGCCGTCCCGCACGCCCCAATCGAGGCGGATCGTGCCGCCATCGGGCGTATAGCGCACTGCGTTGGACGCTAGGTTGCTGAACGCGGAAAGCAATTCAAGCTCGGCGCCACACACGCTCACGGCCGAGTCGCACGTCATGCTGACAGTGTGGCGGCCCGCAGAGAGCGCTTCGATATCGTGCTGAAGCTGCAGCATCATGCGCTGCATCGGCACCGGCGCCAATGACGGCGGCTCGGAATTCCCCTCCAGCGTGGCGAGCGCCAACAAGTCTTCCACCAGGTGCTGCATGCGCATGGCTTGCGTATGCATCATGTCCAGATAGCGCTTCTTGTCTTCTTCCGGCAGGGGAAGGTCGCGCACCGTCTCCAGAAAACCCGAGAGCACGGTCAGCGGCGTCTTCAGCTCGTGCGAGACGTTGGCCACGAAATCGCGGCGCATCGCTTCGGTGTTCTCCAGCTTGGTGATGTCCTGCGACACCAGCAGCTTGCGGTCTTCGCCATACGGCAAGATCTGGGCGGAGATGATGCTTTGCTTGTGCGGGCCCACGTCATGCATGGTGAGCGGCTCCTCGAACTCGCCGCGCGCAAGGTAGCGCACGAACTCCGGTCGGCGGATCAGGTGGGTAATACGTTGGCGCAGATCACGCCTGGCAGAGAGGCCAAAGTGCTCTTCAGCCACCGCGTTGCACCATTCGATCTGGTCTTCGCCGTCAAGCATGAGCACGCCGTTGGGCGAGGCCTGAATAGCCTGAATGAAGCGGCTGTGCTGTTGTTCAACCTGCAGCACCTGCGTGCGCCAGCCCTTCATCAACCGGTGCAGGCGGTAGTAGACCTCGCCCCACAGGCCCAACGCGCTGGGGATCTCGCCATAGGCCGGCGAGTCCAGCACGCGCCACAGGCGTTGGATCTGATAGACGTAATACAGGAGCATCGCCAACAACATTGCACTGAGAACGGCCAGTGCAACGACATGGTCGACGAAGAGATACAGGCATGCCGCGACGATGCCCATGAGGGCGGCAAAGACGGCAAAGCGGGTCCAGAAGACGTTCATGAAGGCATTCTAAGCGCTGGACCGCGACGGGCGTGTGAACGCGCGATCGGAAACCCCGCCTCGCGCGTTTGTCTGACTGCTGCGTTATTGCCCCGGATTGCGCGCCAGGCGATAGCCGCTGCCGCGCACGGTTTCGATCATGTTGCTGTAGCCACCCGGAGCGAGCGCTGCACGCAGACGCTTGATGTGCACATCCACCGTGCGCTCTTCCACGAACACATGGTCGCCCCACACCTGATCAAGCAGCTGCGAGCGGCTGTGCACGCGCTCCGGATGCGTCATCAGGAAATGCAGCAGTCGGAACTCCGTCGGACCGAGGTCCAGCTTGATCGGGTTTTCTGCCTCGAGGTTCGTAGCCGTTACACGGTGCGTGGCCGGGTCCAGCTTCAGGCCGTTGATTGCCACCACGTCATCGGTCAGCTGCGGCGCGCGGCGGCGCAGCACGGCCTTGATGCGGGCCAGCAATTCCTTGGGCGAGAACGGCTTCGTGACGTAATCGTCCGCGCCGCTGTCCAAGCCCATGATCTTGTCCTGCTCTTCGCTGCGGGCCGTCAGCATGATGATCGGGATCTGGCGCGTGCGCTCGTTGGCGCGCAGCTCCTTGGCGAACATCACGCCCGACTTGCCCGGCAGCATCCAATCGAGCAGAACGAGGTCGGGCAACACATCGCTCATCAACGACAACGCCTGCTCGGCGTTGTACGCGCGGATCGGGTAATGCCCTGCGTGCTGCAGGTTGACGGCGATCAGTTCAGCGATCGCCGGTTCGTCTTCTACGACGAGAATACTGCTCGGCATGCTCACGTCTCCAGTCCTGCCTTTTATTCGCCTTCGCCAAGGATCTCGCGTTCCAGCGTTTCGCGTGAAGCGTGCCGGACGTCGGTGCCCTTGACGATGTAGATAATAAACTCGGCGATGTTCTTGGCGTGATCGCCAATACGCTCAATAGCCTTGGCAATGAACAGCAGATCCAGCGCCACCGAAATCGTGCGCGGGTTCTCCATCATGTACGTGATGAGTTCGCGCATGAAGCCGCGGAATTCCTCATCAATGGCCTTGTCTTCCTGCAGGATCGACACGGCAGCAGCGGTATCCAGACGCGCGAAGGCGTCCAGCGCGTGACGCAGAATGGTCGCGGCCATCTCGCCCGAGCGCTCCACACCAGCGTAGTTCAACGCATGTGCCGACGGGTCCTGCATGATGCGCTTGGTGCGCTTGGCGATCTTCTCGGCTTCGTCGCCGGCACGCTCCAGGTTCGTGATGGTCTTCGAGATGGCCATCACCAAACGCAGGTCACGTGCGGTCGGCTGGCGGCGCGCGATGATGTTGTTGCAATCGCTGTCGATCTCGATCTCGAGCGCATTGATTTCCAGCTCCACCGCCATGACTTGATCGCACATGGCGGTGTCGAAGTTGGCCAGTGCGCGCATGGCGCGTGCAATTTGCGCTTCCACCAGCCCGCCCATCTGCAGCACCTTGGTGCTGATCGAGGTCAGGTCGGTATCAAACTGCGATGACAGATGCTTCTCAGACATCGGTTTCTCCTTGTCGCTTCAGCTTCAGCGTTGTTGCAGGTCAGCCGAAGCGGCCGGTAATGTAGTCTTCGGTTTCTTTGCGCTGCGGCTTGATGAAGATCTTTTCGGTATCGCCGAATTCGATCAACTCGCCCAGATACATGTACGCCGTGTAGTCAGAGCAACGCGCTGCCTGCTGCATGTTATGCGTGACGATGACGACCGTGTAGTCGTCCTTCAGTTCAGCAATCAGCTCTTCGATCTTGCCCGTGGAAATCGGGTCGAGCGCCGAGCACGGCTCATCCAGCAGTAGCACTTCGGGGCGGATGGCAATGCCGCGCGCGATACACAGACGCTGCTGCTGACCGCCCGACAGGCCGTAACCCGACTGGTTGAGCTTGTCCTTCACTTCGTTCCACAGCGCGGCCTTGGTCAGCGCCCATTCCACGCGATCGTCCATCTCAGAGCGCGATAGACGCTCGAACAACTTCACACCGAAAGCGATGTTGTCGTAGATCGACATCGGGAACGGCGTCGGCTTCTGAAACACCATGCCGACCTTGGCGCGCAGCAGGGCGATGTCCATGCGCGAGGTCAGCAGGTTCTCGCCGTCCATGTTGATCTGGCCTTCGGCTCGCTGCTCCGGATACAGCGCATACATCTTGTTGAACGTACGCAGCAGCGTCGACTTGCCGCAGCCCGACGGGCCGATGAACGCAGTCACCTGCTTTTCCGGAATCTGCAGGGAGATGTTCTTCAGCGCGTGGAACTTGCCGTAATAGAAGTTAAGGTCGCGAACATCGATCTTCGGGCTTTGCGTGCGCACTTCGAGGGACGTAGCAGTCATGGTCATTTCTTGGTGAACAAGGCACGCGCGAGGACATTCAGCCCCAGCACACCCAACGTAATCAGGAATACCCCGGCCCAGGCCAATTGCTGCCACTCGGGGAACGGGCTCATCGCAAACTTGAAGATCACGGTCGGCAGCGTGGCCACCGGCTGATTCAGATCCAGACTCCAGAACTGGTTGTTCAGCGCGGTGAAGAGCAGCGGTGCGGTTTCGCCGGCAATGCGAGCCACGGCCAGCAGCACACCGGTAATCACGCCGGCATACGACGCCTTCAACGTAATCGACAGGATCATCTTCCACTTGGGCGTGCCAAGCGCCATCGCAGCTTCACGCATCGCGTTGGGCACCAGGTTCAGCATGTTCTCGGTGGTGCGCACCACGATCGGAATCTGCAGCAGCGCCAGCGCAAGCACGCCGGCAATCCCCGAGAAGTGCTGCACGCGGGCCACCACGACGGCATACACGAACAGGCCGATCACGATGGACGGTGCCGACAGCAGGATGTCATTGATAAAGCGCGTGGCGCTCGCCAGCGGCGAAGTCTTGCCGTACTCGGCCAGATAGATGCCGGCCATGATGCCCAGGGGTGTGCCGACCAGCGTAGCCATGCCCACCAGCAGGAGCGACCCTGCGATGGCGTTGGCGAGGCCGCCTCCCGGCGTATTGGGCGCCGGTGTCATCTCCGTGAAGAGCGACATCGACAAGCCGCCCACACCCAGCGAGAGCGTGGTCCACAGAATCCATGCCAGCCACACAAGGCCGAAGGCCATGGCAGCCAGCGACAGCGACAGCGCAATCCCGTTGACGTTGCGGCGGCGGGCCTGCAGGCGTGCCTTGATCTTTTCAGAGTCGGCGCGGACGGCAGGGATGGAAGACGTACGCATGGTGTTGGGTCTCATAGCGTCAGGCAGATCGCGTTGGTTCACTTTTGACCCTCGCTCTTCTGCAGGCGCAGAAGCAGCAACTTGGACGCCGCCAGCACGATGAACGTGATGACGAACAGGATCAAGCCCAGCTCCATGAGCGCCGCGGTGTGCAGACCCTGGCCTGCTTCCGCAAATTCATTGGCCAGCGCCGACGTGATGCTGTTACCCGGCGAGAACAACGACGGATCGGACAGCAGGTTGGTGTTGCCGATCACGAACGTCACGGCCATGGTCTCGCCCAGGGCGCGCCCCAGGCCCAGCATCACACCGCCGATCACACCCGCCTTGGTGTAAGGCAGCACCACGTTCCACATGACTTCCCACGTCGTGCACCCGACGCCGTAGGCGGATTCCTTAAGCAGCGTCGGCGTGATTTCAAACACATCGCGCATCACCGCCGAGATGTACGGGATGATCATGATCGCCAGGATCACCCCAGCGCACAGCAGGCCGATGCCAATCGGCGCACCCTGGAACAGCGCGCCGATGACCGGAATCTTGCCTACGGTCGCTGCCAGCGGTTTTTGAAAATATTCGCCGAAGATCGGCGCAAACACGAGCAGGCCCCACATGCCGTACACGATGGACGGCACTGCAGCAAGCAGCTCGATGGCGGTACCCAGCGGTCGGCGCAGCCAGGCTGGCGACAGCTCGGTCAAGAACAGGGCAATGCCGAAGCTGACAGGCACGGCAATGATGAGCGCGATCAGCGACGTGACCAGGGTGCCATAGACGGGCACCAGCGCGCCATAGATGTCAGAGGGCGGATCCCACTCCGAATTCCACAGGAACGACAGGCCGAACTTCTGAATCGTGGGCCAGGAGCTGATGATGAGCGAGATGATGATGCCGCCCAGCAGTAACAGCGTAACGATTGCGGCAAGGCGGGTCAGACCGCCGAACACCAGGTCGCCGAGGCGGCTGGGTGCTCGCATACGGGAAGCGCCAGAGGAATCAGAGAGCGTGGCCATGAGGGAAACCGGTCAGCCGTGAAAGAAGCATTTGAAATGGTGCGGACGGCCAATTCTTACCGCCCGCCCGCACCTTGTGCTGCACCTACTTACGAGCCTTTATGCAGCAGGCAACGATCAGTGGTTGTAGACAACCTTGCCCGATGCATCCTTCACGCTCGATTTCCACGTCGCACGGATCTGGTTCTTTACAGCGTCCGGCAGCGGCACGTAGTCCAGGCCCTTGGCAGCGTCGTCACCACCCTTATAGGCCCAGTCGAAGAACTTCATGACTTCAGCGCCCTGCTCCGGCTTGGCTTGCGTCTTGTGCAGCAGGATGAACGTTGCACCAGCGATCGGCCATGCATCCTTGCCCGGCTCGTCCGTCAGGATCTGGTAGTACGACTTGCTCCACTCGGCGCCGGCAGCTGCGGCCTTGAACGCTTCAGCGGTCGGTTGCACGGTGGCGCCCGACTTGTTCTGCAGGTTCACGTACGTCATCTTGTTCTGCTTGGCGTAGGCGTACTCAACGTAGCCAACTGCGCCACCCAGACGCTGCACGAAAGCGGCCACGCCTTCGTTGCCCTTGCCGCCCGTACCGGTCGGCCAGTTCACGGTCGTGCCTTCGCCAACCTTGCTCTTCCACTCGGTGTTCACCTTCGACAGGTAATTCGTGAAGATGAACGAGGTGCCCGAACCGTCAGCGCGGCGCACCACGAGGATGTCCTGGTCCGGCAGCTTAGCCTTCGGGTTCAGCTTGGCGATCGCCGGATCATTCCACTTCTTGATCTTGCCCAGGTAGATGTCGCCCAGCAATTGGCCGTTCAGCGTCAACTCACCCGGCTTCACGCCCGGCAGGTTGATCACAGGCACCACGCCGCCAATCACGGTCGGAAACTGGATCAGACCATCCTTGGCCAGCTCTTCGTCCTTCAGCGGCATGTCCGATGCACCGAAGTCGACGGTCTTGGCAGTGATCTGCTTGATGCCACCCGACGAGCCGATACCTTGGTAGTTCACCTTGGTTTGGGTCGCCTTGTTGTAGTCGGCCGCCCACTTGTTGTAGACGGGTGCCGGGAACGTTGCGCCTGCGCCAGTGATGTCAACAGCAAATGCGGCACCAGCGAAAGCCAGCGCGGCCACGCCAGCGATTGCGGTTTTGACCAGTTTCATGAGTTCTCCAGAGGAGCGGTTGAGCGATGACAGATTTTTGACATCCGAACTTTAGGCGGCTTGAATGACAGTTCTGTGACAACACGAAAACTTCTCATAACTGACCTGCAAGGCATGAAAGTCGACCTGTGCGCATAAAAAAAGCGGCCCAGAGGCCGCTTTTTTACTTACCTATTTGATCGAGCAAGAACTTACTGCAACGTCGCTGCAAGACGCTCCGCGTGTTGGTTGGCCAGTTCAGCATCCTGCGCTTCCACCATCACGCGAACGACCGGCTCCGTACCCGACGGGCGAATCAACACGCGCCCCTTGCCGTCAAGCTCAGCTTCGCTGGTCTTCAGCGCCGCTTGCAAGCCAGCGTGCGACTTCCAGTCGAAGCCTTTCTCGACGCGCACGTTGATGAGCTTTTGCGGGAACAGGCGCACGCCGTCTAGCATCTGGTCCAGCGTCTGGCCACTGCGACGCAACGCCGCAAGCACCTGCAGCGCCGAGATGATGCCGTCGCCCGTGCTGTGCTTGTCAAGGCAAAGCAAGTGACCCGACCCTTCGCCGCCCAGCAGCCAACCATTCTTCTTCAGCTCCTCCAACACGTAACGGTCACCCACCTTGGCGCGTACGAATTCGACGCCCTGCGCCTTGAGCGCCAGCTCCACGGCGAGATTGGTCATGAGCGTGCCGACCGCACCCGGCACCGCCTGACCAGCCGCACGACGCGCCTGCACCATCACGTAAAGCAGTTCGTCCCCGTTGTAGAGGCGGCCGTTGCGGTCCACCACCTGCAGGCGGTCGGCATCGCCGTCGAAGGCCAGGCCAATGTCGGCACCATGCTCGCGCGTGGCCTCGACCAACTTGCCCGGCGCCGTCGCGCCATAGCCGTCGTTGATATTGCGGCCATTCGGCTGGTTACCGATCGAGACGACATCCGCGCCCAGTTCATGGAAGACGTGCGGTGCGATGTGATAGGCCGCGCCGTGCGCGCTGTCCAGCACGACCTTCATGCCGAACAGGTTCAGATCGCTGGGGAACGTGCTCTTGCAGAACTCGATGTAACGGCCAGCAGCATCTTCGATACGGCGGGCGCGGCCCAGCGCGTCCGAGGCCGCGTACACCATCGGTTTTTCCAACTCGGCCTCGATCTGCAACTCGGTTTCGTCCGGCAGCTTGTCGCCGGTGGCGGAGAAGAACTTAATGCCGTTGTCGTAATACGGGTTATGTGATGCTGAAATCACCACACCCGCCGACAGCCGCAGCGCACGCGTGAGATACGCCACACCCGGCGTGGGCAGCGGCCCGCTCATCAAGACGTCAACACCGGCTGCGGTAAAGCCAGCTTCCAACGCGGCTTCCAGCATGTAGCCTGACAGGCGCGTGTCCTTGCCGATCAGCACGGTGGGACGACCATGGCCATGTGCTTCGCTGCCAAGGGCCAGCACACGCCCCGCTGCGTAGCCGAGGCGCAATACGAAATCCGGCGTGATCGGGCTTTCACCGACACGCCCACGGATGCCGTCGGTGCCGAAATACTTCCTGGACATTGGGAATCTCTCCTGGAGAATGTTTCTTTATTTGTTTGTAAGGCGCCGGCCATCGCCGGGCAATCCTCTATTCGCTTGACCCCCCAGCCGCGCGAGGCCGGGGCGGCTCTCAGGCCACTGGCGGATTCACCCGTTCGTGGCGCATGGCCCACCAGAGTTGAATCGCTTCCACCGTCGGTTGTACGTCGTGCACACGCACAATGAACGCGCCCCGCTCTGCGGCCAGCAGCGCTGCCGCCACACTGGCGGTCATGCGCTCGGCCGGCGGTTTGCCACCCAGCACAGCGCCAAGCGTCGATTTGCGCGATAAACCGACGAGCAGCGGCAAACCGATCCGATTGAACTCCGCCAAGCGATTGAGCATGGTGAGATTGTGATCCGGCGTTTTGCCAAAGCCAAATCCCGGATCGAGTGAGATACGCTCGGCGGCCACACCTGCGGCCATCAACGCCTCCGTCTGCGAGCGCAGGAAGGTCTCCACCTCGCCCATCAGGTCCGCATAGCTGGGCGCTTCCTGCATCGTTTCCGGATCGCGCTGCATGTGCATGACGCACAGGCCCGCGTTGCCCTTGGCTACTGCCTCGATCGCGCCCGGCCGGCGGAAGCCCCATATGTCGTTGATCAGATCGGCGCCGGCATCCAGCGTGGCTCTCATCACTTCGGGCTTGTAAGTGTCAATGGACAGCGGTTTGCCGCATTCGCGCAGCGCCTCGACGAGGGGCATCACGCGGTCCAACTCGGCCTGCAGGCTCAGCGGCTCGGCACCCGGACGACTCGATTCGCCCCCGATGTCGATCATGTCCACGCCTTCGGCGATCAGCCTCTCAGCGTGGCGCAAGGCTGTATCGCGCGTGGCGTGTTGCCCCCCGTCGGAGAACGAATCGGGCGTGACGTTGAGAATGCCCATGACCAGGGGACGCCGATCGCGCGCGTAACGGAAACGTCCACACTGGAAGTGCGTTGTGGTGGAAATGGAAGCGGACAAGATAGATTGATGGAAATGCTGCGCAGGACCGGAATGCTACGCCAGGCATGCCAGAAAGCGCCAACAAAAAAGCCGGTGCGCTTGCACCGGCTCTTCTGCGTCGCTGCCAGAGCGACAAATCAACGCGTCATCATCAGGCCGTGGCAGGCACGTTGCCCGGGGTCACACCCGCCGGCGTCCCACCACCCGGCGGGGTGCTGCCACCACCAGTCGAGCCGTAGCGCGGCGGGCGCGGCGGCTTGCCGTCCATGATGTCGTTGACCTGATCGGCGTCGATGGTTTCCCACTCGAGCAGCGCGGCGGTCATGGCTTCAACCTTCTCGCGATTCGCTTCCAACAGCCCCTTGGCCAGGGCGTATTGTTCATCCACGATACGGCGAATTTCCGAATCCACCTTCTGCTGCGTCGCTTCGGACACCGTCTTCGATGCCATGCGGCCGAAGAAGCCATCCTGTTCCGTATCAACGTAGACCATGGTGCCGAGCGCATCGCTCATGCCATAGCGCGTCACCATATCGCGGGCCATCTTGGTGGCGCGCTCGAAGTCGTTGGAGGCACCGGTACTCATTGCGCCCAGGAACACCTCTTCTGCAGCACGGCCACCGAACAAAATCGCGACCTCTTCGAGCATCGTGTCCTTGTAGGCGTAGTGCTTGTCGTGCTCAGGCAACTGCCAAGTCAGACCGCCCGCCCAACCGCGCGGCATGATCGTGACCTTGTGCACCGGATCAGCCTTCGGCAGCAGCTTGGCCACCACCGCATGACCCGACTCGTGGTACGCCGTAGCGCGGCGTTCCTCTTCGCGGATCACGGCCGACTTGCGCTCCGGACCCATGTAGATCTTGTCCTTAGCGTCTTCGAAGTCCTGCATGTCGACCACGCGCTTGTTACGGCGCGCAGCAAACAGCGCAGCTTCGTTAACCAGGTTGGCCAGATCAGCGCCAGAGAAGCCCGGCGTGCCACGTGCCAGCACCGATGCATCAACGTCGTTGCCGATCGGCACCTTGCGCATGTGCACCTTGAGGATCTGCTCGCGGCCGCGGATGTCGGGCAGCCCAACGTAAACCTGACGATCGAAACGGCCCGGGCGCAACAGCGCCTTGTCGAGCACGTCGGCACGGTTGGTTGCGGCGATCACGATGACGCCCGAGTTGGCCTCGAAACCGTCCATCTCAACCAGCATTTGGTTCAGCGTCTGCTCGCGCTCGTCGTTGCCGCCGCCCATGCCGGCGCCGCGGTGGCGACCGACCGCATCGATTTCATCGATGAACACGATGCAGGGTGCCTGCTTCTTGGCGTTTTCGAACATGTCGCGCACGCGGGCCGCGCCCACGCCAACGAACATTTCAACGAAGTCCGAACCGGAGATGCTGAAGAACGGCACCTTGGCTTCGCCAGCAATGGCGCGAGCCAGCAGCGTCTTACCAGTACCAGGAGGGCCCACCAGCAGTACGCCGCGCGGGATGCGGCCGCCTAGCTTTTGGAACTTCTGCGGGTCTTTCAGGAAGTCGACCAGCTCAACGACTTCCTCCTTCGACTCGTCACAGCCTGCCACGTCAGCAAACGTGACGCTGTTGTTGTTCTCATCAATCAACCGCGCCCGGGACTTGCCGAACGAGAAGGCGCCACCTTTCCCGCCGCCCTGCATCTGCCGCATCATGTAGAACCAGAACACGATGATCAGCAACGTCGGGCCGAGGTAGTAAAGCGCGGTGAGAAGCACACCTTGCTCTTCTTCCGCCTTGCCGGTCACCTGTACGCCGTACTTCATCAGGTCGCCCACCATCCAGATGTCGCCGGGCGAGATGATGGAATATTTGTTGCCCTCGTTGGGCGTGACCAACAAAGTACGGCCCTGGACCTCCACGCGCTTGACCTTGCCGGCCTTCGCGTCGTCCATGAATTGCGAGTACGTCACACCCTCTTGGGCGCGCGGCTTGTCGAACTGCTTGAAGACGGTGAACAGCACCAAGGCAATCACCAGCCAGATGGCCGCCTTCTGAAACCAGTTGTTATTCAAGGCGAGACTCCTTTAGAAATGCCTTGACGGGATGCTTGGCATTGTAATGCACGGACACCGCCGCGGGTTGATTGCCCGCAAGACCGACGGACCGCCGCGCCAGCCGGGGGCCCTTCCTGAGTATCGTCCGTCAGCCGGGATGCTTGAGCTGGCGGCCCAACAAGAATGTTTCGGACGATTTGTCGCGGGAGGCTTTAGGCTTGCGTGGCGCCACGATCTTGAAATGGCGCTTGAACATCTCGACGATCTGACTATAGCCGCTGCCGTGAAAACATTTGATCAGCAGCGCGCCCTCAGGTTTCAGGTGCGCCATGGCAAATTCCACAGCCAGCTCGGCGATGTGCTCCATGCGCGCGGCGTCCGCCGACGCCACACCTGAGAGATTGGGGGCCATATCGGACAAAACAAGGTCCACTTTGCCCCCGCCCGTGGCTTCCAGCACGATTTCTTCGAGTTGACGGAAAACGTCGTCCTCGCGGAAGTCGCCCTGGATGAAGGTGACGTCGGCGATGGCTTCCATCGGCAGGATGTCGATGGCGACGATTGCCCCATCGATACGGCCGTCCTTGGCGCGTGGCGAGGCGGCCAGCTTGTTGCGCACGTACTGGCTCCAGCTGCCCGGCGCGGCGCCCAGGTCAACGATGACCTGACCCGGCTTGATCAGCTTGTCCTGCTCGTCGATCTCTTTGAGTTTGTAGGCCGCACGTGCACGATAGCCTTCGCGCTGCGCCAACTTTACGTACGGATCGTTGATATGGTCGTGCAGCCACGACTGGTTGAACTTGTTCTTTGCCATCGAATTGGTTGCAATTTCGCCCGAACGTAGCGCCAAACATGGCGGCCGGGACTGGTTTTGGCGGATAATACGCGCCGTTTGTCTCTTTGCGTGATCCCGCCCTTATTTATGCCCGCCCTTATCCTCACCCCTGCCCAACGATCGGAACTGCGCTCCGAAGCGCACGCGTTGAACCCGGTCGTCATCATCGGTGCGGAGGGCCTGACCAAGGCCGTTCTGGCCGAAATCGACCGCTCACTGGCGGCCCACGGGCTGATCAAGATTCGCGTCTTCGGCGATGACCGCGAAGCACGGATCGAACTCTATGACACCATTTGCGCCCGCCTGCAGGCCGCGCCGGTGCAACACATCGGCAAGCTGCTGGTCATCTGGCGCGAGGGCCCGGCGTACCTGAAGGAAAACCAGCCGCGAGACCTCAAGCCGCCGCGCAAGACTACCGTTGGCGCCGGTCCGCGCTCGGTCACCGTGCGCAAGCCGAACCCGAACAGCGCACGCCGCCCGAAGCCGGTCCGTCTGAGCGTGCTCGGCAACGAGCGCGTCACGGCCGGTGGCAACGTCAAGCGCGCCAAGCCGCGTCAAACCAGCCAGAAAAAGAAAGCGCTGTCCTGATCCAATTCGGGGCTGCACAAAAAACGACCGGCTTTTCAGCCGGTCTTTTTTTTTGGCCTCAGGTGGCTTACCGAACGCCAGCCGCCTTCCAGATCAGCGCAACCCCCAGGAGGCTCTGCACCAAATAGAACACGCTCGATACGCCGTGCAGCATGCCGAACTGTGCACGGTACGGAGAATTTCCCACCGCCACGCCAAGCGCATCGGCCTGTTCGCGCAGCGAAGCCATGAACGGCTGCAGGGCGAAATAGCCCACCAGCACACACAGCAGCATCGCCAGCACAAGCCAACGCAGCCGCCGGTAACCGACCTCACCGCGACGCACCAGCGCCGTGGCAGCCAGCAGCAGCAAACACCCCGCAGCCAGGCCGATCCACGCTTGCGCATGAAACAACCGGCCGGCAATCGAGCCGGCCAGCTGGCGATCGTCCAGCATCGCAAACAGCGTCGGAGCGACGATGTAGCCGATAGTCCAGAGCGAACCGCACCATACCGTGGCAAGCAACTGGAAGATGCGCTGCGGCATGGCGGTTGTCTCGGATCGAGTTAAAGGTATTTGACAGCCAGGACTTCGTACTCGCGTTCGCCGCCCGGGGCGACCACGGTGGCGACGTCGCCTTCGAACTTGCCGATCAACGCACGAGCGATCGGCGAGCTGATCGAGATCTTGCCGGTTTCCAGATCGGCTTCGTCATCACCAACGATCTGGTACGTGACGGGCTTGCCCGAATCCAGATCTTCCAGGTCAATGGTTGCGCCGAAAACGATGCGACCGTCGGCATCCAGCGAAGCCGGATCGATGATCTGCGCGGCGGACAGCTTGCCTTCGATTTCCTGGATGCGGCCTTCGATGAAGCCCTGGCGCTCCTTGGCAGCATCATAGTCGGCGTTTTCGGACAAATCGCCCTGGGCACGTGCCTCGGCGATGGCGTTGACGACGGCCGGACGCTCCTTGGTCTTCAGACGTTGGAGTTCGTCTTTCAGCATCTCGGCACCGCGCTTGGTAATCGGAATGGTGCTCATCGTAAGTATTTCGGAATCACAAAAAAATCAGCCGCTGCGAAGCGGGAGGGCGCGTAGCGCACACCCGCCTGACGGCGGCTGTCGTTGTTTTGACACGGACGCTCTAGTTTAGGCGAAGCGTCTGGAGGCGGCAACTGCCCCTCTCCGGGCGACTCGCCGCGACGCTATGCCGCGTCGCGGGCCCTGGCGATGGGCTTACAGGGTGGCGTGCAGACCCTGCAGATCGTACACATCCAGGTGTTGCATATGCTTCAGGCCCTCCACCGCAGCGCGAGCGCCGGCGATGGTCGTGTAGTACGTCACGCGTTGGGCCAACGCTGCCTGGCGGATGGAACGCGAGTCGGCAATCGCGGCACGCGTCTCGTCGACGGTCGTGAAGACGAGTGCGATCTCGCTGTTCTTGATCATGTCGACAATGTGCGGGCGGCCATCCTTCACCTTGTTCACCACGCGCACGGGAATGCCGGCAGCTTCAATCGCCGAAGCCGTACCACGCGTCGCCACGATCGGGTAGCCCAGCGTATGGAGCGCACGGGCCACTTCCACGGCTTGCGGCTTGTCGCTGTCCTTGACCGTCATCAGCACAGTGCCCTTCTCGGGCAGGCGCGAACCAGCAGCGAGCTGGCTCTTGAAGAGCGCCTCGCCGAAGGTCTTGCCAACGCCCATCACTTCGCCAGTGGAGCGCATTTCCGGTCCAAGCACCGGGTCGACGCCCGGGAACTTGTTGAACGGGAACACGGCTTCCTTGACGCTGTAGTACGCCGGCACGATTTCCTTTTCGATGCCTTGCGAATCCAACGACTGACCTGCCATGCAGCGAGCCGCAACCTTGGCCAACGAGACACCAGTCGCCTTCGAAACGTACGGCACCGTACGCGAAGCACGTGGGTTCACTTCGAGCACGTAGACGATGTCTTCGCCGCCCTTCTGCTGGATGGCGAACTGCACGTTCATCAGACCAACCACGTTCAGCGCCTTCGCCATCGCGGCGGTCTGGCGCTTGAGTTCATCCACGGTGGCCTGCGACAGCGAATACGGCGGCAGCGAGCAAGCCGAGTCGCCCGAGTGCACGCCGGCCTGCTCGATGTGCTCCATCACGCCGCCGATGAACACACGCTTGCCGTCAGACAGGCAATCCACGTCGCATTCGATGGCGTCGTTCAGGAAGCGGTCGAGCAGCACCGGGCTGTCGTTCGACACCTTCACGGCTTCACGCATATAGCGCTCGAGGTCGCGCGGCTCATGCACGATTTCCATCGCACGGCCGCCGAGCACGTACGACGGGCGCACCACCAGGGGGTAGCCGATTTCTTCGGCCAGCTTGAGCGCCTCATCTTCTGCGCGTGCGGTGCGGTTGGGCGGCTGGCGCAGGCCCAGCTCGTGCAGCAGCTTCTGGAAGCGCTCACGGTCTTCGGCCGCATCGATCATGTCCGGCGACGTGCCGATGATGGGCACGCCGTTGGCTTCCAGGTCGAGCGCGAGCTTCAGCGGGGTCTGGCCGCCGTATTGCACGATCACGCCGACCGGCTTCTCCTTGTCCACGATCTCGAGCACGTCTTCCAGCGTCACCGGCTCGAAGTACAGGCGATCGGAGGTGTCGTAATCGGTCGAAACGGTTTCCGGGTTGCAGTTGACCATGATGGTCTCGTACCCGTCTTCGCGCAGCGCCAGCGCAGCGTGCACGCAGCAGTAGTCGAACTCGATGCCTTGGCCGATCCGGTTCGGGCCACCACCCAGAACCATGATCTTCTTGTTGCTGGTCGGCTCGGCTTCGCACTCGCCGTGCTCAGCCTCATAGGTCGAGTACAGATACGCGGTGTTGGTAGCGAATTCGGCAGCGCAGGTGTCCACGCGCTTGTAGACCGGACGGACCTTCTCGGCGATACGCTTCTCACGCACGGCCTTGGAAGTCGTCTTCATCAGCTTGGCAAGGCGGCGGTCGGAGAAGCCCTTCTGCTTGAGCAGACGCAGCTCGGCAGCCGACAGGCTATCCAGTGTGCGAGCCTTGACCAGCGCTTCGGTCTTGACGATGTCTTCGATCTGCGCGAGGAACCAGGGGTCAACGGCGGTCTCGGAGTAGACCTCGTCGATCGACAGGCCCAGGCGGAATGCATCGCCCAGATACCAGATGCGGTCCGGACCGGCTTCGCCGATCTCTTCGATGATCTCGTCGCGGTCGGTGGACTTTTCGTCCAGGCCATCCACGCCGACTTCCAGGCCGCGCAGCGCCTTCTGGAACGATTCCTGGAAGGTACGGCCCATGGCCATCACCTCACCGACCGACTTCATCTGCGTGGTCAGGTGGCTGTCGGCCTGCGGGAATTTTTCGAACGCGAAACGCGGCACCTTGGTGACCACGTAGTCGATCGACGGCTCGAACGACGCCGGGGTCGCGCCACCAGTGATTTCGTTCTTCAGCTCGTCCAGCGTGTAACCGACGGCCAGCTTGGCAGCAACCTTGGCGATCGGGAAACCGGTGGCCTTCGAAGCCAGTGCCGACGAACGCGACACACGCGGGTTCATCTCGATGACGATCATGCGACCGTCCTTCGGATTGATCGAGAACTGCACGTTCGAACCACCCGTATCCACACCAATCTCGCGCAGCACAGCCAGCGAGGCGTTACGCAGGATCTGGTATTCCTTGTCGGTCAGCGTCTGTGCCGGGGCCACGGTGATGGAGTCACCGGTGTGGATGCCCATCGGGTCCAGGTTTTCGATCGAGCAGACGATGATGCAGTTGTCGGCCTTGTCGCGCACGACTTCCATCTCGTATTCCTTCCAGCCGAGCAGCGACTCTTCGATCAGCAGCTCGTTGGTCGGCGAGAGGTCGAGACCGCGCTTGCAGATCTCTTCGAATTCTTCGCGGTTGTAGGCGATGCCGCCGCCCGTGCCGCCCAGCGTGAACGACGGACGGATCACGATCGGGTAGCCGCTCGTGCCGGTTTCCTTGGCGATTTGCGACTGCACGGCCACGGCTTCGTCCATCGAATGCGCAATGCCCGACTTGGCCGAGCCCAGACCGATCTTGGTCATCGCGTCTTTGAACTTCTGACGGTCTTCGGCCTTGTCGATCGCCTCGGGCGATGCGCCGATCAGCTCGACGTTGTACTTCTTCAGCACGCCATGGCGATGCAGGTCCAGCGCGCAGTTCAGCGCGGTCTGGCCGCCCATGGTCGGCAGGATCGCATCCGGACGCTCCTTGGCAATGATGCGCTCGACCACTTCCCAGGTGATCGGCTCGATGTAGGTCACATCGGCCGTGTTCGGGTCGGTCATGATCGTGGCCGGGTTGCTGTTGACCAGGACCACTTTGAAGCCTTCTTCGCGGAGCGCCTTGCAAGCCTGCGCGCCGGAGTAATCGAATTCACACGCCTGGCCGATGATGATCGGACCCGCGCCGATGATCAGGATGGTTTTGATATCTGTACGTTTTGGCATAACCCGCTCGATTCGATTAATTCAGTGTGGCCGTCGCCAGCTTGGCGGAAAAGCCGATAAACATGGCGCCGACGCCGCTGCTCATACCGGCAGACAAACGTCGTCGCGCGCGGAACGCCGCGGCCAGCCGCGCGCCCACGAAGATGATGGTGGTCAGGTACAGGAAGCTGCAGATCTGGCAGACCAGCCCCAGCACGACGAACGACACCACCGGCAGCGCATAGTGCGGGTCGACGAACTGGATGAAGAACGAGATGAAGAACAGGATCGCCTTCGGGTTCAGCAGGCTGATGATCAGCGCCTTCTTGAACGGGTGCGACTCGTCAGCCGGCGCCGCGTCTTGTGCGACGGATTCGCCGGCCTTGCGCGCGCGCCAATTGCGTACCGCGCCACGCAGCATCTGCAGACCGATCCACGCCAGGTAGGCCGCACCGATGTACTTCACGACGTAGAACAGCGCCGGACTCGCCTTCAACAGCGAAGCCACGCCTGCTGCCGACAACACCATCAGGACGGCATCGCCCAGAAACACGCCGCACGCGCCCTGGTAGCCCGTGCGCACACCGCGGCGGGCGGCCACCGACAGCACGTACATCGAGTTAGGCCCCGGCAGCAGTACGATGAAGATCGTGCCGAGCAGGAAAGTCCAGAACTCGGTGATGCCGAAGTGGGCGAGCATGAAGGCGTTCATGACGATGCGATCTCGTTTGCTTTACTGCTTCGCTGCGTCCATTGCCGCGGTGAAGCGGTCAAACAGATACGCGATGTCGTGCGGACCGGGCGACGCTTCCGGGTGGCCCTGGAAGCAGAACGCCGGGCGGTCGGTCAGCTCGAAGCCCTGCAGCGTGCCGTCGAACAGCGAGACGTGCGTCACGCGCGCGTTGGCCGGCAGCGATTCCGGGTCCACAGCAAAACCGTGGTTCTGCGAGGTGATGACCACACGGCCATCCTGCAGATCCTTGACCGGGTGGTTGGCACCGTGGTGACCGGTTTTCATCTTCAGCGTCTTGGCGCCTACGGCCAGGCCCATGATCTGGTGACCTAGGCAGATGCCGAACGTCGGCAGGCGACGCTCCAGGAATTCCTTGGCGGCAGCGATAGCGTAGTCGCAGGGTTCCGGATCGCCGGGGCCGTTGGAGAGGAATACGCCGTCCGGGTTATGCGCCAGCACCTCGGCCGCGCTGGTTTGTGCCGGCACCACCGTCACGCGGCAGCCACGCTCGGCCAGCATGCGCAGGATGTTGAACTTGACGCCGAAGTCATACGCGACCACGTGGTACTTCGGGGCTTCCTGCTTGCCGTAGCCTCGGCCCAGCGCCCATTCGGTCTGGGTCCACTCGTACGGTTCGGTCACGGATACGACCTTCGCCAGGTCCATGCCCGACAGGCCGGGGAACGAGCGCGCCAGGTCGATGGCTTTCTGCACGTTGTCTTCGCCGGCGAGGATGCAACCGTTCTGAGCGCCCTTCTCGCGCAGGATTCGGGTCAGCTTGCGGGTATCGATTCCGGCGATGGCAACGACCTTCTCACCCTTGAGGTAATGCGAGAGCGAGTGCTCCTTGCGGAAGTTGGACGCGAGGATCGGCAGATCCTTGATGATGAGGCCGGCGGCATGGACTTTCGTAGCTTCGACGTCCTCACGGTTCACGCCAACGTTGCCGATATGCGGATACGTGAGCGTGACGATCTGGCGCGAGTAGCTCGGATCGGTAAGGATTTCCTGATAGCCGGTGATGGCGGTGTTGAACACCACTTCGCCGATCGTATGACCGGCCGCACCGATGGAATAGCCACGAAAGACCGTGCCGTCTGCAAGCGCGAGGATGGCGGGCGGGAAAGACGGCAACACGGGTAGCTCCTGCTGGATTCACCCTGTGCCGACCTGATCACCTTGTCGCCAAAGCGGAATTCCGGCTGAGCGGAATCCGGGCCGTTTGCGCGCCGAAAATCGGAACTGGGACAGAACTCACCAGAAATCACCGAGAAACGAGGCAGACGGGGCGGGAGGCGGGAGGTAGGAAGCGGTTGGCGCTAGGGTGATGGGTTTCTGAACTCAAACCTGACGATTATACCCTGGCGCCGCAAAAAACTCAATGAAAGGAAGGACTTAACGGCGTGTGCCACCTCGCGTTGTGACGCTCTTCCATCCCGGCGAACCCAACCTCAAGCTAGCGAGAGCATCACTTTTCTGCCGCCCTACTCACCTCGCATAGCAGCCTGCACCTGAGCCAGTGCCGTCGGGTCTTCGATCGTGGTCAGATCGCCCGGGTCACGCCCTTCCGCTACGGCCTGCATCGCGCGGCGCAGCAGTTTTCCGGAACGCGTCTTGGGCAGCGCCCCGACAAAGAACACCCGCGAAGGCCGCGCCACAGCACCGAGTTGCGCCTCGACCGTGCGCATCAACTCGCCTTCCAGGGCCAAGCGCCCTGCCGCCTCGGTAATGCGCGAGGCGTCACGCACGATGGCAAACCCCATCGCAACCTGTCCCTTGAGTTGATCAGCCACGCCCACCACCGCCACCTCGGCGATGGCCGGATGTGACGACAGACTCTCTTCGATCTCGCGCGTGCCGAGGCGATGCCCCGCCACGTTGATCACATCGTCGGTGCGGCCGAGGATGGTCACGTAGCCCTCTTCGTCGCGCACGCCCCAGTCGAAGCTCGAATAGATGTGCCGCCCAGGAAACGCCGACCAGTAGGTCTTCAGAAAGCGAGCATCGTCGCCCCAGACGGTGGTCATGCAGCCCGGCGGCAGCGGCGCGGCGACGGCGAGGAGCCCTTTCTCGCCCGGGCCGCATGGCTGCCCCGTAGCCTCGTCCAGGATGTCGAGCTTGTAGCCATAGACCGGAAAGCCCGGCGAGCCGAGCTTTTGCATGGAAGGCTCGACCCCTTGCGGAATGGCCAACATCGGCCAGCCAGTTTCGGTCTGCCAGTAGTTGTCGACGATGGGCTTGTGCAGGGCCTCGCCGATCCAGCTTGCGGTGGGCTCGTCCAGCGGCTCGCCGGCAAGGAACAGGCGGCGCAGACTCGACAGGTCATGTCGCTGCAGCAGCGCTGGATCCTGCTTCTTCAGCACGCGAATGGCGGTCGGCGCGGTGAACATCACATTCACGCGGTATTGCTCGACGATGCGCCACCAGACCGCGCCGTCAGGGCGGATTGGCGTGCCTTCGTACATGACCGTCGTCAGGCCCGCCAGCAGCGGCGCATAAACGATGTAGCTGTGGCCGACCACCCAGCCGACATCCGATGCAGTGAACATCGTGTCGCCGGGCTGCGCGCCAAAAATGAGCGGCATCGACGCCGCCAGTGCCACCGCATAGCCGCCGGTATCGCGCTGGACGCCTTTCGGTTTGCCAGTCGTACCCGAGGTGTAGAGGATGTACGAGGGCTCGCTCGACTCCATCCATTCGCATGGCACATCGGCATTCGCGTGCTCTGCCGCGAGCGTTGCGTAATCAACATCGCGCGGGTTGTGCTGCATGGGCGCGAGTTTGCGATTGACGAGCAGCACGCGCTCAGGCTTGTGCGCCGCCAGGTCAATCGCCGCGTCAAGCAACGGCTTGTATTCGACCACCTTGCCCGCTCGCGAGCCCGCATCCGCACTCACGATCACACGCGGCGTAGCGTCGTCAATGCGCGTGGCGAGGCTGTTGGATGCGAAACCGCCGAACACCACCGAGTGGATCGCGCCGATGCGTGCACAGGCCAGCATGGCGAACGCGGCCTCGGGAATCATCGGCAGGTAAATCAGCACGCGATCGCCGCGCCTGACACCCAGCGCCTGCAGACTCGCCGCCATGCGGTTGACCTCGCGATGGAGCTGGCGATATGTGTAGGTGGTCTCCAGGCCGGTTTCGGTGGAGACGTACACCAGCGCCGCTTGCTCACCGCGCGTGGCGAGATGCCGATCGACGGCGTTGTGGCAGAGGTTGGTGCGCCCGCCCACGAACCACTTTGCGAACGGCAAGCGCGAATCGTCGAGGACTGCCGAATACGGCGTTTGCCACTCGATGCGCTGGGCCTGCTCACCCCAAAAGCCTGTGGGATCGTCAATGGAGCGCTGATACAGCGCGCGATATGCGGCGGACATGGGCATGACGTTGTCTCCTGGCCATCGTGTGCGATGGCTCAATCTTGATTGTGCTTGGATACACTTACTTTGCGGTCGCCAACTTACGCAGGTCTTACCGCCGCCCCAAAACAAAACGGCGCCCCGCAGGACGCCGTTTTTCTTGCCAGCCTCAGCGCTTCTTGCGCTTGGCCGAACTGGATGAAGTTGCCACCGGTTTAGCCTTGACCACCGGCTTGCCGGCCACCTTCGCAGTTGGCACGCGCGTGGTTGCCGCTGTGGCGCGCGCCGTCGTGGCCGACACGCGCATCACGCGCACATGCCCACCACGGCTGCCACCGCGCGCTTGCGGCAGCATCAGCACGACACTGTGCCCCTTGGGGATGGCATCGCCGGGGAGCTGGTTCCACGCACGAATCTGGGCAACGGACACGCCGTAGCGCCGCGACAGACCCGCAACCGTGTCACGCTTGCCCGCGCGCACCACCACCTTTCTGAGATCCGGCATGTCGGGTTCGACTGCCATGGTGGCGTTCTCGGCCAACTCGGGGCTGATGTCGGGTGCGTTTTCCTGGGCGCCGTCGGCGCGCGGCACCACCACGGTGGAGCCGGCCTTCAAACGCATGCCCTTCGGAATGCGATTGATCTCGCGAATGGTGTCGGGGTCAACCTTCAGCCGCGCCGCCAACGCCTCCACACGCTCGCGATTGCCGACCGTCACGGCCGTCCAGCTCGAAAGACCGCCGCGGTATGTGTTCAGGTTGTATTGGAACGTTTCTGCGTTGTCGTACGGCAGAAGAATCTGTGGGTTCGACGCGCCCAGGATCACCGGCCGGTTAAACGATGGGTTCAGCGCCTTGAACTCATCCATCGGCAGATTCGCCAGCTTGGCCGCCAGCGTCACATCAATATCACGTGACGTTGTGACGGTGACGAAGTACGGATGGTTGGGAATCTCCGGCAGCGTGACGCCGTAGCGCTCCGGGTTAGCAATGATGTTCTTCACCGCTTGGAGCTTGGGCACATACATGCGCGTCTCGGCGGGCATGTTCAGGTTGACGTAATCCGTCGACAGGCCAGCTGCCTGATTACGCGCAATCGCCCGCGCAACCGCACCTTCGCCCCAGTTGTAGGCGGCCAGCGCGAGTTGCCAGTCGCCAAACTGATCGTGCAGCTTGGAAAGATAGTCAAGCGCAGCATCGGTCGAGGCAAGCACATCGCGACGCTCGTCCTGGAAGACATTCTGCTTGAGGTTGTACGTTCTGCCGGTGCTCGGGATGAACTGCCACATTCCGGCGGCCTTGGCGCTCGACACAGCCTGTGGGTTGAACGCGCTTTCCACGAACGGCAGCAGGGCCAGCTCGGTGGGCATATTGCGCCGCTCCAGCTCTTCAACGATGTGATACAGGTAGCGGTTGGAGCGATCCACCATGCGGCGGAAAGCGTCTGGGCGCTGCGCATACCAGTCGGTACGATCGTCCACCGCCGAGCTTTGCAGGTCGGGCATGGAGAAACCTTGGCGAATGCGCGCCCAGAGATCCTTGGCCGGCCCTTTCAGGGATGCCACGGGCTGCTGATCGACATTGACGACCGGCGCAGGGGCTTGGCCGGTGGCGGTGGAAGCGCTGGTGCTGGCTGTGTCGGCGTTCGGCCCGGGGGCCGTTGCACAGGCCGCAAGGAGCAGACTGAGCACAGTTGCCGCAAGAAGTCGCACGGATCGCATCAAGTTCTGTGAGGTTAGGGCTAAAAATTGCCCCAGATAGTAAGAAACGCATCCGACCGCGTCAACCCGCGTTCACCCGGCGTCGCGCCTGCTGGATGCATCACATGTGGCCGCGGCATCGCCGCGCGCCCAGCATTCTCAACGGAAATCGTTCTTCCACTGACGCAACGCGGCGAAGACTGCCACCGGATCATCCGCGTCGATACCGGCATGGCGTGCCACGGCCTGCGTCACATTGACGTCGTCCGATCGCATGAAGGGATTGGTCGCGCGCTCATGGCCAACGGTAGTGGGTACAGTCGAGCGGCCCTCGGCCCGCAACGCCGTTACCTCATCCTCCCAGGCCGCCAAGTCGGCGTTGCCAGGTTCGACTGCACGCGCAAAGCGCACATTCGATGCAGTGTATTCATGCGCGCAGTAGACACGCGTATCGGGCGCCAGCGCCGCCAGCTTGGCCAGCGACGCGCGCATCTGCGCAGGCGTACCCTCAAAAAGCCGGCCGCAACCGGTGGCGAAGAGTGTATCGCCACAAAACAAGCTCGCCGATGCGGCATTACCCTGAAGGTGCCCCACATAGGCGACGTGGCCGCTGGTATGACCCGGCACATCGATCACCCGAAATGTGGCGGCCGGCTGCAAAAGCGTGACGACATCGCCTTCACGCACCGCCTGCGTGCGGCACGGGATCGCTTCACCTGCTGGGCCGATGACCTGCAATGGCGCACCTTCGGGATTTTCCGGATACGCCGCGAGCAGTTCGCGCACGCCGCCGACGTGATCGCCATGATGATGTGTGATTACAATGGCACCGAGCGCGAGCCCGCGTTCCTTCAGGAAGCGCAGCACCGGTTGCGCGTCGCCCGGGTCGACGACAGCAGCCACACGGCCATCGTGTAGTGCCCAAATATAATTGTCGGTAAACGCAGCGATCGCCTCCACCTCAAGCGCTACACCACGCGGCACACCACCCTGGACCATGTCCGACTCCTCTAACGATCGTCGCATTATAGATTGGCACCACTGGCTCGCTTCGCCGCCCGGGCAATACGTCCTGCGCTGGGAACAGGCGCAGTTCGATCGCACGGTGGCCGACATGTTCGGCTATCACGCGCTGCAGCTCGGCCACCCGGGTTTTGGGGCGCTGCGCGAGAACCGCATCCCGCTGATCGCGCGTGTGGTGGATGACATCGACCCGACTGCCCCCACCGAAACGCTCGACCCGATGGACGGCGACCCCGCCGAATCCGCCGACGCGGCTGACACAGAGCCCGACGCCAGCACGCCCCAGCGCCAGGCCACACCGCGCGTCATCTGCCGCTATGACGAACTGCCCTTCGCTTCGCAGAGCATCGACCTCGTCGCGCTGCCCCACGTGCTCGAGTTCACGGATGATCCGCATGAAGTGCTGCGCGAAGTGGCGCGCGTGCTGATGCCCGAGGGGCGCCTGGTCATCACCGGCTTCAACCCGCTGAGCCTTTGGGGTATGCGCCAAGGCATGCGGCGCCTGGGCACGGAATCGTTTCTGCCGGCTCAGAGCCAGATGATTGCGTTCACGCGACTGAAAGACTGGCTCAAGCTGCTCGGATTTGATATCGTGCGCGGCCGTTTCGGCTGCTACTGCCCGCCCAATCGTTCAGACAAATGGCTGCAGCGCACCGCCTTCATGGAAAAGGCCGGCGACCGCTGGTGGCCGATCTTCGGCGCGGTCTACATGCTGCAGGCCGTCAAGCGCGTGCGCACCATGCGTCTGGTCGGCCCGGCATGGAAGACACGCAAATCGCCGGCGCTGGTGCCGGCCGGTACGCCGGTCGCAACACCTTCGGGCTCGCATTCGACCAAGGCGCCATCGGTCACGGCGCGAGACGGCAAATCGGGCGCCTGAGCGCTGCCGTTCCACTCACACGTCACCCACGTTTCTCAATGCAGGAAGTCACCGTTTATTCCGATGGCGCGTGCAAGGGCAACCCCGGCCTCGGCGGCTGGGGCACCGTGCTCGTCTCGGGCAGCCACGAAAAAGAACTCTTTGGCGGCGAAACGCTGACCACCAATAACCGCATGGAGCTGATGGCCGTGATCGAGGCGTTTCGCGCACTCAAGCGGCCGTGCCGGGTGCAGGTGTACACCGATTCGCAATACGTGCAGAAGGGCATCAGCGAATGGTTGGCCGGCTGGAAAGCCCGCGGCTGGAAGACGGCCGACAAGAAACCGGTCAAGAACGACGACCTCTGGCGCACGCTCGACGAACTCGTCACCGGCCACGAGGTGAGCTGGCATTGGGTCAAGGGCCATGCCGGCCATCCCGGCAATGAGCGCGCCGATGCGCTGGCCAACAAGGGCGTCGAGATGGCGCGCCAGGCGAAAGCCTGACGCGGCCGGGCGGTCGCTCACGTGCCCGCGCAGCGCTGCGTGGGGATCTGCGGCGCATTTGCGGCGGTGGTCGTGACGTATTGCGGCTTGCCATCCTGCGCATAAACCAGCCGCAGCGGGCCGCGCTTGGAAAGACCATCGTCGATATCGGCCTGCAACAGACCGGTCTGCGCCCATAAATCACCACCGATGCTGCGCTTCTGCATCATGACGGGGCGATTGGCACCCGGCTCCCAGTTGGCCTGGCGCTCGGGCACGTAGCGGTTGGGCAGCGTGCCGTATGCGTAGAGCTGGCTCAACGCGTCGGCGAGGTAACGCCCAGCTTGGTCATTGAAAATCGGCAGATCCTGGTTTCCGAGTTCGCTGCGGATGCGCTGCGCCTCCGCTGTGCAGGTTGGCGCGACATTGTCGGCCGCGCGGGCATAGGACATGCCGATCGCCACGGCTGCGGCGGCAAGCCAGGTCAGCACGCGATACAGGCGGCGCGGACGGGTGGTGGGAATCACGGACATCGGTTCGGTATGCATGCGAGCTTCTCCGGTGAAGTAACGTGGTGGTAAATCAGGACAGGAACAACTTGCGTTCGGCCTGACGACGCTTCGTCAGCCCCTTGAGCGGCTTGCCGCCGGCCTTGTCCCACAGCAGGAACTGGTTGGCCGCGCCGACGTAATCACCGGCGTTGAGCTTGCGCAGCAGCGTTGACGAGCGCAGCCGCCCCGCCCCCAGGTTGAAGACGAAGGACGCCAGCGCGTCGAACTGACCCTGCGTGATCGACACGCGCACGGCCTTGGCGATGCCTTGCTCGGTGTCGGCGAGGTCTTTGCGCAGCAGCGCTTCGGCCTGCTGCTGCGAGATCGGCCCCTTGAAGGTCTCGCCGGGACGAATCAGGTGGCCATAGCCGATCGTCGGCTTGCCAACCGCATCCAGATACGTCGACAGACGCAGTCCTTCCGATTCCTTGATCAGCGCGAGGCCTCGCTCGCCGGTGGTGCGCGGGTTGTGCTCAGTGCTCATCGCTATTCTCCTGGGGCGTGCTGGTGGTGTCGGGGCCACCGGAACCGGCTGCATTCGGTTGCACGGGCCTTGGCACCAGCCGATTCGTGTATTCGTCAATCAGCCGCATCACCGCTTCTGGCGGCTGCAGCGCCGTGAACTTCATCTCGATGTCGATGTGCTCGCTATCGCGGCCCGTATCCCGCTTGGAATGCGGCGCGAGCGAGACGTAGAACCGGCCAACGCCGCCGCCGGCAGCGCCGTGTAAAGGCAGGGCCTCGGCGATGTCGCTGCGCACGGTCATGTTCACCGTCATTTCATCGAGCGCGATGCCGCGCGGCATCGCCAACGAGACCAGCGGCAGCGCCAGCCGGTGCTGACTGTCGAGCGCAAGTTCCACCTCGCGGGCGACCAGCGTGCCGCTGTCGTCGGCATCAAAAAACTGGTCGAGCAGCGCGGTGTATTGCTGCGCAAGCATCTGATTGGCGGAGGCTGCGGCATGCTGCATGCCGCGCGTGATGTCGTCGAGCGTCAGGCCATTCAAGCCCGGGTGACCGTGGCTGTTGCTGTTGCTTCCACCGCCGTTGCCACCGCCAGGCGGAGACGAACCCGGTGGCGACGGCGGAGACGCATCGGACGCAGTCTCGGGAAACGGTGCGGCATTGGAAGACGCAGGTGGCGCTGGTGGCGCGCTGGCGGGCGGCGCAGGTGGTGTGGCGGGCGCTGACGACGCACGGTCATCATCACGCCCGCGGCGGCTGAAGAGATTGAACATGGTGTCGGGTCGGTCGGATCGATCAGATCAATAGGCGGCGCGCGGCAGGCGCGCACCGATCAGGACACCGGCCGTGGGGAGGCCGGCCGGCGTCCGTCGCCGTGGCGGCTTACGGATTTGCCGGGGCCGGGGCCGGCGCGTTGCCGCCAGCCGGCACCTTTTCGCCGACCATCGTGCCGTCGGTCGGCGTGGCCGGCAGCGGCTTGACGTCGTTCTCCTTGCCCTTGACGACCACCGGCTTGGTTGCCGCGTCAGTCAAGAACTCCATCACGCGCATCAGCGCTTCCGGCGGGTTCTGACGCTTGACCTGGGTGTGGAAGGAGTACTTGGCACGCGTGTCGGTACTACGGGTCTGCTCCGACTTATGCGAGGCGCGTCCCGACACCGACACGCTGAACGGGCCCCAGCCGAGCTTGGCCTGGAACGACCCTTCGGCCTCGGTGCTGGACGACGATTTCTCCGACTGCGAAATCTCCAGCTCGAAGTCGATCGTGCCTTCCTCGATGGCGATCACCGGATGCACGACCGCGCACAGCAGCGGAATGCGCATCGTCTTCTGGATCGTGCCCTGCGACACCCCCTTCTCGTCGACGATGGTTTCGTCGTAGTCAAATTGCACCGCAACGGCTTTGCCGTTCTGAATACACACCTGCAGCAGAAAATCCGCATAGGATTTTGCCGCCGTGGTTTGCGCTGCGATCATGGCCTGCAGCGGCGCAGAGATCATCTTGTCGATCGGCAGCGCATTGATAACCGACCCGATAAGTCCGTTGTCCATTTAAAACTCCTCACATTGAATTATTTGGACGCACAGGTTTGTGTGCCCGAATCCAAAGTAAGAGTTTTTCCTACGGGGTTCGATGCCTCGAAAGTCCCAGCCAAGGCCACGGAACAGCGGCCCAGTACGTATCGACAGGCGGCCCGTGACTTTCGGCACTGAACTTCCGTTTCAATGCATCCGGATCGATCCCGCCCTACAAAATAATCGGTTTCGCCGAAAATAATTAACTGAAGTACGAGGGGTCGATGAATATTCTGGTAATCGATAGCTTGCCGCTTTTTGCGGCAGGTGTGTCCAATGTATTGAATGCACTCGACGCGCAGGGTGTGTTTATCGATACTCACTACGTTGAGCAAATCGGACCGGCTTGCAGGCAAGCCGAACCCAGCGCCGTTGTGATGGAATGGAGCGCACAGGACGACGACGCACGGCAGCGCCTGTCGGAGTTGAAAGCGGTGTTGCCGGAAGTGCCCGTGCTGCTGACGGTGCAAGCGGTCGGCCGGCACGTGGTGGGCGATGCGCTGCGCTTTGGCGCGGCCGGCGTGGTCGACCGGCAAGCCACGGCCGACGTTCTGCTCGAAGCCCTGCTGCGCATTACCTCAGGCGCGGTCTACTTGCCGCCCATCAGTAATCTGTTTCCCGACGATCCGCGCCAAAGCTCAGGAGAAAGCCCGGCCGAACTCTGGCGCCGACTCACGCCGCGGCAACATGAGGTGCTGCAACTGCTTGCAGAGGGCAAATCCAACAAGCAGATTTGCCGCGTGCTCAACGTAGCTGAAGGCACCATCAAAAACCATCTGTACGCGCTGTTCCGGCAAATTGGCGTCAACAACCGGACCGAGGCCGCGCTCTGGCTCTCGCGCTGCAAGGCCAGCCTCGTCCGCCTGCAGATGTGTGCGATGTAGCGCCGCGACATGCACCTGCCCGTGGCCTCCCCTGCCTTTTTCGGACGTCACGGGCCCCAGGGTTCACCGCGGGGTGAAAACACTGAGCCGACCACATTGCATTCACGCAATCGCGCCATACACTGGTTGGAAGGCGGCGCACGGTGCATCGCCGTTTTTTCATGGAGGCCGCCCATGGAAACCATTGAATTCCACGCCAGCCCGCCACGCTATTGCGCTGCGGACCTCACGCTTACCTGCACGGCAAGCGTCGACGGCGTCCCAGCCCGCTATGCGGTGACGGCAGAAGCGCTCGAAGAGCATTTCGGCGCCCGCTCGTGGCGGCAGGAGGATCTGCTGCAAGCTATGGAAAGCCACCGCGGCACCATTGAAGACATGGCGCGTTCGCTGTTCAAGCTGACGGATTCGCACAACATCGTGCTGCGTAGCGGTCATTTCCGCTTCGGCATGTAGCGAAGCGACGGGCAGCATGGCCGACATCCGCGCCTGCGGCGGACAAAAAGAAGGCCAGCGCGAAGCTGGCCTTGTGGAAACGAATGTGGGCTAGTCAGGCTTGCACTCGTGTTTCATCTCGCGTCGCCCGTCTTCGTAGACCACCTCCAGCCGGCACGTAAAGCCCCATAGGCGTACGACGTGCCGCAGCATCTCTTCGTAGTTCGGCCCAAGCGGGCGTCGGTTGCTCTGTAAATGGCGCAGCGTCAATGAGCGATCTCCGCCCACATCAACGTTGGTCACCTGGATGTTGGGCTCGATGTTCGAGAGGTCGTACTGCCCTGCCAACAACTCGCGGATCTTGCGATAGCCATCGTCGTCGTGGATCGCGGTGACGCGCAACTTGGCGTCGCGATCGTCATCGAGCACAGAGAACAGCTTCAACTCGCGGATCACGCGCGGGGAGAGGAATTGCAACAGGAAGCTCTCGTCCTTGAAGTTGCGCATGGCGAAATCGAGTGTCTTCTGCCAATCGCTGCCGGCAATCTCGGGCGCCCAGCGGTAATCCTCTTCTTCTGGCGATTCACAAATGCGCCGGATGTCCTGGAACATCAGAAAGCCGAGCGTGTATGGGTTCAGGCCGCTGTAGTACGGGCTATTGAATGGCGGCTGATAGATCACGTTGGTATGCGCCTGCAGCAGCTCAAGCATGAAGGCGTCGTTGACCAGCTTCTCGTCGTACAGCTTGTGCAGGATGGTGTAGTGCCAGAAGGTGGCCCAGCCTTCGTTCATCACCTTGGTCTGGCGCTGCGGATAAAAGTACTGCGCGATCTTGCGCACGATGCGCACGATTTCTCGTTGCCACGGCTGCAACTTGGGCGCGTTCTTCTCGATGAAGTACAGCAGATTCTCTTCCGGCTCGGGCGGAAACTGCGGATCAGGCTCCGGCACGTCGTCGGCCGTCGCCAGCGCGCGTGCCCGGTGCGTGGGCAGCGTACGCCACAGGTCGTTCACCTGTGCTTCAAGGTATTTCTCGCGTTCAGCCTGGCGAGCCTGCTCTTCGTTGATCGACAGCTTCTTCGGTCGTCGATAACGATCGACACCGTAGTTCTGCAACGCGTGACAGGAGTCGAGCAGCAGTTCCACCTCCTGCTCGCCGTAGCGCTGCTCGCATTCGGCCACGTAGTTCTTGGCGAAGAGCAGGTAATCGACGATGGCGTCCGCGTTCGTCCACGTCCGGAACAGGTAATTGCCCTTGAAGAAGGAGTTGTGGCCGTAGCAGGCATGCGCGATGGTCAGCGCCTGCATCGGCATCGTGTTCTCCTCCATCAGATAAGCGATGCAGGGGTTCGAGTTGATGACGATCTCGTACGCCAACCCCATGAGGCCGCGCTGGTAACCGCGCTCCGATGCGAGGAAGTGCTTGCCGTATGACCAATGGTTGTAGCCCAGTGGCAGGCCGGACGACGCATAGGCATCCAGCATCTGCTCGGCGGTGATGATCTCGATCTGGTTCGGATAGGTGTCCAAGCCGAAATCTGCGGCAATCTGGGCGATGCTTTGGTCGTAGCGCCTGATCAGCTCGAAGGTCCACTCCGAGCCCGTAGATAGGTAGGCCATGCTCGTTCCCGTTGGTCCATCACACAGGGTCACAGGTGGCGTGCTCGCCATGGCACACGCTGCCATTGCGCGGCGGCAGTGCCGGGCTGGCAGCAACTCCTGCGGCCCGATCAGCGATCAGGCGGCGCGCTTCTGAAACAGCTCGTGCAACACCGGATAGATTTCGTCCGCCTTGAGGATGCGCTGCATCGCGAAGTTCTCGTGCCCAGCCTTCAACGTAAGATACTCCTCCCACAGGTTCTGCGGCTCCGTGGAGACCACCTCAACATAGGCGTAATACTGCGTCAGCGGCAGGATCGTTTCGCGCAGTATCTTGGCGCACAGCTCCGAGTCCCCTGCCCAGTTGTCGCCATCCGAAGCCTGCGCGCAGTAGATGTTCCATTGGCTTGGTGAATAGCGCTCCTGAATCACTTCCGCCATCAACTTGAGTGCGCTCGACACAACAGTGCCGCCCGACTCCCGTGAGTGAAAGAAATCCTCTTCATCCACTTCCTTGGCCACGGTGTGGTGGCGGATGAAGACGACGTCGATGCGTTCGTAGTTCCGCTTGAGGAACAGGTAGAGCAGCATGAAGAAGCGCTTGGCCAAGTCCTTGCGCGACTCGTCCATCGAGCCGGATACGTCCATCACGCAGAACATCACTGCCTGCGCCTGCGGACGCTTGCGCAGCACGCGGTTGTTGTAGCGCAGGTCGAGCTTTTCAATGAACGGCACGCGATCCAGGCACGAGCGCAGATGTCGCATCTCCTTCATCAGCTCTTGCGCGCGCACGCTGTAAGGGCCGTCGTTTTCCAGCTCCTCGTTGTACTCGCCTTCCAGCTCATGCAGACGGCGCTGATACGGGCTGGACAACGCAATGCGGCGACCGAGCGAACTGCGCATCGTACGCAGAATCGACAGGTTGGACGGCGTGCCATCGAGCGAAAAACCCGCACGCACCTTGCGCACCTCCGCGATCTTGGCCAGGCTGCGCTTGGCAAGATCGGGCAACGCCATGTCTTCGAAAAAGAAGTTGAGAAAGTCCTCGCGCGAGAGCGTGAAGATGAAATCGTCTTCGCCCTCGCCCGAGTCGCTGGCCTGCGAACCGGAGCCGCCGCTGCCCTGCTGCGGGCGGTCGAAGCTGTCGCCGCGAATGAACTCTTTGTTGCCCGGGTGAACGCCTTCTCGGCGCCCGCCCGAGCCGTGGTGGAACATGGGCTCGGAGATGTCCTTGACGGGAATGGACACCTGACCGCTCTGCTCGATGTCCATGATCTTGCGACCCGTCACCGCCTTGGCCACCGCACGGCGGATCTGGTCTCGGTAACGCTTGATAAAGCGTTGCTTGTTGACGGTGCTTTTGCCGCCACCGTTCTCCCGCCGATCATGATCGTGCCCATGTGACTGCCCTCGATTGGAAGTTCGCTGGGTGTCCTTGCCCTCTCCTTACCTCCTTAAGATGACTTCCTGACGCGCAGATACCACTCCACCAGCAAGCGCACCTGCTTCTGGGTATAGCCCTTCTCCACCATGCGGTTCACGAAGTTCTCGTGCTTCTCCTTGTCGTCATGCGACGACTTGGCATTGAACGAGATCACGGGCAGCAGATCCTCCGTGGTCGAGAACATCCGCTTCTCGATCACCGCGCGCAACTTCTCGTAGCTCGTCCAGACCGGGTTCTTGCCTCCGTTCTTGGCCCGCGCCCGCAGCACGAAATTGACGATCTCGTTGCGGAAATCCTTCGGGTTGGAAATGCCCGCCGGTTTTTCCACCTTCTCCAACTCATCGTTCAACGCGCTGCGATCGAGAATCTCGCCCGTGTTCGGATCGCGATATTCCTGATCCTGAATCCAGAGGTCGGCAAACACCACGTAGCGGTCGAAGATGTTCTGCCCGTACTCCGAATAGGACTCCAGATACGAGGTCTGAATCTCCTTGCCGATGAACTCCACGTACGGCGACGTGAGGTATTCCTTGATATAGGACATCAGCTTGGATTCCGTCTCCGGCGGGAACTGCTCGCGCTCGATCTGCTGCTCGAGCACATACAGCAAGTGCACCGGATTGGCCGCCACTTCCGTCCCATCGAAGTTGAAGACCTTCGAGAGCACCTTGAAGGCAAAGCGCGTCGACAAGCCCGTCATGCCCTCGTCGATGCCGGCAAAGTCGCGGTACTCCTGATACGACTTTGCTTTCGGGTCGACATCTTTCAGGCTCTCGCCGTCGTACACGCGCATCTTCGAGAAGATGTTGGAATTCTCGGGCTCCTTGATGCGTGTGAGCACCGCGAACTGCGCCATCATTTTCAGCGTGTTCGGCGCGCACGGCGCCGCGGCCAGCGAGCTGTTGCGCAGCAGCTTGTCGTAGATCTTCACCTCGTCCGACACGCGCAGGCAATACGGCACCTTGACGATGTAAATGCGATCAAGGAACGCCTCGTTGTTGCGATCGGACTTGAAGCTCTGCCACTCCGCCTCGTTCGAGTGCGCCAGGATGACGCCATCAAACGGGATCGCGCCAAAGCCCTCCGTGCCCTTGTAATTGCCTTCCTGTGTGGCCGTCAGCAGCGGGTGCAAGACCTTGATCGGCGCCTTGAACATCTCGACGAACTCGAGCAAGCCCCGATTGGCCAGGCATAGCCCGCCCGAATACGAATACGCATCGGGATCGTCCTGCGGATAGTCCTCCAGCTTACGGATGTCGACCTTGCCCACCAGAGACGAAATGTCCTGATTGTTTTCGTCGCCCGGCTCCGTCTTGGAAATCGCAATCTGCGACAGCACCGACGGATGCAGCTTCACCACGCGGAAACGCGTGATGTCGCCATTGAACTCATGCAGCCGCTTGACCGCCCAGGGCGAGGCAATCGTGTTCAGATAGCGTCTCGGGATGCCGTAGTCTTCCTCCAGAATCTTGCCGTCTTCGTCGGGCGAGAACAGCCCGAGCGGGGACTCGTGAATAGGCGAGCCCTGGAGCGCGTAGATGGGAATCTGCTCCATCAGCGCCTTCAACTTCTCGGCAAGCGAGGATTTGCCGCCGCCCGGAGGCCCGAGCAGGTAAAGAATCTGTTTGCGTTCCTCAAGGCCCTGCGCGGCATGTTTGAAGAAGGAAACGATCTGTTCGATCGTGTCCTCCATGCCATAGAACTCCCGGAAAGCCGGGTAGATCTTGATGACCTTGTTGAAGAACAATCGTGACAGCCGAGGATCGTGGTGAGTGTCCACCAGTTCAGGCTGACCAATCGCGGTGAGCATGCGCTCCGCGGCAGTCGCATAGGCGGTCGAGTCTTTTTTGCAGATATCCAGATACTCCTGGATGCTGTACTCGTCCTCTTTGCGAGCTTCAAAACGCGTTGCGTAGTGGCGGAAAATATCCATATCTCCCCCGTAGATTTCTTCCCTACTCCACACCAACAAGCGAGAGCCAGGCTAGTTCTTGCGTGCGTTGCTGATTCCACTGTAGACGAATCACCGATGATCACAAGAACGGTTGAGAGCCTGGAATGGTGCACAACCGTCGCAATTGCGTTAGCGCTCGACAGCATCAAGTGCTAAACGGACCTTGCACGATGCATCAACACGCATGCACCACGACGATCGGCTATCCCGAGCACAGCAGAAAGCGTACCCATGCCACCCGCCCGCGCTCGCAGGTTGGTACGTAACCGATCTGTGCGAGTTCCCGCGCGCACGCTGAATCCAGGAGGGGGATATCCCTGCGTTTTCGTGTCTCGCCAACTGTGGTACTGCACGTGGCGCTTACCAGCAGACCTACGCTTGTAGTGGCAGCTTTTCTTTTTGGCGCGCAACACAGCATTGTGCAAAGCATGGGGCAAAACGGCCTTTGTCGCCCCGACGCGTGCCCACAGCCCGTGGTCGAAAGACCGAAACGGATCGACCAAAGGTGTCTCTTTTTTGCGCCAAGGGAGGTTTGTGCCGGGCGCGACGGTGAATCGGCCGGAAAAGCCCGCACGGAGAACGCGGACAAAAGAAAAAGGCCCTCGGCATTTGCCTGAGGGCCTTTTAAGCGATTTCTCGCTTGTTTGGTGGTACAGCTACCAAACAGTTGCCGAAAATCAACACTACAAGCCGTTCTGCATTTTTTTTCCTGGAAAGTTGCCCCCAAAGTTGCCCCCAGACTTGCCGTGCCCCCTCTTACGCAGAGGCGACAAAAACAAGTCGATGGCGATGCGCTCAAGGCATAGTGACAGCACAAACCCCGGAGAGGAACGTGGTCACTCCTGACTTGGAAAAATCGTCGGCGAATCTTGCTGGCGAGCATCCCATCATACGGCGCACACGTCGCGAGCTTGAAAAGCTCGACCGGCGGATAGCCGACTATGAACACCGACAAGCGGAGATGGCGGAGCGAGCGCGTCGGGGGTTAAAGGTGGAACCCGTCTGGGGATGGACTCGCAATATCCTGAAGGAAGGAGGCGTGATTGTCCCGCCCAACGAGGTGCTCAGTGTCATGTCCACACCGGCGGCTCGAGATCGTGCCCTGGCTGTAATGGGGACCCTTATCGATATGCTCCGAGAGCGGAAGCTAAGGATGTGGGTTGCTGACGGTAAAACCCTAGTCGGCCGTCGCGATCATACGTTCGCATTGCGTCTATCGGAAATCGCTGAGAAAAACCGAGGCTTGCCGAACAGCACCACTGACTCATCCGGATGGAGTGCCACCGGGCGACTGCGCATCACTCTTCGAGAAGGGCCGGCCGGGGATTTTCGAATTCGAGACGAGTCCACCTCGCCGATTGAGACTCAACTTGCCAATTTGGCAGACTATGTTGCTCGCGCAATTGGACAAGCACCTGAATGGCTGCGGCGGCGCGAGCTAGCGATCCTGGCGCAAAGCACCGAGACCGAGACCGAGACATTGATGGTAAGCCAGGCTGAGGCAGAGCGAGTCGAGGTGGAACGACAACGATTTTTGATCGAAGAAGCCACGCGCCGCGAAGAGTTGTTAAGCGAAATGAGGCAGTGGTTTGAGGCAGAACAGTTACGTGCGTATATCGATGCAGCGCTACGCCGTAGTGGCACCGTCGCACCAGATTCCGTAGTCGACCGATGGGCGGTGTGGGCTCGGAGCGTAGCCGATGCGATGGACCCGCTCTCGAAGCGCTTTGCGAGCCTCGATGAGACATCGCCGCCCCCGTCCGGCGGCAGACCCACATTGGATTAGCACGGATGGGCCCCAAAGGGGCGAGTGGGTTCAACTTGCCCCCCCCGGGGAGCCAACTCATGGCGATTGGCTTTAAGGTACCGCTTGAGTCACTCACAAGGGCCCCGGCTACCAAATAGGCCCGCCCAGAGGCACCCTTGGTTACGCGCCCCTCTGCGGAAAGAGTAGATAGATGCTGCCCGATCTTCGATTTCTATTCTGGCGTGATCTGCGGACGCGATCAATTCGCGCGCGTTGTGGCGCCGCATCAGCCCCACCACCGTAGGGAGCCGGCGCCGCCATCGCGCACGCAGAATCAGTGTCCCACTTAGTTGTCCATCACCAAAGGAACATTGAACATGCAGTTCAACAAACGGATCGCGGTTGCGGCCGCGGTCGCATTGATTGCCACCATGGCCGGCTGCGCAAGCGAGCCGATGATGAGCCCCTCCGGCATGATGTCGTGCGCAAAGGGCGGAAATGGCGACGGCGGCATTTATCGACCCGGCGCTACCTATTGCGAAGATGGCGCCATCATTCCGTCGGACATGAAGCTCTGCCGCAAGGGCAAGAACGGTGACGGCGGAATCTATCGGCCCGGCATGGCCGCCTGCGACGCAGGGCGCATCTACTGAACTATGAAGAAGCCCCGCGCAAGTGCGGGGCCCTATTTCTTTTTCAATCGCGAATTTTTCGCACACCTCAATCAAATTGAGACGGCGCTGCTTCGAGACTGCTCAAACGTGGTCAGTGACACGCCTGCGCGCGTGTCGATAGAGTGATTGCGACGCTCCTGGGGGAATACATGAAAAGCGTTCAAACCAACATTCCCACACTACCCGCCAACCCGATCGAAAAATGCGGGTATCTGGTGTACGGCGAGTCCAAACCGGCCGACGTCGTCGGTAGATTCGAGGGTTGGTACTGGATCGACATTCCCGGCGACGATCCGATCCGCGTTGCTGGTCCAAGTCGTCTAGGGTTGCTGACATACGCGACTGCTGGCGAGGCCATCGCTATGGCACTGCAAGACGGCGTGAGTGTGGCCGGCGAACTACCCTCCGCACGAGGTGCGAATTGAGTTGGCGGAACTGGAGCACCGTTGTGGGCATTTGGGGATTGATCGCTGGCGCTGGCATTGTCTCGTATGCCGGCGCGACGTCGCTGGGGACCAAATCCTATGACCCCACTATCATGGCAAGTTGGGTTCAAGCCATAGGATCCATCGGCGCGATTCTTGGCGCAGTATGGGTCGCAAAGCACCAGCAGCGCGTCGAGATGACCAAGCGACGGGATGCAATCTTCGCGGTCGCCACAGCCGCAGTCTTGCGGACCGATGAGATTGCGAAACACTTGGAGCACAAAGATCCGCAAAGTGCGATGGCCCTGCATTTCCACCGTAGCATCACGGATTCCGTCATATCTGCGATGAACTCTGTACCACTTCACGATATTGGCACGCCGAATGCGATCCTTGCATTCGCGAGCATGCGCGATCAGATTGGCTTCCTCACCTGTTCTGTCGAGCAGCTTGTAGCAGGCCCATGGCGGCACGAAGAACTTGGAAAACACCTTGAGCGTGCGAAGCGTGATTTCGCCGACGATCCCGAGACGTTTCTAGAACTAGTAAGGCAGGCCAATCGCAATCTGGCCAACAATGTACAAGTCCACGTCCGCGCAATCCATCAGGAATTCGACGTCATCGAACGCGAAATGACCAGGAGGCATTGATCGCGATACTCGCCTAGACTGCATCCGTTCGGAGGACGCATGCGCCTGGCCCGACGGAGCGGAGGCTGCAAAGCAGGAGAAAAATAGAATGAAAAACTTCCTGGAATCAATCGAACTTAGCTTGGGAACCAAGAATTGGTATGCGGCGCTTGCTGTGGCGCTCACAGTCCCCGACATTTGCGGGGCGCTTTCGAATCCGAAAGAAGGCGTCGGGCAGCGATACAAGAAGTGGTGTCATAAATACCTAGTTCCGCGATACACCCACAACCTACCAGGCGGGGAAATGGTGTTTCTCTCTGCGGACGATACCTATGCATTGCGCTGCGCATACCTGCATGCAGGTGCGGACGCCATTAATAGCCGAGGAGCAGCGGACGTCCTCGATAGGATTGGCTTCTCTTCAGGCGGTCCTCACTGCAATCGCATGAACGTGAACGGCGTGAATCTGCTAAATCTAACGGTCCCTGGCTTCTGCGAGGACATGATCAGCGGCGCCGAACAATGGTTGGCCGACATGAACATCGACGCAAACGTCCAATCGCGACTAAACGAGTTTGTCGTAGTCCATACATCGGACTACGAGATCGTCCCAGGCGTACGTATTGGGGTTTCATAGGAACCGCGTAGCGGCGTGCCCCGAGAGCGATGGACAACAAATGACGACAATTCCGCTAAATCGTAGGTTCTACGAGTGGCGCGATAGCGCTGCAGAGATCGCTGATTCCAGACGGCTCCTTGGCCTATCGGGCGGAACTCTTGGCTGGAGCGACTTACTGACGCGCCGGCGCGTTGTTGTTTTGGCCGAAGCTGGAAGTGGTAAAAGTGAAGAATTGTCGGAGCAGGCGCGGCAACTGAAGGCGGCAGACAAGTTTGCGTTCTACATGACGGTGCAAGATGTTGGACGTGGGGGCCTAGAAAAAGCCATTCGCGTACCTGACCGCAGACGCTTGCAGGCATGGCGCGAAAGTAATCAAGCCGGCTGGTTCTTCGTCGACTCTATCGACGAAGCAAAACTGGACCACATCAACCTAGATTGGGCCTTACGCAATTTGGCGGAGGGTATCGCTGGAGCGGAAGGACGCGCGCATGTAGTGCTTTCTGGTCGCCACACCGATTGGGAATTCGCGCGGGACGCTCGCCGTTTGCAGGATGAGTTGCCATTACCAGCAGATGATTTGGCCGAACCGCTGCCCACCCTCAGAACACTTGTCCGCCGTGTACTCCGGCATGAGGAACGCCCTAAGCCAAAGGACCCGGAAATACCGCTGATCGTTGTAATGGCGCCGCTTGATACCGCTCAGGTACGTGCCTACGCGCAAGCCAAGAAGGCTCCCGATGTCGAGGGTCTCTTGGTCGCTATCGAAACAGGATATTTGCACGAGTTTGCGCGCAGGCCAGTCGACTTGGAGTGGATCGTACGATATTGGCATGCTCACGGCCGCTTGGGAAATTTCTCAACCATGCTCGCGGAAAGCCTACGGGAACGGCTACAAGAGCAAGACCCTGACCGCAGTCGCCGCGATGGTCTCAATACGGAGCGCGCCTTGCGCGGCCTGGAGCGCATTGGAGCCACACTGGTGTTTGGTCGGAAAGCGACCATCGCGATACCCGACAAAGATGCCCGCCCTCATGACGATCCGGCGACGATCACGATTGATGGGGTACTTCCGGACTGGTCAAGCGAAGAACGCCTGCAACTGCTCAGTCGGCCGGCTTTCGATCCATCGACCTTCGGTCGCGCAAGGTTGCACAGCGACAACGAGGGTGTGGTCCGCGCATACCTGACGGCGCAATGGCTGCTGCGTCTTCGCCAAGCCAATCTTCCTCTGCGCCGGCTACACAGCCTGGTGTTCGCACGCAACTACGACATCGACCTAATCCGGCCATCTATGCTGGAGACTGCAGCCTGGCTCTGTCTTTGGGATGAAAGCGTTGCAACCGAGGTAGTGCGACGTGCTCCGTTCCTGCTCTTTACCGCAGGAGACCCGGCATGCCTTCCTCTGAAAACTCGCGAAACGGTACTGCATGCCCTTGTAACGCAGATGCTCCAGGGAGAGGAAGTACCCTTGCTCGATTTGAGCAGCGTAACCCGCTTTGCACAGCCTGACATCGCTCCCGCGCTGCGGGCAATTTGGAGGTCTAGCAAACAGCACAAGGAAGTACGGATCTTTGTGCTTCGTCTCATTTGGTTAGGCGCAATCGAAGACTGCGCAGACATAGCTGCCGATGAGGGATTGGGGCCCTTTAAAGACAATCGCACCTCTCTTATAGCAGGGCGTGCACTGCTTGCAACAGGTGACTCTGCCCTGCAGCAGACATACGCGGCTCACATCAAACGAGACTGCACATCCTTACCTGCGTCTGTCGTCTGGGAAGGCGTTGAAGGTCTATTTCCACAATACATCGGCGTCGACGATCTCGCCGCGATGCTTACGGTTGTACATCAGCGTGATGAGATGGGCAACGGGCTCAGTTCATGGGGTATTGAAAAGCTCGTGGGAAACCTGTCAAGTCCTGGCGATCTAGCTCGGCTGATAGTCCTAATCCTGCAGCAGTTGCGTGCGGGATCAAAGGATGCCCAGGCAGAAGAGACAGAAATGAAAATCGCTGCTGCGGAGTTGCTTGCATCAGCGGCAAAACGAATCCTTGACCTGTCACCGCGCGATAGTGCTCCTGAAGCGGCAATTGATGCAGTCCTCTACCTCGGGGATCGGCGCAACCATTTTGCGCTTCGTGGAACAGTTGAGACCAACGACGCCGTCGAAGAACTGCATAAAACGCCTGAGCGGCGCCGGGCCGCTTTCTGGCGCGCAGCCAACCATTTCGGATCGAGCGAGGATCTGTATGGTCGGGGATTGGTAGACCCGCTGCAAATGCAATTCCTGGGGTGGTCACCAGGATTGGGCCTTGACGACATCGATTGGCTACTCATTGACGGCCCAGCGCGCAATGCGCCGAACGAGCGCCGCTTAGCTATCAACGCTGCGCTGAGATTGTGGGATCAGGCAGCCCGCGCTGAAGAACTCCGGGCGCGTATTGCGTCTGTTGCTGCGTCGACGCCCGAGACGGATGAGGCCTACGAGCAATGGATGCAACCACCAACCAAATCGCCAGAGTTGCTCCGCAGCGAAGCGGAGCTTGCGGAGGCAACGCGCGAGAATCAGCGACAACGGGCCGAGCAAGAACAATCGTGGGTGGAGTTCGTTGAAAACCTACGCGACGATCCAGATCAGCTGCGCCGTCCCATGTTAGCGCCGGCGACCACCGTTGATAGTCGGTTGTACTACTTATGGCAACTCCTTCAGGCGGCGACCCGAAGTGACTCAAGGTATGCGATCGATAACGTTGCACCAATTGTGGAGATCGCGGGAGCGTCGGTTGCCGCACGGTTTATCGAGGGACTCTCTGCGATGTGGCGCACATGGACGCCGACGCTGCGTAGCGCACGCCCTCCAATGGAGCGCAATCAGATCAATATGTTGGATTGCATGGGTATTGCCGCAGTGTCCATTGAGGCAGCCACGCACCCGGACTGGGCTTCTCGCCTAACAGCGACAGAAGCCGTCAGAGCTGCCGAGTACGCAACGCTTGAACTCAACGGGCTACCCAAATGGATCACAAGCTTGGCAGAGGCATGGCCGATCGCTGTCGAGGACGTACTAACCGGGCAGGCAATCTATGACCTAAATAACCCTGACACCGAAAGCTACTGTCAGTCACTGAACTCGGTCGAACGAGCAGATGATGTCGTGGCCCGCGTGATGGCCGAGCCGCTGTGGCGCGAACTGCGAGCTAGAGAAGATCTGAATCCACGTGCTCTGCAGCCGGTTCTGTCAGTGCTGCGACGTGGTTTGTCTGCAGCGCGACAGCAGGAACTCTATGACATGACGCTCGTGAGATTCGCCGCCACAGAACAACCGCAGACCGCCGCTTTGTATCTCGGCGCGGCCTACGCGATTGACGCAAAGGGAGCGACTGATGCCCTGGTCGACAAACTCAACCACATCGGTGATGCGGAGAAAACATCGTTAGTCGAACGGGTTTTGCCGCAGATTTTTGGCTCGCGTATCTCTCTGACTGCGTGCAGGCCAGCGAAGCTTGATCTGCCAACTTTGGAACGGCTTGTTGTCCTAGCCTATCGGACGGTCCGCGTCGAAGATGATCATGATCGCATGAACGGGAGGGCCTATTCGCCAGACGAACGAGACGATGCACAGGACGCGCGTTCCGCCGCCTTCGGCCTGCTCGCCAACACACCGGGACGCGCAACCGTCGATGCGCTGCTCCGCTTAATCGAAATACCAGGTTTCCCCATCTCACCAGCGCGGCTGCGTGCCCTGGTACTGCAACGTGCCAGCGAGGATGCAGAAGCAGCGTCGTGGGAGTCGACGGAGGCCCAACATTTTGAAGCGAGGTTCGAGCGCCGGCCTGTAACGGGTCGTGACTTGCAGCTTGTGGCATTGAACCGGCTCGAAGACTTGCAACATGACTTGGTACACGGCGACTTCCAGCAAGGAACAACTCTAAGCTCGCTACCCGATGAACCGGCAGTGCAGGCATGGTTAGCCGACCGACTGCGACTCGCGCAGGGGACCTCATACTCTATCGAGCGCGAGCCCGAGACCGTTCAGAGAAAAAAGCCCGACCTAGTCTTTACTGCAAAAGCGGGCAACGCGAAGGTCCCTGCGGAAATCAAAGTTGCAAGCAGTTGGACGGTTGTGCAGTTGGAAGAAGCGCTCGAAAACCAGCTCTGCGGACAGTATCTGCGAGCCCAAGACTGCCGCGATGGTATTTTCGTGCTGGTGCAGCAGGTGCGGCGTGCAAGAGGCTGGGAACTGGCAGACGGAAGCTTCATCACGTTTGAGCAGCTCGCGCAGCGTCTCCACGACCTCGCGGCACACATTCGGCAGCGTGGATCACTCACAGGCCCCCAGCCCGAAGTGGCCGTCATCGACGTTGCGAACTGCGCTCCTCGCCGCTTAGAAAAAGCTGACAAGAATACTTAGGACCGGGAAACACACAGCTGAGCTTTACATTGAGGCGCAGACTCCCTACTCAGCGCGGCCTTACTGGTGCTGTTTATCGTGCTCAGAAAACGGGTGCGCCAGAAGCGACAACAGATCTGGACGCACCGTTGCCACATCGCGCCCCTCCCCTTCTACCGGGTCCAACTCGCTGCGACAGGCTTTAATCACGTCCCATGCGTCGAGTTCGAAGCCGAAACCGGCCGCGATCCCATCGGCACAAAGGTCGCCAGCTGGGCCGATGAACTCAGGAATCCGTAACTGAAAATGCCCCCAATGACCATCGTCCCGGACTGGCGATGTAACAGCCTCCCATCCGATACATGTTGCAGCTAGACGTGCTCGCTCATCCATCGCTGCCGGGGACCAGTCGAATTGCTGCGTCCAATCCAATGCGGTTATTTGTCGATGAATCTCCTCGACAGTCAGCGTAACCGGACCGGATGGCTTGTTACCCCCGACGGGTTGGGTAACGGATCTGTTACCCAAAACTGTTACCTTTGGCGTCAAGGTAACAGCTTGGGTAACAACTTTGGCGGGCGCCTTTCGTATGGGCGAACCGTCACGACGAAGTCGCCGCATGCGTTCTTCGGTGGCATCCACATCGACCAAGTTCCCTTGCAGAACAAGCCTTCCCTCAGTTTTCCACTTCGTCACAGTTTTACGCGATACCTCGCACATCGCCGCAAATTCCGCCTGCCTCACTAGCGCCATAGTTTCTTCCTATTGTTACCTTCCCACGAGTTGTTACCGAAGTTTTGGCGCTCATAGCTGGAGGGAAATCGGGGTGCGCAATTGCCCCCGCTGCATTCAGGAGGGGGAAGGACCCGCCCGATTCCTATCGAGTCATTTCTTGGCCGTCGCCAGCTTCAGAAATGCGGAGGACGCTCGCCCATTTGACTGTTGGGATCACTGTCGCCTGCCGCAGACTAGAACCGGGAGGTCACCGGGAAAGGCATCTGCTTCCATGAGCATCGACAGTTGCCGGTGTTATTGCCCACCTCCGGCTGGGGCCTCGCTCTACCGCTATCAATCAGTGATTAAGTGCCCGGCTTCACCAGGACATCGACAAGATTCGGGAAGAGGCCCGTGAATTTGTCGTAGTAGGCGACATAGCGCGGGTCGTCGCTCGGCACCCCATCCTGGTATGGGAACGATTCAACCGGCTGCACGTTTGCAAACACGGAGTCGATGGTGGCTTTACTCGCGTCGGTGAACGCGACGTAGATAGTGGTCGCCATGAGCATCCCTTAGAAGTCGTAACCAGAAACGTTGATGCCGAGCTGAGGAGTCCCGCCGGTGTTAGACCATTGGTAATAGATGGTCTGCGCGGCAGACATTGCTGCGCGGAAGACGCCACTTGTGCCGACCGATCCTGTAGATGAACTGGTGGCAACAATGTAGTTGTCACCAACGCCGGCGCCATCACCAGCAATGTGAACCTGCAACGTAGAAGCGGCCGATGACTGTGGATTGGCGCTTCCGTAGACGGTTGTTGCGTTAGGCGGGACAGTCGACGAAATGCTCAAGCTCGTATAGCTTGCTTGGGTCGTTGATGTGTTTAGGCAAACGACCGCGACGAACGTGATATTGCGCCCGCGCTGCAAACCCGCTCGAAACTGGTTCGCCGTTGAGGTTGTCCCCCACACCGAAACCAAGCACGATGCCGTGTAGCCGCTCGGCATATTTGCGCCGCTATAGACCTCCGGGACTGCCGCCGACGTAGCGTTCGTGGCCAGCAGTGCCCACGTGTTCGAAGTCGGGTTGTAAATCGCGTAGATTGCGACATAACCCGAGGTTGGCGCGCTGCCGGTATCCATGCCGCCAGCACCGGTGGTCGCCAAATTGATCGTCTTACTGAAACCTGAGGTGACGTAAGCGATGCCCCCTGCCAGCGCCGTCGCCGCAACCACCCGATCAGCAGTCAGCGTGAACGATGAAGCCGCAGCAGTGTAGACCTTGGTGTTGACTGCCCCGAGCGCGCTTGCAACCTGGCTAATCTGTGGTGCATGGGAACTCTTCGTCGCCGGCGATACTTGCAACGCGCCGCCAGTATTTTCCAGCAGCACCCATGCACCAGCTCCGCTGTTCAGCGAACTATTCCACACCACTTCGACATCGCTGTTCGGCGAAATCTCGCCGCCTTGCAACGCCGAGTGGTTTGCACCCCAAAGCGGGGAGGCTACGATCGTCCCCGGTGCCGGGCAGAAGGTCGATGCCCCCGTGTTCGCATTCGTTGCCTTGAAGCGCAAGCGCAAACCGTCGAAAACCGACGTAACCGCCGGCGTGTACGCAACTGCATAAGCATTTGCAGATCCTGCGTCGCCGCCGTAATTGAACCCCTGATTCTGGATCAGGGTCTTGACGGCCAAAGCGACCTGATTGAATTGGTTTTTCGTCGGTGTAAGGCCGGCCCCCGTCACCACGTTCACCAGTTCCATCATCACGGCATTCAACCACTCTGCTGGAACAACCGTCGCGGGCGTGCTGGTGGCGGGGTTGCCGTCAGTGAAGAAGCCTGACGTACCGGCAGCAGTCGACGCCGGCTGCGACGTTGCCGCGGTCGCGTTATCAATTTGGTACATGCGATTCCTCTTGCTTTTGGGATGGAACAGTCACGATGCCAACCGATTGACCAACCGGTTTTCCGCAGATTCCTACGGGAGCTTCAACTACGTGATCGGTGGGGTGTGCGCCAGTGCTCGGCACACTCTCGTTTGTTGAGTTCATCTTTTTCCTTTCCGGCGTTGTCGTCAGTCGGCGCTTGGTGTAGCCACCAGCGCAGCCGCGATGTTTAGTTCTGCACCCGTATTGAAGTCACGGCCACGCCAGTCCTGTGCCTTTCTCTGGTAAGGCTTGGCAAGCGCCTCCTCGATGGTCATACGCGGCGTCTCCGGTTCTCCCGGCTCGCTCTCTTCCGGGCGTTCGGTTCGACCACCGGGACCGTCCCATGCCCCCTTTCGAACGTACGGTTTCGGACGCTTCGCCAGCGGCACATAGGCACGGTGAGCGCAAAGCGCGTTCAATGCCGCCCTAACGGGCGCCATTACTTCCGTGATCGGATTGGACTCGCCAGAGGCACTGTCCAGCAGGTTCACACCCGCGTGGCCAGAAATGGCACCTATGTATTTGTTAGACAGGACGAAGCCTTCCGGATCAGGCAGGTACGCAGCCTGGAAGTAGTCATTGAATGGCCGGCCCACCGCACGCGCCTTTTCCAGGATGGGCAACAACGGCTTTACCGCCTCTCTCAACTCCTCACAGATTCGAACCTTAAAGCTCTCCCCCAACATGCTGACTTCGAGATTGAGCGTGCGGGCCGCGTCATCGACTGCCATGTCGATTTCGGGTGCACGGGCTTCCAGAGCCTCAAGTCGTGCCTTGGCGCGGTTCAGTTCTCTTTCCTTGGCTGTCAGTTCATCGGCCAGTTTCCGAATGGTTTTTTCCTTCGCTGGGGCTTCTGCCTCATCGCACAAGGCAATGTCCGCCTCCCGGCTTGCAATCTCACCGCGCAGTCGATTGGCTTCGTGCTCGATCTCCGCGATTCGTGCCGGAGATGCTTCGGTGGCCTCATCCAGAAGCTTTCGGCGCGCTAAGGCATCGTGGACATCTTGAATTGCAGCCTTCACTTCAGGCGTCAGTGCGTATCCGCCCTTCTCATTTGCTTCCTGCTTGTGTTTGTTCGTCATGGGACCTCTTACGAGTGATAGTGGGAATTTGCGATCGCCGTGTTTACGACCACACTACGCAGTGACGACCGGACTAACGAGGCGCGCATTGCGCCAGAGGGAAATGGCGCCTTTGGGGTATCGGATGGCCCGACCCATGCGGCAATATGGAATTCCGAGCCGCTGTGTTGCGCGATCACTGGTGAGCGTCTGTTTGGCGAGCCGCAGGAACGCGGCTGCCTCGTCCTCAGTCAGCAGCGAGCTGTCTGGCAACGCTTCAACGCGCGCGAGGACTTCCTGCAGGGAATGAATCATGGCTATCGCTCCGTATGTAGCTGCACAAACCCCAATGAAGCGGGATGCATGAGTGCATTGAAACGGAGCGACAGGCAGAGGAACAGGAAAGATTTTAAATGCCTGAAATCTTTCCCGCTGCTTATGCACCTGGCGTGGTGTCAGCCGGGTTACTTCCTGGGTATCAGCGGCAACGCCCTGTACTCTTTTTCCACAAGGCGAGTTGAGGCTTTCAGCCAGTTGCAGATGCTCTTTCTGCCGAGATGGCCGTTGGCGTAGGAGTCATCCACATGAGGAAGCAGAACAGATGCAATTTCGGGCTCCTTTACACCCTCTCTCCATGCGTCGAGGGCTCGAAGGTATCCGGGATAGTCATCGAAGCGCTTTTGCTTTTCGGCAGTCGGCTTGATCAGCCCTCTGTCCATTCTGTTTTTGCGAAGACGTTCATAGTGCGTCCGGACCTGCTGCAGCTGCTCCTTGATCGGTAGCGCCAGGTCGATCGCCACCGCCATGTATCGCGGATCGCCAAAGTCAAACCCACTGGCAGGAAATTTCAAGGCGCCGGCTTTGTCGGACCAAGTGTGCGTCGCATGGTTATACGAGGCTTCCGGATCTGCGATTCTCACTAGCCCCCATTTGCGGCCATACCAGTTCGCCAGCGATATTTCCGTCTTGCTGTATGTCCCCCTCTTGCCGGCCAGCCATTCTTCCCTGGAGAGAGTGCCCGTCTCGATGACGTACTGATAGCGCTCGTCCATGAGAAATCGCGCCATCTCTTGACCGTTCAGGTTCGGATACCGATCAGCATATTCGCCAATGCGCTCCTTGAAGGCCCTCCAGTCCTCGACGTATTCCGTGTTGCGGCGAAGAAACTCCCACGCCCATTCTGCAGGAGTGGCGTCGGCGGGTCTCGGGTAGTCATCAGCGTTGCGCCAATTCGGTTTCATGGTTCGCGTCTCTATACGCGCCCTATCGAGAGAGGAGCTGCTCTGCACAGGCGGTAGCCGCCTCTTTGATGGTGTAGAAGTGCATCAGTATTTCCTCAAAAGGTTCGAATCGTGTGGTGCGCGACTGTCTTTGCGACGGGCCGCTTTCGAAGTGTGTTCGCTGGACGCATTCAGGGGCGCACTGGGGGCCAGCGAATCTGCAAATGGGGTCACGGAATTTCGTGAAGTCCGTTCGGTGGCGGTGTTCAAGCGCCCCCGGAAATACGCCAGGTCGTCAGCCAAGGTGGAAACGGGCTGACGAGCTATCAAACCCAGCACGCGCGTGAGGCAATCAGTTGTCCAGCCTTCGATGTCGGCCACCTTGCTAACAGTCGCCCTGAGGTCGTCTAACAATGCCGCAGCGCGGTCGGGCGACATGGGCGCACACCACGGCATGAACGGACCATCTGCCATCGGGTAGCGAGATAAGTCCGCAACGCAAGCAACCATTGCCGCCTTGTTCTCGGCGAGCATTGGGAGCACGGTCTTAACCGCATCTTCTGGCCCTTGGTAGCGCAGGCGATCGCCATGGACCGTCAGACGCACGGACAAGCGCCTGCACTCACACCACAACTCGAAGGGACTCACAACTCACCCCCAATACCATCATTGACGACGGGCACGGTGTTATCCGCAGGTCCAGAAGTATCGATTTCGGCATCTTGAGGGCGAACTCCGCCACTCCCTGTATCGTGGCGGTCTTCGCGGACTTCGGCAAAACTGGCGGTCTTCGCCTCCCCGCAAACCCTTGTAGTTCCAGAAGACCGCCACGACTCCCGAAGACCGCCACCGATTAGAGAGTGGCGGGGTTCGCCACCTTCGTGGCGGTCTTCGGCAGGGAGCGCCCAAACCCATCCCTCTTTCATGCCGGCTTTGCGCACCTTCACATCTAGCGCACGCTTCGCTCGTTCGATCGTCCGCCAGGCGTATCCGGCTCCTGCTGCGTCCGCCTTAATGACTTTCGCCGATACAGGACCGGCCTCCAGCAGTGAGCGCAGAAAATCAGCGGCCTCGTCACGCTCTGATCGCTCCTCCTGGTCGTCTTCCTGCTCGACGGCACCTAGGATTTCGCGCGCTGTACCCTGGATCAGTTCGCCCCACACGATCCGGCTGGCCGTAATGCCGATGCCTGCCTCCACCTGTTCAATGGAATAGCTCACACCGCCATCATCTGGGGAGATGTTGGACTTGGCGCGGGCGAGGATACGGCGTTCGGCGGCTTCATCTTTGCCAGCCACCAGCACCATGCGGGCTAGTGCCACAAACGCCTGAGAGCCGATAACGCGCTCGGCTGGACTGCCCCCCTTCGTGCCCTTGGCAAAGTGCGATATTCCCAGGACGGCACACCGATGCGTCGCTGCCACATCAACAAGGGACTGCAGGTTACGGCGCACATCGTTGACGCGGTGGGCGTCGCCGGACACGGCGCTTACGATGGGGTCAACGATCAGCAGATCTGCGCCACCCATTTCGATCAGCCGCTCAGACAGCAGATGCATGTCCCTCGCTGGGTCAAACGGTTGCAACTCACCGTTCTCGTCGGCGACAGCTTGTGCGAAATGGACGCGGTGCAGATCTGCGCCGGCCGCCATCAGCCGCGGGACCAGCGTGTCGGCCGGGTCATCCTCGCTCGACCAGATCAGCACATGCCCCGGCCTTTTCATCCGGGAACCATCCGGCCAGATGCCCCCTGTGGTGACAACAGCCGATATGGCAAGTGCAAGCGTGGTTTTCCCGGTGCCCGGCGAGCCAGCCAGAATCGAAATCTTTCCCGCTGGCAACCAGTCTGGCCACAGCCAGGTGATCGCCTCCGGCACTACATCGGCGGCACACTGCAGCATCAACCGAGGAGCGAGAGCAAGTTCCTGCATGGGTGACGTAGCGCCCGGGTTCGGGGCATCTCCCATAACGCCGCGAAGCTCTCCGGCCGCCTCGATACAACCCAATACTGCACCACGCCCGCACGCTACGGCCAGGTCGTTGAAGTCGGTGGCTCCATCCGGGCGCTCCGGGCCGAAATCCGGTAACGCCAGCAGTGCGCCGATGGCCTTTGCCGCCTCTCGCGCCTTCGTCAAACCCGGGTTACCGGCTGTCTCGATGTCATCGTCGGCACAAACAATCATCTGCGCGTCGGGCAGCTTGGCACGCAGCGCCTGCGCTACGGCGAGCAGGTTGCCGGCGTTCATCGCGGCGGCCACCGGATAGCGCGTCGCCTCGTAGAGGCTGCACGCCGTAGCCCAGCCCTCGCAGATCAGCAATGGCACACTTGGCGCCGGCTTGCCACCCAGGGCACAGTAGCAACCGGCCACAGTACCACCGGTCTTGAAGCGCTTGGAGCCGTCAGGCTGTATGAACTGCAGGCTGCGCAGATCGCCGGCAGCATCCCGCAATGGAATCAGCAGGGCATCGCGCAATTGCTTAGCGCCAGCCGGTTTGATGCCCTTGCGCTCAATGTATGGGTGCTCGCCAGCAACATTCGCTGCGATGTTCCACAGCTTCACGCACTCCGCGGCGGCTTCCTCTGCCAGTTTGGCTTGCTCAGCCTCCGCATCTGCTCGCGCCTGGTCAGCCACGCGCTTGCGCTCGGCCAGCTCCGCCGGGGTCAGTTTGCGGTCGTCCCGGACGAAAAACACCAGGTCACCGCCCTTGTGATTCCAGACGTGACCGCCCTGACCATCCGCGAATAGCTTTATGCGAGCGTCGTTCTTACCCTTAGTATCGTCGGCGATGTTGGCCTTGTGCCAGCGACCGTTTTGCGGCACCTCCTTGTACTCTACCCCCACCTCAGCGCAGGCTTGCGCCAGTGCCGTGTACAAGTCACGTTCAATCAGGACCGGGGCATTCATGAGGTCAGCCCTCGCGAGAAAAATCGGGCGGCTGCAGGTTCGCGGGCGTGAGCGTCCCCGCCCGGCTGCCCGTGCAGTCGGTTCAGATTCGGAATCATGGGTATCAGGCTCCCAGCAGGTGCCAGAAAGCCGCGCAGAAGCGACGTAGGGCTGCGCGCCGGCGGTTGTAGTAGCGACTGGCGACAAACCCACACAGAGCGCTACGGCGAACATGAGAAGCGATCATTGCGAGGCCTCCTGTTCTTCATCTTCAGTGATCTTGACCATTTGCGACGCATACCCTGACGCCGTTTCGGCCCCGAGGCAAACGAGCGATTGCAAGTAGGTGTTGTCGTCCGCCTGCGTCAGAATCGCTTCGAACAGCGCTTCCAGCTTCTCGAAATTCTCCGCTGCGCTGCGCGCGAGGAGGGACATTTTTGTACTAGCCATGACGCACCCCCTCTGCAATTTCACGCAATTCGCGCGCTGCATGGTCTGCGCCCCCGGCGCCACTATCCACAAGGTACTTGGCCAGTCCCAGCAGATCGTGCAAAGCAACTTCACGAGCTGCCTCCGGCATCTCGGTGTCGGTGTTCAGACGGCTGATCGAACCAACTACCGCACCGAGACTCTTCAGGAAGAAACAGGCGACCTCGACTTCGTCTGCTCCTTGGTGGGCAATTGCAGAGACTTGCTCTGGAACAGTCGGGCGCTGAGTGCTGGACTTACACATGGCACACCTCCACGGCAACAACCATCACCGCGGCGATAGCGTTTGCAATACCTTGGGCAAAGGATTCGTTGAAGGCCGCGCGACTCTCCGCAAGATCGATGATGCCCATACCGCACGCGTGTGCAGCAAAGCGGCTGTCACGCCAGTCGCACAAAGACACCTGCGGAGATTGAAGCCACAAATCTGCTGCGTGACGGCCGGCAGAGACAGCAAGGGGGAAATGAGATTGCTCAGGACGAGCGAGGGCTTTAGGCATGGAGGCCTCCAACGTTAAGAGTGGAGCCCGCCGCTCATCGCCAAATGAGGGAGGCGGGCACATGCAGGGTTGGCGAACCGGAACGTTGGCACCGGCCAGCCCGAAGGCTGCCCCGCAAGGCCCGCCATGGATAGACGTGCGCAAGCGCAACGGACGAAAAAATACCGCCAAGATCGGCGGTTCGTCCGCCAACATTATCAGGTCGCCAAACCCGGTGACTGTTGTTTCAGCCACGGAAAAAGTATACGCGCGGCTGTTTACAGGGCGCAAGGAGTTTTTGCTGAACCTCATCAAGCCGTCCCCTTGGGGTCCACAGCCTGGCACGCGAGCAGCAAACCCTGCGCTACCTCGACTACATGGCTAGGCTTCAGCATCACGCCTTTGGAACTGGGCGCGTATTCGCCGTCTTCCGCTACGAACCAAACCCGGAGATCGACATATGTCAGACCCTTGTACTCCTTCACCTGAATGCGCAGGCGTTCCCGGTTGTTCTTTTGAAGGTCCAGGAAGCTAATTGCGGTTGGAGCAGCCATTGTCATGCTGCCTCCGGTGCTCGATAGCCGGCCGGATCCGCCAACCACCGATGCAATTCGCGGTTCGGCCAGGCGGCACAGCGTTGTGAGAGATGAACTCGCTTGGGAAAGCGACCAGCCTTCTCGCGCAAGCGCACTGCTTCACGGCTGAGGGGAACGAATGCTTTGAGATCTTTCCAGCGTGTAAACCCGTCGGCCGGCAATGCTTCTGGGCTGGGAAGAAATACGGCACCGGCGGGATGCTCGGTTGCTGCTTTGGTCGCCATGAGTCAAACCTCGCGGAAGGTCGTTGAACATGGCGGTAGCTTGCTCGGCCTCTGATATTTTGAAACGGGAAGAAATCTATCGATTCCCGCTCGAAATCTTCCCGGTGCCTTTCAGGTACGGGCGAATCGCTTCTCTTGTTAGAGGTTCCGGTAGGTCGAGCGCTGCGGAGACAAGCAGTGCCACCGAATCGTCGAGAGGTTGGCCGTATATGCGCATCATGGCGCCGGACAGACTCCGGATCAGGAACGGCTGCAGCCCACCATCCGGTCTTCCCGGCTGGGGAATCTTGGGCGGCGTTTGCACCATGTCGTCTAACCCGTCGCGACAGAAGGTCAGCAACTCGGGAACCCCGGTCATAGATGCTTCATCGTAGAGCCACGCGTATCTCTCGAACGACGACCATTGCCGCCAAGGCTTCTGATGGTAGGGCTCATCCTCCAGACCGCCTTCATCGCCTGCGACAAAGTTGCTCGGGTCCAGTGTCCGAGAGGGGTCGCGAAATTCATGGCCGCTAACCGACTCTCCGTCCTCGATGCGCATCTTTAGGTTCCGATTGCCCAAGTACTCCATCAGGGCAATTTCAAGAAAGGCCTTGGCCTCGCTATCGGATTCAACTGTCTTGAGAAGATCGTCGATAGCCTTTGCCACACGAAGAAGCGATCTCTTTCGTTCAGCCGGAAGTCTCTTGGGGATTTGGCTAAATCGTCCCAGTGTGAGCGAAATATGCTCGCATATAGCCAATGCAGGATCGACACTGCCTTGGCTTGGCATGATTGCAATTCTTCGCCAAACCTTCCGCATTTCATCGCTATAGGTACACAGACGCACGAGACGAGGTATTTCGGCCTCGGCATATCTCAGGTGCTCCGCACGGGGTGCCTGGCTGCCGTCCTTGTTCTCGTCCTCATGAATGCGCCTTTGTGCGCGACGAACGTTTCTTAGATTCAACATCGCTTGTATGAGGCTTAGCACAACCCCAGACGGTGCCCATTCCGGCAGATGCTTTGCGGCTATCCTGTGATAACGCCTGTGTTGTCGGGATATGGCAGAGGCAACCTCCGCATCGTTGCAAGACAGCCCTTCGGCGTTGCTCGATTGAGATGGCTCCACGTCTACAAACCCCTTACACGCTCGCCGGCATCGGGATCACCTTGGCCCCGGCCTTAATTTCGCCTAGGTAATCCGCCCACGCCTGCATCATCTTCTTGCGCACGGCTAGGAAAGCCACACGGTCATACGCTGCACCGTTTGGGTCTTTTTTCCGGTGGGCCAACTGCAGTTCGATCACCTCGGCCTCGAAACCCAGCACCTCGCGCAGGATGGTGCGCGCAATGGGACGCACACCGTGACCGGTGAACTCCTTCTGGGTGTCGATGCCCATGCGCTTCAGTGCTGCGTTAATGGCGACTTCCGACATGGGTTTAGCCTTGTCCCTGGCGCCAGGGAATAGGTAGCGCCCATGACCGGTCAATGCGTGCAGGTCACGCAGAATTCCAACGGCCTGGGTGGATAGCGGCACGATGTGAGGCACACCCCGCTTGGATGACATGAAACGCCATTCGGCAGCTTCAAGGTCGACATCCACCCATTCCGCCTGACGCAGCTCGCCGGGCCGAACAAAAAGCATTGGGGCCAGCAGCAGTGCGCACTTCACAACGAATGTGCCGGAGAAGCCGTCAAACATGCGCAGCAAGCCAGCCACCTCCTTGGGATCAGTCGGCGCAGCGTAGTGTTTTCCCTTTGCCGGCGGCAGGGCTCCCCGCAGGTCCCCCGATGGGTCGCGCTCTGCCCGCCCGGTGGCGACGGCATAGCGGAAGATCTGGCCGCAGGTTTGCAGCACACGGTGCGCCGTATCGAGAGCGCCGCGGGACTCGACGCGGCGAGCTACACCCAGCAGATCGGGCGCCTTGATTTCGGCGATCGGACGGCCGCCGAGCCAGGGGAACACATCATTCTCCAGACGGGCCAGCACCTTCTTGGCGTTGCTCTCAGACCAGTCAGGCGAGAACTTGGTGTGCCATTCGCGCGCGACAGCCTCGAAGCTGTTTCCCGCTCGTTCGACGGTCGCTGCCTTCCGCACCCGGCGCTCCACCGATGGATCGGTGCCATCGGCCAGCAGCCGCTTTGCGGCGTCGCGCCGATCCCTCGCCTCTTTCAGGCCGACGTCAGGGTAGACGCCAAGGGAGAGCCGTTTTTCCTTCCCGGCGAAGCGGTATTTCAGCCGCCACCACTTGCCCCCAGAAGGCGCGATCTCAATGTACAGGCCGCCACCGTCTGACAGCTTGATCGGCTTTTCAGACGGCTTGGCGTTACGGATGGCGGTATCGGTCAACGGCATTGGGGGCAACTCCCAGTGACAGGTGGTCACTTGCCCCCAAAGTTGCCCCCACTTGCCCCCGGCTGTCAATGGGCAAACCTGGCAACGCGTGCAACAAAAAACCCGCGAAGCCTTGAGCTATCGCGGGTTTTTTGGCATTGCTGGGCAATGCTTGCTGCTAATTTGGTGGGTGGTACAGGGATTGAACCTGTGACCCCTGCCGTGTGAAGGCAGTGCTCTACCGCTGAGCTAACCACCCGAATGCGGTGAAAACGAGATTATGGCGAAAAGGCGCAGCCGTGTAAATACCCTGGCCGCACATTTTTTTGATCAGGCAACCGGCGGCGCAGATTCCACAGCTTCGCGCGTCCAGACGGTCTTGCCGCCGCTGGCCTTGTCGATTTCCTTGAGCACGCCGGCATGCGCTTCGGCCTCGGCTTCGGTTGCCAGCAGCACCGGCAGTTGCAGCGCGCTCAGATCGACAGAGACGGCTTCGGCCAATGCGCCTTCGCCTGACTCCAGCATGTCGATCACCAGCGTGTTCTGGCCGCGCGTCATGGCGAGGTAGACCTCGGCCAGCAGTTCCGCATCCAGCAATGCGCCGTGCAGCGTACGGTGCGCGTTGCTCACGCCCAGACGGTCGCACAGCGCGTCCAGGGAGTTGCGCTTGCCCGGGAACATCTGGCGAGCCTCGCGCAGCGTGTCGATGTGGCCCGACAGGTGTTCACGGAATGCCGGCAAGCCGAGGCGCTGGAATTCCATGTCCAGGAAGCCCAAGTCGAACGCCGCGTTGTGAATAATCGCCTCGGCGCCCTGCACGTAGTCGCGGATCTCGTTAACGATCTCGGCGAACTTCGGTTTGTCGGCCACGAACTCGTTGGTGATGCCGTGCACGGCCATCGCGCCGGCGTCGATCTCACGCTCGGGGTTGATGTAGAAATGCAGGTTGCGGCCGGTCAGGCGGCGGTTGACCATCTCCACGCAGCCGATTTCGATCACGCGGTCGCCGGTGGCGGCATTCAGGCCGGTGGTTTCGGTATCGAGAATGATCTGTCGCATCGCGCGCTCCCCTACTCTGACTGGATTACTTGAAGACGACGGTCTTGTGGCCGTTGAGCAGGATGCGGTGTTCCGCATGCCATTTCACCGCGCGGGCCAGCGCCACACATTCCACGTCGCGGCCGACTGCGGTGAGCTGCTCCGGGTCCATGCTGTGATCCACGCGCTCGATTTCTTGTTCGATGATCGGGCCTTCGTCCAAATCAGCCGTCACGTAGTGCGCCGTTGCGCCGATCAGCTTCACACCACGCTCATGCGCCTGGTAATACGGCTTGGCGCCCTTGAAGCTCGGCAGGAACGAGTGGTGGATGTTGATGGCGCGGCCTTCAAGCTTGCGGCACAGATCGTCGGAAAGAATCTGCATATAGCGCGCAAGCACGACCAGGTCGATCTGCTGCTCCTGCGCGATCTCCCAGATGCGGGCTTCCTGCTGCGCCTTCTGCGCGTCCGTCGCCTGCAGCAACGGCAGGTGCATGAATGGCACGTCGTACGACGCAGCCAGTTGGTAGAAATCGCGGTGATTCGAGACGATGGCCGCAATCTCGATCGGCAGTTGGCCGGCGCGGGCACGGAACAGCAGGTCGTTCAGGCAATGGCCGATCTTCGAAACCAGGATCATCACGCGCGGCTTGATTGCGGCGTCGAACATGCCCCACTGCATGGAGAAACGGTCGCCGATGGGCGCAAAGCGGTCACGCAGTGCGGCAAGGTCCAGCGGCTGGCCCTGCGGAACAAAATGCACGCGCATGAAGAAACGGCCCGTGAATTCGTCGCCAAACTGGTCCGAATCGAGAATGTTGCAGCCCTGCTCGAAAAGCAGGCCCGACACGGCGTGGACGATGCCCGGTTGGTCCGGGCATGACAGGGTAAGAATGAAACCGGAGTGACTCATGAAGCGTTTTATGTATTGTTGCCGGACGCAAACCGCTACGGCGCCCGGGGCAAACTCAGGCGCGCCAGGGCGTCGAGAGTGACGAGCGTCGCGTCGACCGTCATCGCGAAGTCCGCCATGATATCAAGCGCCGCGTCGGGGCTGGCACGCAAATGGCCGGCGACCTCCCCGTCCTGATTGGCGGGGATGAAGCTGTCCGGCAGCGTCAGGTTGAAGGCGAACAGCGTTTCGCACTGGATGCCCTCGGGCACTTCGCGCAGCACATCCAGCGTGCCGCACGGCACCAGTTGCGCCGCCAGATCGGCGCCGATGCCCGCCTCTTCCCAGCATTCCTTTTCCAGCGCGCCGCGTGCATCGAAGCCATGGCCGATGCCGCCGGCGACGAGGTTGTCCCACATGCCGGGGTCGATCGGCTTGGTTTCGGCGCGACGGGCCAGCCAGAGCGCCGGCTCGGCACCCTCACCGCCGTCGATCAGGCCGTTCATGTGCGCAGCGTAGGTTCGGATGCCGAAGAAACGCGCGGCGGCGCGCTCGATCAGCGCCAGCGCGGGCGTGCCCCAGCCGGTGTTGACGGCGAAACGCTCGTCGCGCCAGCCGAGCACGTGGCCGTCTTCCGCCAGGCGCATGATGACTTCGGCCAGCGCCGCGGTGCGCTCGGCCTCGTTGTCGAGCGTCTCCCGCAAATCGACCCGCTGCGTCGACACGTCGAACCACTGCGGCCAGCGCGCAAGCAGTGACGCTCTCTCTCGGCTCAGCCAGCCGACACGTTGTCCGGCAGCAATCCAAGGAACGAGCTCATCAACGTCGAACGCCAGCCGCGCGGCCAGGCCGTCCCGAATGCGCTGCATACGCTGGTCGGTCATATCAGCGCCCCACCACATCGGGCGTGCATTGTGCTTTCCGTGCAGCACGGGTCGCGCGATAATGCGGCGTTAATACAAGCCGTCATCAGACTGGAGAAACAAGGATGGATGAAATCGACGAGCTGTCGGATCTGCCGACCCCGCGCTTTATCTGGGGCTTCGCCATTGCCGTCACACCGTCCGGCGAAGTGTCGCACGATGAATTCGAATATCTGACGCACACTCGCACACCGCGCTTCACCTGCCGCGTGGTCGAACTCGAAGACGCACCGGCCGAGCCGGAAGACGAAGGCGACATCGACGGCCGCATCGTCCACTTCGACAACCCGAAGCGGATGTTCTACATCACAGACTTGGGCCTGGCGTTGATGAACTTCACGCTGTTCGACAAGGTAGACAACAAGTCCAAGCTAAAGGACGCCTGCGACCAAGCCATCGCCGACTGGCTCACCCGCCGCGAATTCCTCGACTCCGAACCGGACGACGACGAAGATTGATCGCCTAGCCCTGACCGGCGGCGCTGCCATCCTCGGCAAAGCGCAGGTCGGTCAGGCGCACATCGGCGTAGGAACGCCCGGCATCCAGCAGGGCCGAAACCTGCGCCTTCACCCGCTCTTTCTGAGCGCGCAGCGCACGCGGCGGCACGGTCGAATCCTGACCGGTGTGGTGCAGATACAGCATCTTGTAGGTGAGTTGACTCACCATCCACTGCCGCAGCACGCGGCGCCGGCCGGCATGGTCGGCTTCCAATCCATCGATCTGCCCAAGCAACGCGGAAAACGCCCGCGCCAGGCTTGCCGGCTCCGTTGCCTCGCCGGCAATGCAACGTTCGGCCAGGGCGCGCGCTTCTGCTGAGGACATGGTGTCGTCAGTTTCAACGAAGCGATCTGTCGCCGGGTCCGGACGCGGCGGCGCAGGCCGGCTTGCCAGTCGAGCAGACACCCCGGATAGCGCTTCCTGGGCACGGCGGATGGACGCTTCCAGCGCTTCCGCACTGCTCGGCACGATGCCAATGGTGGTCGGCATGTCGCTCGATTCTTCGTCGCGTTTATTGACGCCCATCACTCCCTCCGGTGATTGCCCTCGGCCATGGTGCCTGGCAGGCGAAGCGGAATTGTAGAACGCGACGCACATTTCGCGACAAATCAACGCAGATGTTCTTTATTGCCAAGGCAGCGCAAACGGTAACGTGGCATCACAAAACCACGTTGCACTGTTGGCAGCGACCCACGCGGCGCGGCCTCGCCACGGGTAAAATGCCGGATTGCGCTGCCAGCGCATGCACTCAATTGCTGACCGCCACCGTGCGGCAAGGAAATCGCCTTGATCAAGTGGATTATCGTGGCTCTCTATTTGGGCTCCATTCTGTACGTGCACTTTCGCGGCAAGGTGCGCCTGAAATTCTGGCGCCAGATGTTTGATCACTCGGCCGTGGTCGCGCCGGTCAACTGCTTCATGTACGCGTTTTCGGGCGTGCCGCAGACGCCGTATGTGCCTGTCGAGCGTTTTCCGGATCTGGAAAAGCTGCAGGCCGCGTGGCCGCAGATTCGCGACGAAGGTCTGGCGCTCGTCAACCTGCGCAAAATCAAGGCTGCCGAGAAGAACGACGACGCCGGTTTCAACTCGTTCTTCAAGAATGGCTGGAAGCGCTTCTACCTGAAGTGGTACGAAGCCCATCATCCGTCCGCCGAGCAGCTCTGCCCAAAGACCGTCGCCCTGCTGCGCGATCTGCCCAGCGTGAAGGCGGCAATGTTTGCCGAGTTGCCGCCGGGCGGCAAGCTGAACCCGCACCGGGATCCGTTTGCCGGCTCGCTGCGCTATCACCTGGGTCTGGCCACGCCCAACGACGACCGCTGCTTCATCGAGGTTGACGGCCAGCGCCACAGCTGGCGTGACGGCCAGGGCGTCGTCTTTGACGAGACCTATCTGCACTGGGCAGAAAACGCCTCCGACAAAGATCGTCTGATCCTCTTCTGCGACATCGAACGCCCGATGAAATTCGGCTGGGCGCAGCGCATCAACAAATGGCTCGGCCGCAAGGTCATGACCGCTGCCAGCTCGCCCAACGATGATGGTGACCAGACCGGCGGCATCAACAAACTGTTCCGCTATGTTTGGGTGATGGGCCAGTACCGCCGCCGCTTCAAAGCGTGGAACCGCAAGGTCTACTATGTGGTGAAGTTCGGCCTGATCATTGGCGTGGCTGCGTTGATCATCTGGATCTGACGGCCAACCCTCCACGCCTCCTGCATCGCACAAAGAACCGGCCTGAAGCGCCGGTTTTTTGTTGCGCGTGAAAAAGCTACCTGCATTGCGGTCGGCTTGCGTTTTTACAAAGCAGTGAAGCAAAAGCGCCACATGGGGCACAAATCTCGCCTAATGTCAGGAATTGAGCGCTCCGGCGCTTATGCGATATGGCGGGCACGCCGCTTGCTCCACCTTGGTCGACACCCTTGCTCAGCGCATGGGACCGAGTCAGAGCCGGGATGCGCGTGTGCCTGTGTCCCTCGTCAACAACAAAGACAGTGAGATCAATCGCCATGAAAAAGAACCTCATCAGCCGCCAGACCATCGTCACCCGCGCCGCCGCGCTTGCTGCTGTCGCACTGCTCGGTACCCAGATCGCGGCCTGTACCACCACCAGCCCCAATGCCCAGGGCTCCGACGTGATGTCGTCCACCAACAAGCACGCCACCACCAACTCGCAGGCCGATTCAGTGCTCTCGCGCCTGTACACCACGGCCAGCGGCTCGCGTGAGCTGGTCGGACGCGCCAAGGGCGTACTCGTGTTCCCGTCGGTGCTGAACGCCGGCTTTGTGGTGGGCGGCCAATACGGCGAAGGCGTGCTGCGCACCGGCGGTGGCCGTCCGCTGGGCTACTACAACATCGCCTCCGCGTCGGTGGGCTTCCAGGCTGGCGCGCAGTCGCGTGCGCTCATCATCCTGTTCATGACGGACGAAGCGCTGCAGAAATTCCAGAACAGTCAAGGTTGGACGGCTGGCGTGGATGCCACCGTGGCACTGGCAAAGATCGGCGCGAACGGCGCGGTCGATACCAACACCGCTCAGCAACCAATCATCGGCTTCAACCTGACCAACGCGGGCCTGATGGCCGGCGCATCGATCGAAGGCACGAAGATCACGAAGCAGAACAACTGATCAGCGCTTCGTCTTCCAGCCATACCGCCGTCTCGTACGGCGGTTTTTTTTGCACGGAACCCGCATGAAGCGTTGCGGCAATGTTGCAGCCCTAGGGAAATCCGGGGGGAGCGGCATGGGGCTTCTCGGCTAGCATCGTCCGGCCGATGTTGCAGTGCGCGCTGCCGTATCGGCATACGACAAAACAATCACCCAGGAAGAGGGGGAGACATGACAGGTTGCAACGCCGCCTTGCGCAGCGCCATTGCATGCGCGTGGCTGTCTGGGTTGCTGTTGGCGTCTGGCCCGACGATGGCCGAACCGGGCATCACCGACACCAAGATCGTCATCGGCCAAACGGCGGGCTTCACCGGCCCCGCCGGCGAGCAGGTCAAAGAGATGACACAGGGCGCCAAGCTCTACCTCGATGCCGTGAACCGTGCGGGCGGCATGAATGGACGCAAGATCGAGTTGATCTCGGAAGACGACGGCTTTGATGCGGCCGCTTCCAAGAAACACGCACACACGCTGCTGGTCGATAAACAGGTCTTCGCCCTCTTCCTCCCGCGCGGCACCCCGAATACCGAGGCCATCATGACCGAAGCCCGGCCGTTGGGCGCGCCGGTGGTGGCGCCTTCAACCGGCGCTTCAACGTTCTTCGATCAGCCTGACCCGCTGCTTTTTGTGGTGCGCGCGAAATACCAGGCGGAGATTGCCGAGCTGGTGCATTACTTCGAGACGCTCGGCTTGCGCCGTCTGGCGCTCGTCAACGTGAACGACACCTTCGGCAAAGACACCGAAATCGGATTCAACAACGCCACGAAAAAACTGCCCGCCGACGCGCACAGCATCTTCACCGTCGACCGCCTGAAACCAGACATCGCCAAGGCGGCAGCAGATGTCGGCAAGTTCGCGCCGCAAGCGGTGATTCTGGCCTGCCCGGGCACGACGGCGCGCGCCATGATCGAGGCGCTCAACAAGCAAGGCACGGTGACGCAGATTGCGGCGCTGTCCAACAACGCCGGTCTGGCGTTTGCGAAATCGCTCGGGGCGCTAGGGCGCGGTGTGGTGGTCTCGCAGGTGATGCCGTCGCCAGTGCGTTCAACTTCGTTGCTGGGTCGGGAGCTGGCATCCAGCGCGAAATCTGCCGGTGTGGCGCCGTCGTACGCCATGATGGAAGGCTATGCTGCCGCGCGCGTGCTGGTCGAAGGGCTCAAGCGCGCGGGCAAGTCGCCGACGCGGGCCAGCTTTGTCTCGGGGCTCGAAGCCGCCGGCACGATCGACCTGGGCGGGTTGGAAGTCCGCTACGGCCCAAACCTGCGCAAAGGATCGAATTATGTCGAGCTGACGGTGATCGGGCCAAACGGCACCTTCGTCAAATAAAGGCGGATGCGCGCCGCGTGCAACCTGCCTCGGCAGTGGTTGCACCGCAGGAAATAGCGGTTGCCAGCGCAAAACGCATGAGTACATAAGAAAATACTATTTGGAATTCGCATACTGCCTCTACCAGAATGCATGAACCACATGCATGACTGAGATCAAACAGGCGGATGGAACTCCGACAACTCGAAGCATTTGCCGCGGTCATGTCGACCGGCAGCGTCACCGCGGCGGGCAAGCTGCTGGGACGCTCGCAACCCGCCATCAGCCGGCTCATCCAGGATCTGGAAGCTGAAATCGGCTATGCCCTGTTCACACGCGCGGGGCCGCGCGTCTCGCCGACGGAGCAGGGTTTCTTGCTGTACGAAGACGTTGAGCATACCCTGATCAGCTTACGTCAGATACGAACGCGTGCCGAAGAAATCGCGCGCGGCGAGGCACGCCCGCTGCGCCTGGCAGCGACGTCCGCATTGGCGGCCGGCTTGCTGCCCGCTGCCTTGGCTGATGAGCCTGAGCTCGCGCAGCACATCCAGATTCGCAGCGCCTCGCCCGAGCAGGTGGTGCACGCCGTGCTGACCGGCGCGGCCGACCTTGGCCTCAGCAGCCTGCCGCTGGAGCATCGTGGCGTCACCGTGCATTGGATCGGCGAAGCCGCGTGCGTGGCTGCCGTGCAGACACACGACCCGCTGGCCGCTGGCAAGCGCGTGGCGTTGGCCGATTCCGCGGGACAGCGGATCATCACGATGCACAACCCATATCGATTGCGCCGCCGTCTGGACCAAGCGCTGGCGAAGGCCGGCGTGGAACCAGCCTCGATCATCGAGACGAATGCCTCGCTGAATGCGTTGGCCGCCGTGCGTGCGGGCCTGGGCGTCGCATTGCTCGAGCCGGTGACGGCGTACGGCGTGCCAATCGACGGCGTGACCGTACGCCCAATCGACGCCGACATCCCCTTCTTCTTTGGCGTGATCACGCCCGAGGCCAAGCGGCCGTCGGCGGCGGTGGCCTCACTGACCGACGCCCTCGCGCGCGCGGCGCAGCGTCTTCTGCCGGACTGCAAGCTGCACGATCCGGCGCGCCACGCCAGCATGCTGCAGGTGCTGTATGGCGAATCCATCAACGAAACCGAAGGCGCGTCCGCATGACCGCTGCACAACACGACAACGCGCCGCAAGTCACCGGGCTCGCAGCGCTGGAAGCCCGTTTGCACCAGGACCTTTCCTGGCTTGAACTCCCCGCGAAAAATTGGACGCTGCCACACACCTTAGAGGGTCAACCTGTGCTGGATGTGGCCGTCATCGGTGGCGGCATGGCCGGCCTGGCGGCGGCAGCGTCGCTCAAACATCTCGGTATCGGCGTGGTGGTGTTCGACCGCTCGCCCGCCGGCTTCGAAGGCCCCTGGGCGACGACGGCGCGCATGGAAACGCTGCGCTCGCCCAAGCAATTGACCGGCCCTGCGCTCGGCCTGCCGGCGTTGACGTTTCGCGCATGGTTTGAAGCGCAGTTCGGCACCGATGCGTGGGAGGTGCTCGACAAGATTCCGCGCCTGCAATGGATGGACTATCTGCGCTGGTACCGCCGCGTGCTGCAGCTGGACGTGCGCAACGAACACCACGTAAAGGCGATCCACCCGCGCGTGGATGGCGCCGTCGAACTGCTGATCGACATGCCGGGCCAACCGACCCAGCGAGTGTTTGCACGGCGCGTGGTGTTGGCCACCGGGCGTGACGGGCTAGGCGGTGCATCCGTGCCGGACTTTGCGCACCGGCTGCCGCGCCGATGGTGGGCGCATTCTTCCGACGAGATGGACTACGGCACGCTGGCCGGCAAGCGCGTGGGCGTGATCGGTGCAGGCGCATCCGCAATGGATTCGGCCGCGACGGCGCTGGAGGCCGGCGCTGCCAGCGTCGACATGCTGATCCGCCGCCCCGACCTACCGCGTGTGAACAAGGGCAAAGGCGCCGGCAGCCCGGGCCTGGTACACGGCCACCTGCATCTGCCCGACGCATGGAAATGGCGCATTCGCCATTACATCAACGTCGAACAGGTACCCCCACCGCGCGGCAGCACGCTGCGCGTATCGCGGCACCCGAACGCGCGCTTCAACCTCGGCTGCGGCATCCTGGGCGTGGACGAGCACGACGGCGTGCTGCACGTGGCCACCACCAAGGGCGTATTCCAACTGGACTTTCTGATCTTCTCGACGGGCTTTCGCACCGATTGGGCCTCACGCCCCGAGTTCAGCGCACTGGCACCGCATATCCGCCAATGGCGCGACCGCTATACGCCGCGCCCCGGTGAGGAAGACGCGGAACTCGCCGATTCGCCCGACCTCGGCCACGCGTTCGAATTTCGCGAGAAGACGCCCGGCACGCTGCCCGGCCTGTCGCGCGTGCATTGCTTCTGCTATCCGGCATCCGTCACGCACGGCAGCGTCTCGGGCGACATCCCGGCCATCAGCGAAGGCGCGAAACGCCTGGCGCAAGGCATTGCCGGCTTGCTGTACCAGGAAGACATCGACGCGCACTACGCGGCTATCCAGGCCTACGCCGAGCCGGAGATCTTTGGCGACGAATGGACGCCCGCCCCGCCCCCCGGCGTGGAAGCGAATGCCACTTCCAGCCAGGAGGCTGCACGATGACAGGTTGGCTCATCCGCCGCATCGGCCAGGCGCTGCTGGTCGTGCTGGTGATGACAGTGATCGTCTTCATCGGCCTGCATGCCATCGGCAACCCGGTCGACATACTGATCGGTCAGGACGTGGACCAGATCGACCGTGCACGCATCATTGCCGAACTGGGTCTGGACAAGCCGTTGTGGGAGCAGTACCTGGCTTTCCTGAACGGTGCCCTGCACGGCAATCTGGGCAAGAGCTTCGTCTACAACGAACCGGCCATCCAACTGATCCTGCAACGCCTGCCGGCCACGCTGGAGCTAGCATTTTCGGCGCTGATCATCGCGGTGGTGATCGGCGTGCCGCTGGGGCTGTTCGCGGGGCTGTATCCGCGTCATCCGGTGTCGCGCCTGCTCATGACGGGCAGCGTGGTGGGCTTTTCGCTGCCGACGTTCTGGGTGGGCCTGATGCTGATCATGGCGTTCAGCGTGAGCCTCGGTTGGCTGCCCGCGAGCGGGCGCGGCGAAACGGCACGCCTGTTCGGCATCGAATGGTCGTGGCTGACAGTGGATGGACTGCGACACCTCGTGCTGCCGGCGGTCAACCTGTCGCTGTTCAAGCTCTCGCTGGTGCTGCGGCTGACGTCTGCCGGTGTGCGCGAGGTGCTGCCGCTGGACTTCGTGAAGTTCGCGCGTGCCAAGGGCCTGTCGCCGTTGCGCGTGGTGCTGGCGCATGTGCTGCGCAATACGCTGATCCCGCTGGTGACGGTGCTGGGCCTGGAGCTGGGCTCGACCATCGCCTTTGCGGTGGTGACGGAAAGCATCTTCGCGTGGCCCGGCGCGGGCAAGCTGATCCTGGATAGCATCAACTCACTGGACCGGCCGGTCATCGTGTCCTACCTCATCGTCGTGGTGTGCCTGTTTGTGTCGCTCAACCTGATCGTCGACATCCTGTATCGAATGCTGGACCCGCGCGTGCGTGCGGCTGATAGCGCGGAGGCTGCATGATGAATACGACTTCGCAATCCACGACGGCGACAGCGGCGTCCGCCCCGCGCAGGCAATCGCCCTGGCGGCGCGTGGCATCGGATTTCCTCGCCTCCAAGGCGGCCATCTTCGGCCTGGTGGTCGTCGTGGTGCTGATTCTGGCCGCGCTGGCCGCACCCTGGATCACGCCGCAGAATCCGTACGACCTGATGCAGCTCGACGTGCTCGACTCGCGTCTGCCACCGGGATCGCCGGCCGGCACGGGCACGTTCACGTACTGGCTCGGAACGGATGGCCAGGGGCGTGATCTGTATTCCGGCATCCTCTATGGCCTGCGCATCAGCCTGGGTGTGGGGATCGGCTCGGCAGCCGTGGCGGCGGTGATCGGCACGCTGCTCGGCCTGATTGCGGCGTATGCCGGCGGCCGCGTCGACAGCCTCATCATGCGCACGGTCGACCTGCTGCTGTCGTTCCCGTCGGTGCTGGTGGCGATGATGATCCTCGCCTATCTCGGCAAGAGCATCACGAATGTCGTGCTGACCCTCGTGCTGCTGGAGTGGGCGTATTACGCGCGGACGGTGCGTGGCCAGGCCCTCGTCGAGCGTCGGCGCGAATACGTGGAAGCCGCGCGCTCGCTCGCCCTGCCCGGCTGGCGCATCGCGCTCAGGCACATCCTGCCGAACTGCCTGCCGCCGCTGATCGTCGTAGGCACGCTGCAGGTGGCGCGCGCGATCACGCTGGAAGCCACGCTGTCGTTCCTGGGCCTAGGCGTGCCGATTACCGAGCCGTCTCTGGGCCTGCTGATTTCCAACGGATACCAATACATGCTGTCTGGCCAGTACTGGATCAGTTTCTATCCGGGCATCGCGCTGTTGCTGGCGCTGGTGGCCATCAACCTGGTGGGCGACCGCCTGCGTGAAGTGCTGAACCCGAGGGCGCAACGATGACGGCGTCCACCAACGCGACCACCCTCGAAGTCCGCAACCTCCGCACGCATTTCTTCACGCGCGAAGGCGTGCTGCCGGCCGTGGACGACGTGTCGTTCTCGCTCGCGCGCGGGCGCATCCTCGGGCTGGTGGGCGAATCGGGCTCAGGCAAGTCGGTCACCGGCTTCTCGATCATGGGCTTGGTCGACCCGCCCGGCCGCGTCGTCGGCGGCGAGATCCTCTACCAGGGCCGCGACCTCACCAAGCTCGCTCCGCGCGAGCTGCGCAAGCTGCAGGGCAACCGCATCGCCATGGTCTTCCAAGACCCGATGATGACGCTCAACCCCGTGCTGCGCATCGATGCCCAGATGATCGAGGCCGTGCGCGCGCACAGCAGCATGACCCACAAGCAAGCCCGTGAGCACGCGCGCGACACGCTCGGCCTGATGGGCATTCCGAGCCCCGAAGAACGGCTGCGCGCGTATCCGCATCAGCTTTCCGGCGGCATGCGCCAGCGCGTGGCGATTGCCATTGCGATGCTGCATCGGCCCGACCTGATCATTGCCGACGAACCGACCACGGCGCTGGACGTGACCATCCAGGCGCAGATCTTGTCTGAAGTGCAGAAGCTCGCGCGCATGCACGGCACGGCGCTGATCTGGATCACGCATGACCTGTCTGTCGTTGCCGGGTTGGCCGACGAAGTGGCCGTGATGTATGCCGGGCGCATCGTCGAACACGGCCCGGTTGATGCCGTGCTCGATGCGCCGCTGCACCCCTACACCATGGGCCTGATCGACAGCCTGCCCAGCGAGAACCGCCGCGGCCAACGCCTGCGCCAGATTCCCGGGATGACACCGAACCTGCTGTCGCTGCCGGCAGGCTGCGCGTTTGCGGCACGCTGCCCGCGTGCCACCGATGTCTGCAGCGTCCCCCCGGAGATCACGCAACCGATCGTTGGTCGCCTCGTGCGCTGTTTCCATCCGGGCGCGCAGCACGCTTCCTCGCGGGAGGTCGCATGAGCACGCCTCTCGTTGAACTCAAACAGGTCAGCAAACGCTTTGGTGATCGCAAAATCGGTGCGGGTGATCGCGTCTTGCAACGCTTCGGCCTGGCACATCCGCCGGCAATCGTTCGTGCCGTCGACGGCGTCGACCTCGCCATCCAGCCCGGTGAAGTCGTCGGCCTCGTCGGCGAATCGGGCTGCGGCAAATCCACGCTCGGCCGGATTGCTGCCGGCTTGATGCCTCCATCGGACGGCGAGGTGCGCGTGGACGGCAAGGCTGTCGACACGCTCTCCGCAGACGAAGCCCGCGCGGCCCGCCTGAAGATCCAGATGATCTTTCAGGACCCGTATGCGAGCCTCAACCCGCGCCTGCGCGTGGAAGAGATCGTTGGCGAAGCGGCCCGCGTGCACGGCCTGACCGACCGCGCCAACTTTGCCGATTATGTGGCTGCGCAGATGCAGCGCGCCGGCCTGGACCCTGCCTTGCGCGACCGCTATCCGCATCAGTTCAGCGGCGGCCAGCGGCAGCGCATCGGCATTGCGCGCGCGCTGGCGGTGCAGCCGTCGATGCTCGTCTGCGACGAAGCGGTTGCGGCACTGGACGTGTCGATCCAGGCGCAGATCCTGAACCTGTTCATGGACCTGCGCGAGCAGCTCAACCTGACCTACCTGTTCATCAGTCACGACCTGGGCGTGGTGGAGCACCTCTCAGACCGCGTGGTGATCATGTATCTCGGTCGCGTGGTGGAATCGGCCCCGGCGGAGGAAGTCTTCCGCCGCCCGAATCACCCTTACACGCAGACCTTGCTGGCGGAGATTCCGCGCCTGTCGGCCCGGCACAAGACGTTTACCGCCATTCAAGGCGAGATGCCCAGCCCCCTGCACCCGCCGACCGGCTGCCATTTCCACCCGCGCTGCCCGCACGCCATGCCCCGCTGCAAGACCGAAACGCCAACGCTGCGCGGCATTGCGGTCAACCACGTCAGCGCGTGCCATCTGAACGACGTGACCTGAACGACATTCAATAAGCCAACGATTCCAAAAACAGGAAAAGGGAACCCACGTGAAACGCCTCCTAGCCTCGTCGCTTGCTGTAGCGCTGTTTGCCGCTGCCGGCGCTGTCAGCGCGCAGACGCTGAACATCGCCTTTGCCGATCCGCTGTCGTCGCTCGACCCGCAGTTGAACAACCACGCCGGCGACCGCTCCGTCGATGTGCATTTCTGGGATCTGCTGGTCGAAAACAAGTGGAACAAGCTGCAGCCCGGCCTGGCGCTGTCGTGGAAGACGCTGGATCCGAAGACGTGGGAATTCAAGCTGCGCCCGAACGTGAAATGGCACGACGGCCAGCCGTTCACGGCCGATGACGTCATCTTCTCGTACCAGCGCGCGCGCAGCGTGCCGGGCAGCGTGGCAACGTTCGCGGGCTATCTGCGCACGGTGGAGTCGGTCACGGCCAAAGACCCGTTGACGCTGATCATCAAGACGAACATCCCGAACCCGGACCTGCCGCTGAATCTGGCGTCCGTGCACATCGTCAGCAAGCATGTGGGCGAGAAATCGTCCACCGAGGACTACAACGCCGGCCGCGCCGTGGTGGGCACCGGCCCCTACAAGTTCGTCTCGTATGTGCCGGGCGACCGCGTGGTGATGGCGCGCAACGACAACTACTGGGGCGGCAAACAGCTCTGGGAGAAGGTCAACTACCGCTACATCAACAATGCTGCCGCACGTACGGCCAACCTGCTCTCAGGCGAGGTCGATGTCATCGACAAGGTGTCAGTGTCGGACCTGGCGCGCCTGCGCCAGTCGCCCAACGTGAAGGTCTTTGCCTACCCCGGCCTGCGCGTGATGCTGCTGCAGCCGAGCTTCCGCAAGGGGCCGAACGATTACATCACTGGCAACGACGGCAAGCCGCTGCCGAACAATCCGTTGCTGGATGTGCGCGTGCGCCGCGCGCTGTCGCTGGCGATCGACCGCAAGGCGATCGTCGACCGCATCCTGCAAGGCGCCGCCACCGTCGCCAACCAGTGGATGCCGTCGGACACGTACGGCTACAACCCCGACGTGAAGGACATCGCCTACGACCCCGCGCAGGCCAAGAAGCTGCTGGCCGATGCAGGCTTTCCGCAAGGCTTCAACCTGGTGATGCACGTGCCGAACGACCGCTACCCGCAAGGCCCCGAGACGGCGCAGGCGGTGGCACAGTTCTGGACGCGCATCGGCGTGAAGGCGCGCGTGGAAGTGGTGCCCTGGTCGGTCTACTCGGGCCGCGCCAACAAGAATGAATATGCGATGAGCATGCTGGCGTGGGGCAACGGCACGGGCGAAGCAAGCTACGCGCTGGTCAACGTGCTGGCCACCGTCGATACCAAGAAGGGTCTGGGTGCGTCCAACTGGGGCCACTACAGCAACGCGGCTGTCGACAACGCGTTGAACGCCTCCACCGAAGAATTCAACGTGGAAAAGCGCGCGGCGATTCTTCGCCATTCGGTCAAGCTGGTCTCGGATGATGTTGGCGTGATGCCGCTGTACCACTACCAGAACGTGTGGGCCGCCAAGAAAGGCCTGAAGGTGACGCCGATGACGAGCGATCGCACGGCGGCGCAAATGGTCACCAAGGACGGCAAGTAAGCGCCATGGGAACGTTCGCGCTCAGCGTGACGCCGGCGGATGACTTGATCGACGTATCGCGCGGCATCGTCGTGACGGGGCTCGCGCCCGGCGCCCAGGTCGGCATCGTCGCGCAAACGCGTCGCGGCAACGGCGTGCTGTGGCACAGCCGCGCCGCGTTCGTTGCCGATGCGCACGGCACCGTGGACCTGACGCGCGACGCGCCCGTCTCCGGTGACTACGCCGGCGTCAGCGCGATGGGCATCGTCTGGAGCCAGCGCCCGGAAGACGGCAAGGCACGCGAGGTGTTTCCACAGCCAGTCACGGAGCCGTTGACCACCACGCTGACGGCCACGGCCAACGGCGAGTCGGTCCACGCGCGCTTCGTGCAACGGCTGGCCACGCCGGGTGTGACGCGCCACGATGTGCGCGACGATGGTCTGGTCGGCACGCTTTATCTGCCCGATCCGTATGCGCATCCGGGGCCGCGCCCGGCCGTGCTCATCCTCAACGGCTCGGGCGGCGGCATCAATGAGCCACGCGCGGCACTGTTTGCCTCGCACGGTTATGCCGCCTTTGCGCTGGCGTACTTCAAAGCGCCGGGGCTGTCGGACTACATCTCGAACACGCCGCTGGAATACTTCGAGCGCGCGCTCGCCTGGCTGCGCAAACGCGTGGAGCCGCTGCACGACTTCGTTACCGTGAGCGGCCAGTCGCGCGGGGGTGAACTGGCATTGCTGCTGGGCGCGACATTCCCTGAAGCGGTGTCTGCGGTCATCGGCTACGTGCCAGGCGCCGTCGTGCACAGCGGGCAGAATGCTGCCGACCCCGCTATCGGCCGCGAGGGCCCGACGTGGCTGTATCGCGGTCAGCCGCTGCCGCATCTGTGGGAAGGCAACCGCACCGCGACCTGGGCACCGTTTGACGAAGGTCCCGCGCCGCATCGGCATGAACGCGCCATCCGCACGGCACTGCAAGATGCAGACGCGGTGGCACGCGCGCGTATACGCATCGAGCGCGCACGCGGGCCGGTGCTGCTGCTATCCGCCACGGATGACGGCTCCTGGCCCTCGAGCGATTACTCACGCCTGGTCACCGGCAAGCTGGCCGAGGTACGCCACCCCTACCCTGTCCAGCACTTCGATTACGAAGGCGCGGGCCACGCCATCGTCTTCCCTTACGTGCCGACCACGCAGCTCGTCTATGCACATCCGGTGTCTGGGCGCATCAGCACCGGCGGCGGCGAGCCACGCGCCAACGCGCGCGCCGATGTCCAATCGTGGGCAGCGGTGCGGCGCTTCCTCGCCAGCGCAGTGGCTGCGCGTGGCGCCTCCGTACCCGACTCCCGGAGCCTTTCATCAATGGACTTCACGCCCACACAAGACGTGGTCGACCAGGTTGCCGACCTCGGCGACGGTAGCCCCACGCATGCGCTGCGCCACGCCCGCGAAAAAGTCGCAACGGCCACGCAAGGCAGCTACGAAGCGCTGTTCGACGCCGCCCTGCCCGGCCTCACGCTGGGCGAACGCCTGCTCGTGGCGCTGTACGCCTGCCGCCTGACGCCCGCGCCGGAACTGGCCGAGCACTATCACGCGCGCCTCTCGAACACGCCGGTCGACGCAACTGCGCTGCAAGCAGTGGACCATGGCGATATCGACACGCTGACCGACGCACGCCTGTGCGCCATCCTCACCTTTACGCGCACGCTCGTCGAGCGCCCCATCGAAGGCGACCGCGATGCGCTGTTGCGCCTGCCCGCAGCGGGCCTCGCCACGGCCGACGTCGTAACGCTCGCACAGCTCATTGCCTTCCTGTCGTATCAGACGCGGCTCGTCGCCGGCCTGCGCGCGCTTCGCGAAGCTGCCGGCACCTGCAGCGCCAACGCCTCCACGGAGACCGCAGCATGACCGAGATCATTCGCGCCCACGGCTTCACCAACGAATCGCTTGAGTGGCAGGCGTGGCTCGATGTGGTGGACCTCGACCGCGCCACGCCCGAGCAGATCGCCGTGCTGGAAGAAAGCCACCCCAAGGCGAAAACCTCGGATTACTACCGCTTTCTCGTTCACCAGCCCGAGATCCTGCGACAGCGCTCGGCGGCGTTCAACGCGATCATGTATGCGCCGGGCGGCCTGTCGCGTGCTGAACGTGAACTCGCCAGCGCCGTGGTGTCGCGCGTGAACGGCTGCGTGTATTGCGCGTCTGTCCACGCGCAACGCTTCGAGCAGCTTGCCAAGCGCAACGACGTCATCAAGCAGGTCTTTGAAGATCCGCACATCGCAGGCACGAATGCGCGTGAGCGTGCCATCGTGCTGTTCTCGATCGACCTGACACTGCGCCCTGGAGATGTGCGTGGCGAAGACCTGAAGCCGCTCAAGGATGCTGGCCTGACGGATGCGGAGATTCTCGACCTGATACATGCCGTGGCCATCTTTGCGTGGGCGAATCGCCTGATGCTGAATCTGGGCGAGCCCGTGTTTCCGGACGCGGCCTGAGCCGGGCGGCATCGCCCCAAAGAAAAAAAGCCGCAGGCACAAACCTGCGGCTTTTTCTTTGCAGACAGACTAGCGCACGCCGTCCGTCGTGGGTACACGCATGCCTTCGGTATAGGAATCGAATTTTCCAGCCCTTGCGCCATCCGCATGGACGTCGAACCTCGTGGCCAGACCGCCATCGGTGTAAGGATTGCGCGCCTCCATGGAGGCGGTGCCATCCGTGTACACATCCCGTGTGGCGCTCGCATACGTCACGGTTGCACCTAACGCCGCAATAATTGCCGTGACGACGACCCACAGTCTCTTGTCCATTTCACACCTCCTTTCCTGCAGGATGGGTGTCCTGCAACCAACTGATCAAAATGAGCATGCTCACGACGCGGGCCTCACGTTCTGGTTGACACGGAACAGGTTGCCGGGATCGTATCTGGCCTTGATCGCTGCCAACCTGGCGTAGTTGTCGCGGTAGGTGGCCTGCACCCGCTCCTGCCCTTCGTCCATCATGAAATTCACATAGGCGCCGCCTGCCGAATAGGGATGCAGTGCGTCCCAGTACCCCTTGCACCAATTCGTGATGCGCTCGCGCTGGCCAGGGTCGGGGTCAACGCCCACGATGACGGCCGCCCATTTCGAATCGCGGTAGGCGAACGGCGTCTCCTTGCGCCCCATGCGATGCACGGCAGCGTCGATCGGATACAGGTGCATCGTGGAATGCATGGTCGGCAGTTTCGAACCATGTTCCACATGCAGTGCAATAGCCTCTTCCGGCAGGTCGTTGACGAAGTCGGCCCGCCAATACCACTGCAGGCCGGGCGGGTACAACGCATCAAAGGCGGTTTGCAACATCGGATAGGGCATGGCCCCTACGCCGTACAGCGCGGGCTGTTGCGCTCGAACTGGCGCGAATGCCTCTTCCGCCGCTGCAGGGTCGCCCGTGTAGCACCACACAACGCCGCACATCTTCTGCAGATGCAGCGCGGGCGGGAACGGTGGTGCTGGCGGCACCGTAAGAAAAGCGAAGAAGCCGTTGAGTTCGGGCGGTGCCTTCGGCAGGAAGTCGCGATACCAGCGCAGAACGTCGGCGGCTTTATCAAGCGGCCACAGCGTGGGACCCGCGACCACGCTACTCACCGCATGCAGGCGGAACTCGAATGAGGTTACGACACCGAAGTTGCCACCGCCGCCGCGCACCGCCCAAAACAGATCGTCATTGGCATGCGCATTGGCAGTGACGAAGCTGCCGTCGGCCAGCACGATATCGACCGACAGCAGATTGTCGATCGTCAGGCCAAAGCGCCGTGCCAGATGACCGATCCCTCCTCCCAGGGTTAGCCCGCCAACCCCGGTGGTGCTGATGATGCCCGCCGGCGTTGCGAAACCGAATGCGTGCGTCGCATGATCGACGTCTCCCCATGTGCAGCCGCCTTCGGCGCGCACCGTGTGGGCGACAGGATCGACACGAATGCCGCGCAGACGGGCCAGATCGATCACCAAACCGTCGTCACACACGCCCAGACCGCCGCCATTGTGAGCGCCACCGCGCACGGCCAGCAGCAAGCCGTTGTTGCGCGCGAAGTTGACTGACGCAATCACGTCGGCTACGTCCGAGCACTGCGCGATGAGGCGCGGCCGTTTGTCGATCATCGCGTTGTAGACACGGCGTGCCGCGTCGTAATGCGGATCGTCCGGTTCGACGAGCGGCCCCCGCAATTGCGCACGGAAGGCCTGCACCGTGGTGTCTTCGAGCATGTTGATCTCCTGGGCAAGCGCCACGGAACCGATCTGGCTGGGTCTGCAGAGCGGAACATCAGGCGTGGGGGATGGTGAAGGAAGTCTAGAAGCGGGACATCGCCAGTTCTATCCGCTGCCTTGATCATTCTTGTGTGGCGGTCGGTCTGCCCTGGGATAGTCAATACTGACTATTTGTTTTGCCCCATCTTCGGCCTTCAATAAAACGCAATGGCGGCATGGCCCGTCGAAGCGTCAGGAGGGAAGAAAAATGCCGCTGTTTCTCATCGAACGTCAGTTTGCGGAACAATTGGAGATCGGCGCCGCAAGCGTTGCGAACATCCAGCACATCAATGCAGATGTTGGTGTGAACTGGGTCTTCTCTTTCCTCTCTGCCGACCGCAAGAAAACCTATTGTCTTTACGAGGCCCCAAGCGCGGATGCCATCCGACAGGCGGCACACCTGGCAAGCCTGCCTGCTGACGTCGTGATCGAGGTGACCCAAGTGCGTCCGGAGAGCTTCGTGTGACGCTCTGCAACCATGCATTGCGCTCGCTGCCACCGATTGTGCCGGCCCGACGCGAGGTTTTGCGACGGCTGCGGCATGCCGCTACCGGCTGAATCTGCAGCGCTAAGCGACAGCACCCGCAACACCGCCAGTGCGCCAGCGACGGTGCGCTTCGTTGGCCGCGAGCGTGAGCTCGAGGTACTGGGCCACCTGCTGGCGCGAGCGCAAGACGGTACTGGCGGCATTGCTGCGTTGGCGGGGGAACCCGGCATCGGCAAAACACGCACCGCCGAAATTGTTGCCCAACAGGCCGAGCAACGCGGCATGCAAGTGCTCTGGGGCCGCTGTAACGAGGAGCCCGGCGCACCGCCCTACTGGCCTTGGCAACAACTGGTACGAAGTTGGATTGCCTCACACGACGAAGACAGCATCCACGAGGCATTGGCCTGTGGGGTAGCGCCGCTCGCGGAAATCGTGCCCGACCTTGCAGATCGGCTGCCCGATCCGGTGCGTGATCGCGCAGTTGCCACGCCAAGTACCGAAGTCGCGCAGGCGCGCTTCCGACTCTTCGACGCAGTGAACACCTTCTGGCAGCGCGCGGCACAACAGCATCCGCTGCTGCTCATCCTCGACAACCTGCACTGGGCCGACGCGTCGTCCCTGCGACTGCTCGAGTTTCTTGCACCTGACGTGTGCAGCAATCGCATTCTTCTCCTTGTGACGTACCGTGATGTCGAGCTATCGAGACAGCACCCGCTGTCGGCCACGCTAGGCGAACTGGCGCGCCAACCACGCTTCGAACGGTTGCGACTGAGGGGGCTGACCCATGCGGAAACAGCGCACATGATGGAACTGGCTGACGACACGACCGTCGCCCCCGCGCTGGTCGATGCGGTCCATGCGCAAACGGAAGGCAACCCCTTGTTCGTGGGAGAAATGACCCGTCTGCTGGCACAGGAAAATTCGTCCACCAGCACGGGCCATGTACTGCGCATTCCGGAGGGCATCAAGGAAGTCATCGGGCGCCGCTTGAGTCGTCTGTCCGCGAATGCGAATAAGGTGCTTACCGCGGCAGCGGTCATCGGCCGCGCATTCGAATTCCGTCTGCTGACCGCGCTGGCCGGCGATGTCGACGAAGAGACCTGCAGCGCAGCCATCGACGAAGCCCTGCAGGCGCGTGTGGTCGAGGCCTTGCGCGACCCCGGCCACTATCACTTTGCCCATGCCTTGTTCCGCGAGACCCTCTACGACGAGATTCCCATCCCTCGACGCAGCCGGCTCCATCTGAAGCTGGCGCGTGCCATCGAGATGATTCACGGCGACGACCCCGAGCAGCATCTGCCAGCGCTGGCCTATCACCACTGGGCCGCCCTGCCCGGAGGGGACGCCGCACTCGCGGTGGATTACGCGCAACGTGCGGCGCGGCGTGCCGACCGCCAGCTCGCGCACGAAGAATCGGCACGCTACTGCCAGATGGCACTGCAGGCCATGGACGCTGGCAGCGGCCTTGCGCGCGAGGCACGCTGCGGCCTGCTCAATGCGCTAGGTGCCGCGCACAGCCATGCCGGTGATTGGCTCCAGGCCATGCAGACGTTCAAGGAGGCGGCTCGCTTGAGCGCGGAGTACGGCAATACAAGGGAACTCGCTCACGCCGCGCTTGGCTTCGAAACCGCGAGTTGGGCGCCAGGACTGCCAGGCGGCCCCGCGGCCGAACTCCTGCGCGAGGCCCTCGCAGCTCAGGGCAGCGACGAGCCCGTGATGAGCGCCCGCCTGCTGAGCGCCCTGGCGCGCGCCCTCATCTTCAGCGGCGAGGAGGCACAAGCAAGCCGGGTGCATGAGCAGGCCATCGCAGTGGCGCGCCGGGCCGCCGACCCCGCAACACTGGCCGACACCCTGGTTGCGACCGTGTCGCTGCGCTGGCAGCAGGAGCACATTGCCGAGCGCATCGCCGCCTCCGATGAAGCGTACGAACTGGCCCGGCAGGCCGGCGACCGCACGCTGATGTGTGCAACACGTGCGTGGCGCTTCTTCGATGACTTTGAACTCGGCGACATGGCAGCCTGGCGAGCAAATCTTGAGGAATACGAGCGCGGTGGAGAGACGCTGCGCCAGCCCTTCATCCATTACACCGCTAGCATGTCGCGCGCCATGCATGCGCTGTTCGAAGGGCGCTTTGCCGATGCAGAGCGCTTGATCCCCAACGCTTACGAGATCGCGCGGCGCATGCCCGGCATGGATGCCGCCGGCGTCTATGGTGTCCAGATGTTCATGCTGCGCCGCGAACAAGGCCGACTGCACGAGGTGGCGCCTCTGGTCGAACATTTCGTTGAGCACACCAGCGCGATGAACATCTGGCAGCCGGGCATCGCCTTGATGCACGCAGAGCTTGGTCAGTTGGAGGCAGCACGCAAGACGTTTGACACGCTGGCCAACGCCGACTTCCTCACGATCGCGCGCGATGGTGTCTGGGTAGCCAATCTCACGTATCTGGCCATCGTGTGCCATGCGCTTGGCGACGCCGCCAGGGCGACGGCGCTGTACCAACTACTTGCCCCGTTCAGTAGGCGCAACCTGGTGTTCGGCACCGCGATCGCCTCGTTTGGCGCAGCCGATGCGATCCTGGGCGCATTGGCCACAACAATGGGCAACTGGCCGCAAGCGCAACAACATTTTCAGGCCGCCCTGGAGATGAACGAACGCCAAGGTGCAAGGCCAGCGCTCGCACGCACGCGGCTGGACTTTGCGCAGATGCTCTTACGTCGCGCCGACCCGAGCGATCTCGATCGCGCCGATACCTTGTTGAGCGCCGCAGAAGACGAAGCGGCAACGCTCGGGATGGCCAGTCTGCTGGCGCGCATCGAGGCCGCCAGAGCGTCGGTCAAGACTGCTCCGGTGGAGCACTATCCTGCGGGGTTGAGTCGACGCGAAGCCCAGGTGCTCCGCTTGGTCGCGCAGGGCAAGGGCAACCGCCAGATTGCCCGTGAGTTGTTCGTCAGCCCCAACACAGTGGCAAACCACGTGAGCAGCATCCTGAGCAAGACGCACAGCGCCAACCGGGCGGAGGCGGCTGCGTTTGCCATCCGCCATGCGCTGCTGTGAGTTCAACGCCGCGGCAGCAGACCGTCAGACGATGGGCAACTGCCTCACCGGTTTGCCCGTCAACTGCGCCACGGCATGGGCCACGGCCGGCGCAATTGGCGGCACACCCACCTCGCCCATGCCGCTGGGTTCTGCGGTACTCGGCACGATGTGCGTTTCAATAACGGGCGCCTCGGCCATCTTGAGCGCCGGATAGTCCGGAAAGTTCGACTGCACGACCTGGCCGTCCTTGATGTCGATCCGACCATATAGTGCCGCCGTCAGGCCAAAGATGACCGCGCTTTCCATCTGCTGCGCTACGATGCCCGGGTTGACCACCGTGCCGCAATCGACCGCGCAGACGACGCGATGCACGCGCGGCTTGCCGTCCTTCATCGACACCTCGACCACCTGCGCGACCACGGAGCCGAAGCTCGGATGCAGCGCAATGCCGCGCGCGCGTGGGGCACCGTCGGCCGCCGGGGCGAGCTGTTGCCCCCAGCCGGCGGCCTCGGCGGCCGTGTCCAGCACCTTCAGCTCACGCGGGTGGGCCTTCAGCAAATCACGCCGCATCGCCAGCGGGTCAAGCTTGGCAGCGGCCGCCACGTCGTTGAGAAAGCCCTCCATGAAGAACCCGTTATACGAGTGGCCAACGCTGCGCCAGAACCCCACGGGAATCGGCAGATCGACTGCCAGGTGCGCGACGTGCTCGTGCTCGATTTCGTACGGCAAGTCGAACAAGCCTTCAGCGGTGTAGCGGTCGATACCCGCCGACGGCGCACCAAACAGGCGATCCAGCTCGCCTGCCAGAATCGATTGGCCGGCGCTGCGCGACGCGATCGCTGTGACCTTGCCGTTCTCGACACGCGCCTTGAGCCGGGCGATGGCTTGCGGGCGATAGAAGTCGTGGCGAACGTCCTCTTCGCGCGACCAGATGACCTGCACGGGCTTGCCATCGGTCTTGGTGGCGATGGTGACGGCTTGGCCGATGAAATCGGACTCCAGCCGTCGCCCGAAACCGCCACCGATGAGCGGGATGTCGATATGCACCTTGTCGCCGCTCACACCTGCCGCGCGTGCCGCCACCAGCTGTGCCAGCGTGGCAACCTGCGTGGGCGCCCAGAGATGCACGCCGTCTTGCGTCACCTGCGCGGTGCAGTTGATCGGCTCCATCGTGGTATGCGCAAGATACGGCGCGGTGTATTCGGCCTCGACGAGGGTGGCTCCATCGGCCTTGTCGAAGGCTTTCAGGCCATCGCCCATGGATCGATACGTGAAGCCACCCTTGTCGCTGTCGAGCGCGCTCACGAGCTGCTGCCGAATGCCTGCCGAATCGAGCTTGGCATGCGGGCCGTTGTCCCACACGGGCTCGATCGTTGCCAGCGCCTGACGCGCCTGCCAGTAATGATCAGCCACCACCGCCACGCCGGGTGCGCCGCCGGCAGTGCCCTCAAACGGCACCACGTAACGCACGCCCGGCATGCCAAGCGCCGCTTTCGATTGAAACGTCTTGAGCTTGCCGCCAAACACCGGGCACATCACGACGGCGGCATACAGCATGCCGGGCAGGCGCGTGTCGATGGAGAAGCGCGCGCTGCCATCTGTCTTCGCAGCAAGATCATTGCGCGGCGCCGGCTTGCCGATCAACTGGTATTGCGAAGCCGGCTTGAGCGTGACGTTGGACGGCGCAGAAATACCACGCGCCGACTTGGCCATCTCGCCAAACGTGGATTGCTTGCCGCCGGGGCCAATCAACTGGCCATCACGGATGCTGACTTCCGCAGCCGACACATTCCATTCGCGTGCTGCAGCTTGCACCAGCGCCGCCCGCGCCGTGGCGGCAGCCTCGCGCACCGGCTGCCAGCCATCGGCGGTGCTGCTGCTACCGCCGGTAATGATGAGACCGATCTCGCGCGCACTGCACTGGATCATGGCCAAGAGTGCGCGGGCCCATGTCTTGTCGGCGCTATCAGGATGCAGCGGCAGCGAGCTGTCGCCCATGGCCACGACGTTGCCGTAGATGCGCTCCACGGGCGAGCTTTCGATGCTCACGCGCGAGAGCGGAATGTCCAGCTCTTCCGCCGCCAGCATCGACAGTGCGGTGTGAATGCCCTGCCCCATCTCCACACGCGGCATGGCGAGCACGACGTTGCCTTCGGGCGTGATCTTGATCCAGCCGTTCAGCGCAATCTCGCCGTTGCGCTCGGGGAAGACGCTCGCGTCGCCCACGCGGCTGCGCGGTGGCATCACGCCCCAACCCACCACCAGCGCGCCGCCAATGCCAAGCGCGCCGAGCAGGAAACGGCGGCGTCCGCTACGCGGTTTCGTTGATTTCGCGTTCATGCGCGGCCCTCCCGCAACGCCTTGGCGGCGCGCTTGATGGCAGCGCGCATGCGCGGATACGTGCCGCAGCGGCAGATGTTGGTCATGGCCGCGTCGATGTCGGCATCAGTCGGATCAGGGTGTTGGGCCAGCAAGTCCGCCGCGGCCATCAGCATGCCGGATTGGCAGTAACCGCACTGGGGCACCTGTTCGTCTATCCAGGCTTGTTGCAGTGCGTGGCGTTTGCCCTCGCCGCCGGCAAGTCCCTCGATGGTGGTGATGTGCTTGCCGGCCACAGCAGCCACCGGCAGCACGCAGGACCGCACGGCCGCGCCGTCCACATGCACCGTGCACGCGCCGCACGCCGCAACGCCGCAGCCGAACTTCGTGCCGGTCAGGTTCAGGTGATCACGCAGCACCCACAACAGGGGCGTGGCCGGGTCGCAATCAACGCTGACCGGCTTGTGGTTGACGTCCAAATCCATGGGGCGGTGGTCTCCTTGGCTCTTGTGATTTTTTTGCTGGCCAAGCGTACGTTCAAACGGCTGATGTCAGCAATAGTGGTCCACCTCGACATGGCAACCGCCCGGAATGCAAAAAGGCCCGAGCACTTGCGCGCTCGGGCCTTGGATTCTTGGCGGAGAGAGGGGGATTCGAACCCCCGATAGGTTATTAACCTATACACGCTTTCCAGGCGTGCGACTTAAACCACTCATCCATCTCTCCGAAGCCCGCGATTGTAGCACACCGTACGGGCTCGCCAAGGTCCGCTCAAACAAAAGGCCCGGTCTCCCGACAAGGCCTTTTGCATCCCACCGCCGCCGACGCGTCTGCGCGGTCGGCATCCCCTCGCGTAACTCAATGCAGCGTTGCTTGCGTCTCGCTCGTCAGCAGGGTCTGTGTAATCTGATCGCGAATCGACTGCGCTTTGAGCAACAGGCGCAGGGCAATATCGGCACCGCGGCTATTGGCCACGTGCTCGATAAACGCAGCGCGTGCGCGCTCATTCAATGTGGCAACGTGCGCGGCTTCTGACCACACCCGCCAGGCGGCGGGCTGACCGGCAAACTGCTCGCGGCGGCGGAGCAGGTCCGAGTCGATGGCAGCGGCAATCTCGACGTCTTGAATGGTGCGATTCATGATGGCCCCCTTGCTGTCTGTGCTGTTGTTGCGCTCTTCGTGTGGCGCCCTGTGCCGGGCGTGCAGCCTAAATATGCAACGTCCATGCCAACGCCACTGAGCCGGTCAATGCGCGCTTTTGCATGCACGCATTGTCGTTTTGATGTGTTTGAAACACCCTGTTGACGCGGCTTCGCGGGCAGCATCCCTCCATTGGTGGGGTGCGGATTCCTCATCTGAAAACGGCTGTATCAGGCCCCTTGTTACGCGGAACGTTACGTAACGCCGGTAGCGTTCCGAGCCCCGAAACACATGCCACACCGCCGTACAGCGCCATCTGCGGGTGTCGTGGCGTGGGCATGCTTGGTGCTTTATCCGTGCGCCCAAGCCCGCCGGCGCGCGGTCGGTCGTGTCACCCACCCCTCTTCTGCGCCGGCCTCTTCGCTTGCTTCGCTTCCCCACCGGGAGCGACCGGCCGCATGCCGCCACCCTCGGCGTGCCGGCCATCCCCCCACACAACAAAAGCATTCAAGAGGAGACACCCCATGCAAATGGGCAACCCACGCGTGCGGCACGGCCGCATGCTGATGTCGGCGCTGCTGTGCGCGGCGCTTTCGCTGTCGGGCTGCGGCGGCGGTGACAGCTCAGCCGTCGCCAACAGCATCCCCGCAGACTCAAACACCGCGCAGCCAACACAACCGGCGCAGCCCGCCGCAGTCAACTGGACCACGCTTGGTACGCGCGCCACACCGGCGCAGCCAGGCACGTCCATTACAAGCAACGCTGGCGCCAAGTGGGTCGACTACAACCCGCCCGCTCTGTATGCGGGCGTCGCGCGGCAGGCCATGCAGTACATCACCATGCCCGACGGCACGAAGCTCGCGGCGTATGTGACGTTGCCCGCCGACGCATCGGGCAAGGCCGCTGCGGGCACGTTCCCCACGGTGCTGGTGCAGACGTCGTACAACGGCGGCAACGCGCAATACGAAGCATCGATCGGTGCAGCGCTGGGCGCGGCCGATCCGTACATCGTCCAGCATGGCTATGCGACGGTGGTGGTGGATGTGCGCGGCACCGGTCAGTCGCAGGGGGCGTGGGATGCCTTTGGCGCCGACGAACAAAGCGACTACGGCCATGTGGTCGACTGGGTGACGCAGCAATCGTGGAGCAACGGCGCGATCGGCCTTTACGGCGTGTCATACCTCGGCATCACGACGGTCATCACGGCGGCGCAGAACCACCCTGCGGTCAAGGCGGCGTTCCCGATCGTGCCGATTGGCGATGGCTACCGCGACATCGTCTTCACGGGTGGGCAGACGAATCTCACGTTCATACCGGCGTGGTTCGGTTTGGTATCGGTACTGAGCCTGACCGATCCGACGCTGGTGACGGACCCGACCATCGGGTTGCCGGCTGTTCTGCAGCATCTGGTGTCTGCCGTCACGACCTTCCAGTTGCCGACCATGCTCCAGGCGCTGCTGGGCAGCACGGCCACGGCCTACGACGGCGCGTTCTGGGCGACACGCTCGCCGCTGGAGAACGACGGCAAGATCAAGGTGCCGACCTTCGCGGTGGGCGGCCTGCACGATCTTTTCCAGCGCAGTGAACCGCTCACGTACGAGAGCATCAAGACGCAGGCGCCGGCCAAGCTGCTGATCGGCCCATGGACACATCTGCAGGCCGCGTTGGGCAGCGGGTTACCCGTCGACGGCGTGCCGCCGCTGAACCACATTCAACTGCAATGGTTCGACCAATACGTCAAAGGACTGAACGTGGGCGCCGATGCGCTTCCCAACGTCACGCAATACGTGACCGGCCTCGGCCACTACGCCACGGCCACGGACTGGCCGCATCCACAGGCGCAGGCGCAGCAGCTCTTTCTGCGTGGCGATAAGAGCCTGTCGGCCACCGCGCCTGCGGCAAACGAAGCGTCCAACACGGTCGCACAGCTGCCGCTGAACGGCGCATGTTCGATCAGCCTGTCGCAATGGACCGCCGGCTTGACGGGTTTCCTCCCGCTGCCGTGCCAGACCGACGACACCATCGCCGAAGCCGCCGATGTGAAGTTCGAGACGCCGCCCATGCCGGCCGATGTCTACCTCAACGGGCCGATCGAAGCGGATGTGTGGATCTCGACCACTGCGCTGGACGCCGGCGTCTCGGTACGCATTGACGACGTGGACGGGGCGGGCAATGTCACGCCGCTCACCGATGGCCTCCAGACGGCCTCGTTGCGTGCGGTGGACGCCAGCCGTTCGCGCACGATGAACGGCCTGATGATCCAGCCATGGCATCCGTTCACGCCCGGCTCCGTCCAGCCGCTCATGCCGGGTCAAGCCGTGATGGTGCCGGTCGAGGTATTCCCGACCAGCGCGCTCATCGCCAAGGGCCACAAGCTGCGGGTAGCCGTGGGTGCAAGCAACCTGCCGCAAGGCGTGCCGCCGCTGCCCACGCTGCTCAACTCGTTGTTCGGCGTGCTGACGGTCTACAGCGATGCGGCTCATCCCTCGAAGGTTGTGCTGCCCGTGGTGCCGGCCACGGCGCTGTAGCAAGCGCCCGTCCGCGGTGATCTGACGGCCCGCTTCGCGGGCCGTTTTCTTTGGATACCAGGCACCACCAAAATACGTAATCCGGCAATTACATCCGCAAAACCACGCATCGCGAATACTGTAGTGAAAATATCGATATCTGAATATAAATAACGCAAATAGAGTAGGAAAACGTTGGCGCCATCCAGCCTGCATAATCCATCCCACGATTCGAAACGATGGCGCCCCAGCCCTTGGCAGGCAAGGTTTCATCAGCAAAACAACCGCCCTAATCCGCATTAAGTGAAAACGCTCAGAAGAATGTTATTCAGGATTTTCTTTTCAATGCCGATAACCCCGTGGAGACCGGAAAATCCAACCAGGGAAAATCGGTCACACCGTGACATAACCTGTCCCTTTCTTAACTACGCAGCCCTTGCGCATAACTAAAGTGGTCGTCGACCGTCTTTCTCAAGCCGCTCCGGTGCGCGACCACATCTCAATTCATTCAGCAAACCGGAGGACGCTGTGAACCTTTTTCAGATGACCATCAAAGCCAAGCTCACAACGGGCTTTGGCGTGCTGGCAGCCATTGTTGTCGTGGTTTCGGGCATGTCGTTGCGGGCGCTGTCCGAATCGACCGAAGGATTCTCGAACTACGTGCACGGCATCAGCGCCCGCGCAGACGTCGCCAACGACGTGCGCACGGCGGTGGATCGCCGCGCCATCGCCGCACGCAACCTGGTCCTCGTGGTCACGCCAAAAGATCTGGATCTGGAGAAGGCTGACGTCTTTCGTGCGCACGACGATGTGAAGAGCAAGCTCAAGCAGCTCAACGACATGATTGCGGGCGCCAAGGACGTCAACGACCGCGCCCGTACGCTGGTGGAAGACATCAATCGCGTGGAAGCCCAGTACGGCCCCGTGGCGACCGACATCGTCGGGCTGGCACTGGCCGGCAAACACGACGAAGCCATCCAGAAGATGGACAACGAATGCCGCCCGTTGCTGGCCGCCCTAATCAAGGCCACCGACGCGTATGCCACTTACACGCACGAGCGCCAGGAACAGCTCGTACAGGCGTATGAGGCGCAGTACGTCATGCAGCGCAATCTGCTTGTCGGCCTGTCGATCGGCGCGGTGCTGCTGGCCGTGATCGCGGGCATCATCATCACACGCTCGATCACGCAGCCGATCCGCACGGCGGTGGATGTCGCCCAGACGGTGGCGCGCGGCGATCTGAGCAGCCGCATCGACGTACAAGGCAAGGATGAGACGAGCCACCTGCTCTCTGCCCTGCGCGACATGAACGGCCGCTTGACCGAGATCGTCGACAAGGTGCGCGACAGCAGCAGCAGCGTGGCCGGCGCAGCCAAACAGATTGCGGCGGGCAATGCCGACCTGAGCCAGCGCACGGAAGCACAGGCATCGTCGCTGCAGGAAACGGCAGCCAGCATGGAAGAGCTGACTTCCACCGTGAAGCAGAACGCCGAGAATGCACAGCACGCCACCGCGCTCGCCTCTACCGCGTCGGAAGTGGCGCTCAAGGGCAGCACGGTCGTTGGTCAAGTCGTATCGACCATGCACGACATCAGCGAGCGCTCGAGCAAGATTGCAGACATCACCGGCATCATCGAAGGCATCGCGTTCCAGACCAACATCCTCGCGCTGAATGCCGCCGTGGAAGCCGCACGTGCGGGCGAGCAAGGCCGCGGCTTTGCGGTCGTCGCCAGCGAGGTGCGCAGCTTGGCGCAGCGCTCGTCAACGGCGGCCAAGGAGATCAAGGAACTGATCGCCTCGTCGGTGGAACGCATTCACGACGGCTCCACGCTGGCGGGCGAGGCCGGCGAGACGATGACGGAGGTCACGCAAGCGGTGGCCCGCGTCACGCACATCATGGAAGAGATTGCCGCCGCATCGGTCGAGCAGAAGCGCGGCATCGAACAGGTCAACCAGGCGATCTCGCAAATGGATGAAGTCACGCAGCGCAATGCGGCGCTGGTGGAAGAAGCCGCAGCCGCATCGCAATCGCTGCAGGACCAGGGGCAAGAGCTCAACGCTACGATGTCCTTCTTCCGGGTCGATCCGCACGCCGCACGCGCCTGACCGGAGCACGGTCACCGTAGCAGTTGTCGTCTCCAAGCTGTCATTGCGCCCGCCGCCGAAAGGCCGCGGGCGTTTTCTCTTTTCTGTCCTGTGTCTTTCGTTAGGCCGTCGTTCGTGACTTCCGTTGCATTGGCGGGCTCGCACGCGCGACGCAAAGTGGATTGGCCCCGCGAGAGACAAGCGACGGGGCAAGCCGGGGCCGTGCACGGCCCGCCCTGCCGACGAAAGTCACCATGCGACACAACAGCCCACACCTGCAACGCGGCTCGCTTTCTACCTTCCTGCCGAGCATGCCATCCAACGACGGGAGGCTCGCATGATCCCGCTCGGCTTCGCGCATTGGCTACGCCCGCGTGCGGCACCGCAGCCACAACCAATCCCGCCCCTCGTTGAACAACTGCGTGAAGAATGTGAAGCGATGGCCCGCTACGCCCGGGAGTGCCGCGAGCTGGCGCTGCCGTTTCTCTACGACCCGAGCCAGCAGGTCGCCCGGCTCTCCGGCGAAGACCTCGTAGCCGGGTTCGACGGGGCTCTCGTG
>Ga0207640_10000043_pt1 | contig 102669 bp, 111 predicted proteins | sample KBSCornC42_FD_184300 | JGI IMG/M metagenome (GOLD analysis project Ga0207640, IMG submission 184300) | Corn rhizosphere microbial communities from Kellogg Biological Station, Michigan, USA - KBS Corn C4-2 (SPAdes) (version 2) | ecosystem: Host-associated > Plants > Roots > Rhizosphere > Soil ... | reverse complement strand
ACGCACATGGTGCTGACGTCGGGCTTGACGAACTGCATGGTGTCGTAGATCGCCAGGCCGGCGGTGACCGCACCGCCCGGGCTGTTGATGTACAGATGGATGTCCTTGTCCGGGTTCTCGGACTCCAGGAACAGCATCTGCGCGACCAGCAGGTTGGCAACCTGGTCGTTGACTTCGCCGACGAGAAAGATCACGCGCTCTTTCAGCAGGCGCGAATAGATGTCGTACGAACGCTCGCCGCGAGCCGTCTGCTCGACGACGATGGGGACCAGGTTGAGGTTCTGGATCGGGTCCATGGCCATGCTTGTCGCTCTCCGGGTTGATACGCCTGATGGTGCTGGATCGTGCTGGAAACCGCTGCAAACCGCCATCCGGGCGGAATGGGCGCGGTCCGGCGCACGCTGTTCGTCGCTACCCGCTACGCGGCCGGACGGTGAAGGCCGGCCGCGATGACTTTTTCCTTCAGGTCGGCGGGTGTCGATCGATACCCGCCTCAGGCGCTGACCGGGCGCATCACCTCGTCGAAGCTCAGGTTCTCGTCGGTGGTCTTGGCGTTATCCGCCACCCACAGCGCGACCTGATCTTCCATCACGCGGTTCTGCAGCCCGGACATCAGTTGGGGGTCGGAGTTGTACAGTTCAATGACCTTTTCCGGCTCCTCGTAGGTCGAGGCGATCGCCGCGAGCTGCTCGGCCAGGCGGATGCGGTCCAGCTTCAGCTCCTGCTTGCGCGCCAGTTCGCTCATCAGCAGGCCGGCGATCACGCGCTTGCGCGCCATCGGGGCAGCGGCCTCGACCAGCTGCGGCGGCGGCTGCTGGCCGCGCGGCACGCTGCCGGCGGCGAGCTGGTGGGCCTCGGACTGCACCATGATGCTCGGCACTTCGAGGCCGTCATGGGCGTCGGCCAGCTTCTCGGCGACCTGGGACTTCAGGCGGGCCATCAAGGTGGCCTTGAGCTCGCGCTCGAGGTTGTTGCGCACTTCCTTGCGGAACTGCTCGAGGTCGCCATCGACGATGCCGAACAGCTTGGCGAACTCGCCGTCCACCGTCGGCAGCTTGGGCTCCTGCACCTTCACGATCTTGAACGCGACCTTGGCGGTCTTGCCGGCCAGGCTCTCGTTGCGGAAATCGGCGGGGAATTCCACGTCCGTCTCGAACTCGTCGCCGGCCGAGCGGCCGGTCAGGGCCTCGTCCAGCGCCTTGAACAGGGTGCCCGAGCCGATCACGCTGCCGGCGCGCTCCAGGCCCTCGGCCGGGAAGCGGTAGTCGCCGGCGGTGGCGCTGTATTCGAACATCACGAAGTCGCCCTCGGCCGAGGCGCGGGCTACGTCGTCGAAGCTGCGGCGCTGGGCGCGCAGGGTCTCGATCATCTTCTCGATGTCGGCGTCGGTCACTTCAGCGACCGGGCGCTTGATTTCCAGCGCGGCGACGTCGACTTCCGGGAACTCCGGCATGATCTCGAAGGTGGCGGTGTAGGTGATTTCGCCGTTTTCCGGCTGGCCGGTGGTATCCACCGCCGGGTTGGCGACCGGACGCAGGTTTTCCTGGTTCACCGCCTCGCGCAGGGTGCTGCCGATCAGGTCGGACAGCACTTCGCCGCGCACCTGCGCGCCGAAGCGCTGCTGGATCACCGTGGTCGGCACCTTGCCCGGACGGAAGCCCTTCAGGCGCACCGTGCGGCCCATCTCGGCGATGCGCGCGCTGACCTGCGACTCGAAGCGCTCCGCGGGGAATTTCACCGTGAGCTTGCGCTCGAGCTTGCCAACGTTTTCAACCGAAACCTGCATGACGTCTCCTGAATACCCGAAAATGCGCGCCGGACGCGCCTGGCGGCCCGGCCGCCGGCAAAGAAACCAACCAATTCGATAAGGGATGGTGCGAAAGGAGGGACTCGAACCCTCACGGGGTTAACCGCTGGAACCTAAATCCAGTGCGTCTACCAATTCCGCCACTTTCGCAGAAGACCAACCTGGGAAAGACGCCGTAAGCTGCGGATACCACAAGGAATTCACGCAGGCGCGCGGCCTGCCCCATCCCCCGTCCGTACCCGGGCCCCTCGCCCTAAGTCGATGATTCCCTTACACGAAAGCGGGCCATTTTACGGTTGCCCGCGGCGGCAAGACAAGCCGACCCCGGCCCATCCACGCTTCTATATAAAGATGCCGCCCGCTCAAGGGCTTGCAGGCCGTGGCCAGGGCGCCGCGCGTCTCAGAGCTCGCGGAGAACCCGGAAGCCGACCCGCCCGCTGCGCACATTCCCTTCCGCACCCTGCCGGTAGGCCGAGCGCACCTGGTCCGGCGAGCTGCCCCAGGAGCCGCCGCGCACCACCCGCGTCGAGCAGCCGGGATTGACCCAGGCGCTGCCGTCGGTCGGCGCGCGCACATAGCTGTCGTGCCAGCAGTCCATCACCCATTCCGAGACATTGCCGTCGATATCGAACAGCCCGTAGGGATTGGCTTCGAAGCTCATCACCGGCGCCGGACCCCAGTAGCCGTCGCGGTACTTGTCGAACGCATTGCTCCAGCGCCGCCCGCTCTGCGAGCGGTCGCCCGAGCCGGTGAGGTTTTCCACCTTGCGGGTGGGCGCGCCGTTGCCCCACCAGTACTTGGTGGTGGTGCCGCCGCGCAGCGCGTATTCGAATTCCGCCTCGCTGGGCAGCCGGTAGCGCTTGCCGGTGCGCTGGCTGAGCCAGTCGACGTAGGCCTTGGCGTCGTTCCAGGAGATGTTCACCACCGGCAGCCGCTCGTCGGAGGCGGCGCGGCCGGCATAGTCGCTCTGCCAGTTGGCGTCCGGATCGTCGCGCAGCGCGCCGCTGCGCTCGTCGTACACGCTGGCGCCGCCGAGCCTGGTCGAATCCGGCTGGTAGCCGCTGGCGCGCACGAATTCGCGGAACTGGGCGATGGTGATCTCCGCGCGCGACAGCGCGAAGCCCTTGCCTATGGTCACCTGATGCTGCGGTGTCTCGGCTCCGGCGTGGCCTTCCTCGCCGTCCGGCGCGCCCATGTTGAAGCTGCCGGTAGGGATCACCACCATCGACGGCGTCTGCCCCGGCAGATCGACATAGCGATCGGAGAACGCCTGCCCCGGCTTGTAGCTGGCATACAGGCGCGCATTGGTCAGCCGCTCCTGCAGATCGCTGAGGCCGGCGATATCCGGCGCCAGCGCCTTCACCTGCTCTGTCAGCTGCAAGGCCAGCGCCTGGTCGCCGCCGTCCAGCGCCGAACGCGCCTGCGCCAGCAGGTTGGCGGCGCGCTGGTGGCGGATGCCGTCGACGCGGCCCTGCACGTCCTGCAGTGCGGGGGAACCAGGCAGGATCGTCGCCGCTTCGGTCAGCGCATCGCCCGCGCCCTTGAAGTCGTTGCTGGCCACCGCGGCCAGCGCGCGATCCAGCACCGCGCGCTGCACCTGCGCGATGCCCTGCGCGGCCACCGCGTTCTCCGCATCCATCTGCTGCACCTGCCGATACAGGTCCAGCGCGTTGTCGCCCTTGGGCGCATCCACCTTGCCCTGCTGCAGCAAGGCCGCGGCCTGGGCCAGCATCGGGCGCACCTGCGCCAGGGTCTTGAGCTTCGCTTCGGCCTGCGCCACGTCGTCCTTGCTGTCGGGCACGCTCTTGAGCGCTTCGAGCAGATCCTTGGCCGATTCCTCGTCGCCGACCAGGATGTCCTGGCCGATCTCCGCCACCAGCCGCGCACGCACTTCGTACAGGCCCTGCGCGGCGCGGCGGCTGTCCGGCTTCATCTTCAAGGCTTGCGCGAACAGCGCGGCGGCGCCGTCCTTGTCGCCGGCCAACTGTCCGTTGCGCAGCGCCTTGGTGGCCTTGTCCAGCAGCGCTTCCACTTCGGGGGTGTCGGCGCTCTGCTGCTCGGGCAGGCTCTCGTTCTTCTTGCTCATGCGCGCCACGATCACCTCGGTGGGCGCCAGGGTCACCGGCGGGCCGGCATCGAGTTCGGCCTGCACCGTGCTTGCCGGCGCGCGGCCCGCGCCGAGCGGCGCGGCGGCCGGGCCGAGATTCATCGCGCGCTGCGTCTGCACGCGCGTGGGGTCGACATGGAACACGCGCGGAAAGAAGTGATAGACCAGCGCCATCCCGAGCACGACCACGCCAAGCGCTCCGCCCAGGGCGCGCTGGTGTCGTACGGTTTCCTTGCTCGGCATGGTGGGCGTCCTTGGGGCGGCCTGCTAAGGTGCGCCGCTAACCATAGGCACAAACCCCTGACAGGACAATGAGCGATGCATGTCGGTCAGGCTGCGAAGGAAGCTTCGATGCAACTTCCCGTTACCCCGGCGGCGGACTGGATCACCAGCCGCGCTGCGCTCGAGCAATGGCTTGCCGCGCTGCCCGCCGACGCCGCGCTCGATCTCGATACCGAGTTCATGCGCCGCAATACCTTTTATCCGCAGCTGGCGCTGCTGCAGCTGGGTTGGCGACAGCGCTATGCGCTGGTCGATCCGCTCGCCTTCGAGATCGGCGACGCGCTGCGTCCGCTGCTCGGCAACGGCCAGTCGCTCACCATCATGCACAGCGGCAGCGAAGACCTCGAAGCGCTCGCCCCGCTGCTGCCCGGCGGTCCGGCCCGATTGTTCGACACGCAGATCGCGGCCGCCTTCGTCGGCATGGGTCTGGGCATCAGCTATCGCGCCCTGGTCGCCGAACTGGTCGGCGCCGAACTCGACAAGGGCGAAACCCGCTCCGACTGGATGCAGCGCCCGCTCACCGATTCGCAGCGCGCCTACGCCACGCTCGACGTGGTCTATCTCGAACCCGTGCACGAACAGCTCGCCGCGCGGCTCGAACAGCGCGGCCGCAGCGCCTGGCACGCCGAAGACTGCGAGCGCCTCAAGCGCCGCGCCTGCGTGCGCGAAGGCGATCCGCAGCCGCAGGAAAATTTCCGCGGCGCCTCGGAGTGGCAGCCCGCGCAGCAGGCCCGCCTGCGGCGCATCCTGCTGTGGCGCGATGTCACCGCGCGCCAGCAGGACCGCCCGCGCCCCTGGTTGCTGGAAGACGCCCAGGCCATGAACCTGGCCCAGCTGCCGCCGCAAAGCATGCCCGAGCTCGACGAGCGCACCCGCGGCCAGCGCGCACTGCGCAGCGCGCAGCGTGCGGAGCTGTTCCAGCTGCTGCAGCAGCCGATCAGCGACGACGATGTCGCCGCCAGCGCGCCCATCCCCGGCACTCCGCAGGGCGAAGCCAAGAAGGCGCTGGCCGCGATGAAGGATGCCGTCGACCGCACCGCCCTGGCGCTGGAATTGCCCCCCGGCCTGCTGTGCCCGCGCAAGGTGCTGGAAACCTACGTGGTCACCGGCCAGTGGCCGGAGTTCCTCGAAGGCTGGCGCCGCGAACACCTGCACGACCGCCTGACCGGCCTGCTGCCGGGCTGATCCGCCGAGCCGAGCGAAACCGGGGGGCTTGGCGCCTCCTGACACCGCTGCTAATATTCGCGGCTCGCGTGGGGCGGTAGCTCAGCTGGGAGAGCGCTGCGTTCGCAATGCAGAGGTCGGGAGTTCGATCCTCCTCCGCTCCACCAATTCATTCCAGACGAAAGCCCCGAAACCTGGTTTCGGGGCTTTTTCGTTGTGCGACGCGTAACACCCGGCGGCTTACTGCTCCCGCGGCCACCGCCACGCCACCGCGGCAATGGCCAGCGACAGCAGGATCTCGATCGCGCTCAGCGTCAGATAGAACCACCATGCGCCCGGCATCGTCAGCGCGACGATCACTGCATAGAACACGCCGAGCACGATGCTCAGCACGCGGATGACGCGCGCAGGCACCAGCAGCGACGCAGCCACCATCAAGCCGGGCAGTGCCAGCATCAGCGAGGCGATGACCAGGGAGGACTGGTCGACGGGACCGAACGGGCCCCGGCCCTCCAGCATGCCTTTCAATTTGCCCGGCACGTAGAGCCCGAAGTAGTCCCCGTACACGTAGCAGAACATCAGCGCGCTCCACAGCGCGGCGAGCTTGAAGCGCACGTGGATCTTGACGTCATGCAATGCCCGGTCAGCCATGGGCAGGACTCCCTTCTTGATGGTTCATTTCACGCACGCCGAACGCCAGCAGCCACAAGCAGGTGCCGATTTCGCCCAGCGCCGGCGGCAGCATGAGGTAGTTGCTGATCGGCAGGTCGCCGAAGCCCGGCATCAGCAACTCGCCGAGCACGCTGATCACGTAGCACGCGCCGGCAAGCATCAGCAGCGCGCCCAGCACGCGCGGGATGCGACGCGTCACGTAGGCCATATAGCCGAACGGCAGCAGCCACAGTCCCCAGAACAGGCTGGCGACGAACAGGCTGTTGCTGTAGCTGCGCAGTGCGTGCAGCGCCATGGCTTGCACGGTGTCGTGCGATAGCGCCTGCGCAAGCTTGGCGTTCGTCAGCAGCTCGATGGCGTCAAGTCGATACACGGCTGCCATCAAGGCCACCGGTATGCCGGCCAAGGCCAACGCCACCATCGCGATCGCCGTGTTCCGATGCGTCGTGGTAAACACCTGGTAGAGCACCAGCGGAAGGATCACGAACGCGGCCTGATCGATCAGCAGCACCGCGATGCCGGCGCGATAGAGCGATGCGTGGGCAAGGATGGCGTCCAGCGTCACCAGCGGTCCGTCCGCCCTGATCGCGGACGGCACATACATAAGACAGAAGATCCCGGTAACCACCGTGATCAGATAAACCAGCCCAGCCCACCGCCCCAAGCGCCGCGCACGTTCCATCTGTCCCTCCCCGGCCAGACCGCTTCCTGATACTGGCGGATGCTAGGCGTCCGTTTCATCGGGTCACGACTGCCGGAAGTCACTGGATCAGGCCAGCGGGGCAAACAGATTCTGATGCCGCTCAAGCGAGCAAGTTCCGTCTGCGCGGACCTGACTTACAGCCCATATCGCGCTCTTCCGCACGATGCTAGGTTCCGCCGCCACCAGGCTTGCGCAGGGAACCGATCGTGCCTACGAATCGCTCGTTCTTGTTAGCTGCGGCCATTGCTGCCGCGTTGGCTTTCCCCGTCGGCGCCGCTTATGCACAGAACATAGACACGGCTTCCGCCGACCGCCACAAACAGGTCGACGCGATCTTCGCGCCGTGGAAAACCCGCACCACGCCCGGTTGCGCCGTCGGCGTCTCCAGCAACGGCCGGCTCGACTATGCGCAGGGCTATGGCATGTCGAATATGGAATACGACTTGCCGATCACACCGCAATCGGTGTTCCACGTCGCCTCCATTTCCAAGCAGTTCACCGCGTTCTCGATCGGCTTATTGGCGCAGGAAGGCAAGCTGTCGCTGAGCGACGACGTGCGCAAGTACGTGCCGGAACTGCCCGACTTCGGCAAGACCATCACCATCGATCATCTGATCCACCACACCAATGGCCTGCGCGAACAAGGCCAGCTGCTGAGCATGGCGGGTTGGCGCAACGACGATCTGTCTACCGAAGGCGATGTGCTGTGGGCGCTGTCGCGCCAGCGCGCGCTGAACTTCGCGCCGGGCACCGAAGTGGTTTACGGCAACACGGCCTACACCTTGCTCGCGGTGATCGTGAAACGCGTGTCGGGCCAGTCGCTGCGCGACTTCGCCGATGCGCGCATCTTCAAGCCGCTGGGCATGCGCGACACCCGCTTCCTGGACGACTACGCGGAAATCGTGCCCCGCCGCGCCACCGCCTACAGCCCGCGCAGCGGCGGCGGCTGGGTGACCAATATGCCGCACATCACCCACTACGGCTCGACCAGCCTCAACACCACCGTGGGCGATCTGCTGAAGTGGGAGCAGAACCTGGTGGACGCGCGCGTCGGCGGCAAGCCGCTGCTGGCGATGTTGCAGACGTCGGGCCGTCTCAACGATGGCACCAGCATCGGCTATGGCGGCGGGCTGCGCATCGGCGAGTATCGCGGCCTGCGTCTGGTGAGCCATGACGGTGCGGACAACGGCTTCCGCTCCGACGCCCTGCTGTTTCCGGACCAGCATCTGGCCGTGGTCGCGCTATGCAATGGCGCGACGATCGTGCCGGCGGACTTCACGCGCAAGATCGCGGAGGTCTATCTGGGCCAGCGCATGAAAGACACGATGCCACCCGCCATTACCGTCTCGCCGTCCACGCTCACGCCGCTCGCCGGCAACTATTGGAGTGCGCAGACGGACGAAATAGTGCGCCTGGAAATCAAGGACGGTGTGCTGCGCCAGGTCGGCTCGTCCATCGCGCTGTTGGCGATCGGCAGCGGCGTGTTCCGCCCGGCGGACGCTACGCAAACCATGCAGGAATGGCGCTTCGCACCGACATCGGCGAATGCGCAGCAGCCGCTGAGCATCCGCGACTTCTGGCCGACGACGCGCGAATTCGTACGCGTCAGCGAGCCGATGCCCACGCCCGCAGCGTTGGCGAGCTATGCCGGCGCGTACCGCAGCACCGAACTCGACGCGACCTACACCGTGCGCATCAAGGACGGCCGGGTCGCCGTCCGCTGGCCGCGCCGCGACGAAGTGATGCTGGATGCCGTGGGTGGCGACCGCTTCGTCGGCTCGCTGGGCACGGTGACGTTTACGCGTACGCAGGATGGAAAGATCGATGGCTTGACGATCAGCAGCCGCCGGTTGCGGCGCATGCACGCCGACCGGCTGGCCGAGGCCGAGGCCACCGCCGCCGCGTCATTACCGGCAACTGCACCGGAAGCGCTGGCCGACCGCTGAGACCTGCCTTGGCCGGATCGGATGGCGTCAGTGCGACGCCATCCGATGCGGCACGCCGGCCACGTTCGACGACATCAGGCCCAGCCCTTGCCAGAAGTCCGCCGGGTACGACAGCGCGGGCTGCCCTACCCAGCCACGCACGATATCCAGTTCATAGCCGCCATCCACGCGCCTGTACTCCACCGAGTTCAGCGCCAGGGCATCCCAATCGCCGGCGTAGCGAATATCGCGCAACGAATCCGGATAGTGGCCATAACGCACCTTGTACAGCTCGATCAGGGCGATGGCGGTCTTGAAATTCTGGTCGCCGAACTTGGCGTCCGCCTGCTGTTTCATCGAGCAGCCCGCGCCAAGGAACGATGCTCCGAGCACGAGCGCAAACATGCATGTACGCAATTTCATTCGACACTCCTGGTCCATGGTCCGAAGTCCCCTCGAGCACAGAACGCAGCGCTCCAGGCCGGGTAGACACCATCAGCCGTCCCACCTCGCATCTAGCGGGCGGTGCGCCGCGCCTGCTTTGGCGCCTTGCCTTCCGGCGGGCGGCACACCTCGCGCACGCATTCGCGCAGCCATTGATGTACGGGATCCGCATGCAGGCGCGGATGCCACAGCATGGAGATATGCAGCACCGGCGTCTCCACCGGCAAGGCGAAACTGTACATGCCGTTGCGCAGATTGCCGGTATGCCGCTCGGGCACGCTGGCGATCAGGTCGGTCTGCCGCGCCAGCGACAGCGCGGTGGCGAAGCCGCCGACAATGGTGGTCACCTCGCGCGCCAGGCCCAGGGTTGCCAGCGCTTCGTCGATCGCGCCCTTCTCGCGTCCGCGCCGCGACACGCTGATATGGCGGCCGCCCGCATAACGCGCCGCGGTGAGCCTGCCGCGGCACAAGGGATGGCCCTGGCGCACCACACCGATATAGCCATCGCGGAACAGCGCCTGCACCCGCATCTCGGGGCCGGCGTGCGCGTCGACCACGCCGGTTTCCAGATCGACGATGCCGTCGCGCAGCGGAGCATTGTCCTTGTCCGGCTTCTGCATGAAGCGCAGATGGATGCCGGGCGCCTCGGCGGCGACGCGCGCAATCAAGGCGGGGCCGAAGTTCTCCACGAAGCCTTCGCTGGTGCGCAAGCTGAAGGTGCGCGCCAATTGCTCAAGCCGCGGCCGCACCGCGGGACGCAGCACTTCTTCCGCGCCCAGCACGAGCTGGCCGACCTGTTCGCGCAGTGCCAGCGCACGCGGCGTCGGCACCAGGCCGCGGCCGGCGCGCACCAGCAGCGGATCGCCGGTGGCCTCGCGCAGGCGGGCCAGCGCGCGGCTCATCGCCGAAGGACTGAGCCGCAGCCGCCGCGCGGCGCGCGCCACGCTGCCTTCGGCCAGCAGCACGTTGAGGGTGACCAGCAGGTTGAGGTCGGGCATGGACATGCGCGCCACCATGGCACCGGCGACACATGGCGTCAAACGCACGGATAAAGTGCAAATGCTGCGCCTTCCGCCATGCCATGGCAGGCACTAGCTTGTCGGCCATCCAAGCTATCCCGAGCCGCTGGCTTCATGTCCAAGCCTCTTGTCCCCGCACACGGCGAATCCCCGCTCGAAAGCACGGCGCGTGCTCCCGCCACGCGCTGGGCGCTGGCTGGCCTGGCGCTGTCGATGCTGCTGCCTTCGCTGGATACCAGCATCGCCAATACCAGCCTGCCGATCCTGGCGAAGGCGTTCGGCGCCTCGTTCCAGCAGGTGCAGTGGGTGGTGCTGGCCTATCTGCTGGCCATCACCACCCTGATCGTCGGCGCCGGCCGGCTGGGCGATCTGATCGGGCGCCGCCGCCTGCTGCTGGTGGGCATCTTCTGCTTCACCTTCGCCTCGGCGCTGTGCGGCCTGAGCGGCCATCTGTGGATTCTGATCGCCGCGCGCGCGGAGCAAGGCCTGGGCGCGGCGATCATGCTGGCGCTGACCATCGCCAGCGTCAGCGAGGCCGTGCCGCAGGAACGGATCGGACGCGCGATGGGCCTGCTCGGCACGATGTCGGCGATCGGCACCGCGTTGGGACCTTCGGCCGGTGGTGTATTGGCGGCGGCGTTCGGATGGCCGGCGATCTTTCTGGTCAATGTGCCGCTCGGGGCCGTGGCCTTCGTGCTGGTGTGGCGCCATATGCCGAAGGAGCGGCCGGATGGAAAGCATGTGCGCGCTGGCTTCGATCCTGTCGGCACCGTGTTGCTGGCACTTACCCTCGCCGCATATGCGTTGGCGATGACGCTCGGGCGCGGGGAATTCGGTGTGCTCAATATCGCGTTGCTGTGCGGCGCCGTCATAGGCGCCGCGATGTTCGCGTATGCCGAGACCCGCGTGGCGTCACCGCTGATCCGGCTGGCGATGCTGCGCGACATCAACCTGAGCGCGGGCCTGATGATGAGCGCGCTGGTCTCGGCAGTGATGATGACGACGCTCGTGGTCGGGCCGTTCTATCTGGCGCGTGCGCTCGGCCTTGCGCCGGCGTGGGTCGGCCTGGTGCTGTCCTCGGGGCCTTGCGTCACGATGTTGAGCAGCGTGCCTGCGGGTCGCCTGGTGGATCGTTTCGGCGCGCGGCGGACGACGGTGCTCGGCCTGTACGGCATCGCCATCGGCACCTCACTGTTGTCGGCGCTGACGCTGTCGCCTGCATGGCTGGGCGTGGCCGGCTATATCGCCCCCATCGTCGTCGCCACTCTGGGCTATGCCTTGTTCCAGGCCTCCAACAACACCGCGATGATGACTGGTGTGGCGCCGGACCGGCGCGGCGTGGTGTCGGGCATGCTCAGCCTCTCGCGCAATCTTGGCCTGGTGACAGGTGCGTCGGCGATGGCCGGGCTGTTTGCGTGGGCGGTGGGAACGAGCGATGTGGCGGATGCCGCTCCCGTCGCGGTGGCGCTCGGCATGCGCGTGACATTCGGCGTGGCGGCGATCTTGATGGTGTTGGCGATCGCCATAGCGCATCGGCGCAGGTTGGGGTGAGCCCAGCGAACTCCAACGATGCGCGACCTGCTACGTAGGTTGGGGTTCGCTTTCGCTCACCCCAATCTACGCCGGCGTCGTTACGCCTCGCTGGCATGCGGTGCTTTCGGACGCTGTGGCTTCGCGAGCTTGGCCACGCTCTTCTCTGAGCCGCCACGCCGGCGACGCTTTGTCACCGAACGCCAGGCGACCGTAGCCACGCCACCTGCCGAACTCACGCCACCCGCAATCAACCAGGCGGTACCGATGCATAAGGGACACATGGCTCGCCCTCCTCTCAGTGGTCCGAGCAACAGGACGGCAGCGCGGCCGTCACGCCAGGCCACGCGCCGACGCCGCCCGGCAGCATGTCGAAGAAATGCCACAGCACGCAGAAGTCGTCGCCCGGATTGAAGCCCGTATCCGATACGCGCAGGATGGCGTCGCCGTCGCGGCGGAATACCGACAACCCCGGCATCCAGCCGCCCTTCTCCGACACGTAGCCCATGTCCTTGGCGAAGCTGTTGCCTTCATGGCTGACCATCGGGAACTTCCAGCCGCGCACCTGCGCCATGCGCTTCTGCACCGACGGCCGGTCGGGACTGGACACCACGAAGCCCGCACGCGTCACCACATGCTGGTGGATGCCGTTATAGCCATCCGCCCATAACGTGCAGTGCGGACAGGCCACGCCCATGTTGTGCACGACGATCAGATCCTCGTGCGCGCCGAACAGGTCGGACAGGCGCCGCGTGCCTTCGCTGTCGGTGAACTCGTAATCGTCCACCGGCTGCGGCTCGACACCCGCCAGCGTCTCGCGCATCTGCTCGCGGATGGCCGAGATCTGGCGGCGGTAGTCGGCCAGCTTGCCGTTGACATCTGTGTATTTCATCGCGATGCCTCTCCTCGCTCAGGTACCGTAGGCGGTGCGGTGCTTCACCCAGGCCATCGGGTACGACAGGCTTTCCTCGTTGCGGCCCAGCGGCGAGGCATCCAGGTACTGATAGGCGGCGTTGAACATGTCGATGCCGCGCGAGTAAGTGGAATAGGTGTGATACACCTTGCCGTCCTCGTCCTTGAAGAAGGCGCTGACGCCGGGATAGTCGGTGCCGCTGACCTTGATGGTGCCGTAGTTGTAGTAAGCCTCGTCGCGCTCCAGCACGTCCGGACGGAACGACACGTTGTAGTCGTAGTTGAAATCGTCCAGCGACGACACCCATGGGAACTGCCAGCCGAAATCGCGCGCCTGCTTCTGCAGCTTGGCCAGCGGCGCGCGCGAGATCGCCGCGAAGGCGACATCGTGCTGGGCCAGATGCGGCACGATGCCGTTGAAGTTGTCGGCCCAGAATGCGCAGCTCTTGCAGCTGATGTCCCACTCCGGCGCGTACATCAGGTGATAGACCATCAACTGGTTGCGCTCGCCGAACAGGTCGGCCAGCGTGGCGCTGCCCTGCGCGGTTTCGAAGGCGTAGTTCTTCTCCACGCGCTCCCACGGCAGCTCCTGGCGCTGCCGGCTGAGTTCGTCGCGCAGATGGGTGAGTTCTTTTTCTTTGGCGAGGAACTGCTTGCGGGCCTGCAGCCATTCCTCGTGACTGACGATGCGATGCTTAGCCATGACACTTACCTCGGGATAAAGGGGGGGGAGTTGCGGCCTTGCACTACCTTCGCGCCATCGCGGCGCGCTTTATTTCCGGCCTGGCGTGCGCTTCTTCGCTGCTTTGCGCGCAGGCTTCGGCGACGCCGCGGCGCGGCGTTCGTCGATATCCGCCAGGGTGACGGCGAGCAGATCGAACTGCTGCTGCCAGTACTTGCTGTAGCGGTTCATCCACATCGCCGCTTCCAGCATGGGGCCGGCATCCAGGCTGCAGCGGCTGATCCGCCCCGTGCGCTCCTGCTGGATCAGCCCCGTGCGCACCAGCACCTGGATATGCCGCGACACCGCCTGCAGCGAGATGTCGAACGCTGCGGCGATTTCGGACACGAGCAGCGCCTGGCCGTCGAGGCGCTCGAGGATTTCCCGGCGGACGGGATCCGAGAGCGCAAAGAACACCTGGCTGAGGCGTTCCTGGGCCAGTTCGGGGGGCTGGCCGGCGGCGTCGACGAGATGCAGGAGGTGCTGGATATTCATCGTGGATGATGAATATCAACGAAGATGTTGATTGTCAACAAACAGGTTGACTAAAGAGACGATAGAGCTATTTCATGTGCATGAAATAGCTCCATGAACTCGAAACCCCCTGCCCAGCACGAGTACGACAGCGGCTCGAGGGCGACTTCATGCCGCCTCGAGCGCTTCGCCTCAGAACCGATAACTGAAGGTGACCGACGCCGCCTGCGCCGACGCATGCCCCACATTGAGCAAGGCGTCGTAGCTGAGCGACAAGGTCGATGCCCGGGTCGGATGCATCGTCACGCTGGCGCCCAGCGTGGCGTACGAGCGCGGCAGATCCGTGCCGGGCGCGGCGAACAGCGTGCCGTCCTGCGCGGCCACCGTCACGCCGCGATGGCGGCCGGCGGTTTCGGTGGCGTAGCCCGCGCGCAGCTGCAGGTCGAGCGGCTTGCCGTCATGGTCGAAGGACTGGTCGAACTTGAGACCCACATACGGCTGCAGGCTGCGCGCACTGTCGACGCCGACGCGCAGGTTCTGTCCGCGCGCGCCGTCCTCGCCGAATGCATTGCCATGGAAGTAGGCATAGCGCGCACCGATGCTGGGCGTCAGCGTACCGCCGCCGACCGCAATCGGCATGGCTGCCTGCAGGGCAGCGGTGAACTCGTGGCCCACATGGTCGCCTTCGGCCACGCCGATGCCGGCGAAGTTGCGCTTCTGCGAGAGGTCGTCGAAGGCATAGCCCACCGTGCCGGACAGGCGCACCGCGCCCAGCGGCTGCGCGCCGTACAGGGCCAGGCGCACGGTATCGGTCTGCGCGGTATCGCCGGTGACGTTTTCGCGCAGATTGCTGTGCGAGAAGCCCGCGGCGACGCCGACGGTGGCATCGCCCACCGGGCGATCCACGCCCATCATCAGACCGTACTGGTCCATATGGAAACCAGGCTGGCCGCTGCGTCCCTGGATATCTGTGCCCGCGCCGGCGGCGGTCACCCACAGGCCATCGCCCTTGCGCGATGGGTCGTCGAGCACCCCGCGTTCCACCAGCGAGGCATTGGCGGATTGCGCGCGCAGCAGCGCCGCCGTGCCCAGCGCGGCATAGTTGGACGTCTGCGTGGGCGCGATCACCGTGGGACCGCTGGGCGTGCCGGGGCCGGTCGGCGCCGCCAGCGACAGGCCGACCTGGTTTGCACCATAGGTGACCGCAGGCGTGAGCGTGCCCAGCGCGGCGCCACTGGCATAGGTGTTGGTGACATTGCCGAACGTGCCGCTGACGCTGCCACCTGCGGTGAGGATGGTGTACTGGTGCGCGGTATAGGTGCCCGGGTCGTAGGTCAGCGCGAGCGTGCCGCCGAGACTGGCATTGCCGCCCACCTTCAACAGCGACGCATCGGTGGGACTGACTTCGATGGCAAGCGTGGCGCCGGCCGCCTGTGCATAGTTGCCGGCCACGGTCAGCGTGCCGATCGATCCGCCCGGCGCGACGATGCCGTTGTTGGTGACGCTGCCGCCGATGCTGCCGTGCCCTTGCAGCTTGCCTTGCGCACCCACCGCCACATCGCCGCCCAACACCGCGTTCGGCGAGCTCGCATCGCCCACCGCGAGCGTGCCGGCGTTGACATTGGTCTTGCCGGCGAAGGCGCTGCTGTCGCCGTTGACGGTAAACACCGTGGCGTCCTGCTTGTTCAGCACGCCAGTGCCCGTGAAGCTGCCCGCGAACGTGCCGCTGCTGAGATTCAAGGTATTGGCGCCGAGCGCCACGCGGCTGCCGGTGACACCGCCCAGCGTGGCGACCGTCTGCGCACCGGCGGCGGAGATATCGAACGTCGCGCCGCTGCCGTTCAAGCTGATCGCCGATGCCGGCACCAGCGAACCGCCACCCGCAAGCGCCAGCGTGCCGCCGTTGATGGTGGTCGCGCCGGTGTAGGTGTTGGCGCCGGTCAGCGTCTGCGTGCCTGCGCTCAAGGTGAGCCCGCCTGCGCCGCTGATCACGCCGCCGAACGAGCCATTGGCCTGCGTGATGGTCAGCGGCTGCCCGCCGATATTCACGCTGCCGGTGCCGGCGAGACCGGCGATCGAAGTGCCGGCATTGGTCGCCGAGATATCGAACGTGCCATTGGCCAGCGTGACGCCGCTGGACGCCGCCACGCTGCCGTTGCCTTGCAAGGCGAGCGTGCCGGCGATGTTGGTCGCCCCGGTGTAGGTCTGCGCGGCTGTAAGGGTCTGCGAGCCGCCGGCAATCGAAAGACCACCCGTGCCCGACAACACGCCATCGTAAGTACCGCTGGCGTTGGTAACGGTGAGCGTCTGCGCACCGAGGTTCACCGCGCCATTGCCCGACAGCGCCTTGATGCTGGCGCCTGCGCTGGTGCCCGAAATGTCGAACGTGCCATTGGCGATCGCGACGCCACTGGACGCCGCCACGCTGCCATTGCCCTGCAAGGCAAGCGTGCCCGCGATGCTGGTGGCACCCGTATAGGTCTGCACACCAGTCAGCACCTGCGAACCGCCGGCGATCGAAAGACCACCCGTACCCGACAACACGCCGTCATACGCGCCATTGGCGTTGGTCAGCGTCAGCGTCTGCGCGCCGAGATTCACCGCGCCATTGCCCGACAGCGCCTGGATGCTCGCGCCTGCGCTGGTGCCCGAAATATCGAACGTGCCATTAGCGATCGCCACACCACTGGACGCCGCGACGCTGCCGCTGCCCTGCAAGGCAAGCGTGCCGGCCACGGTGGTGGCGCCGGTATAGGTCTGCACGCCGGTCAAGGTCTGCGAACCGCCGGCGATGGACAGGCCGCCGCCTGCGCCACCGAACACGCCGTCATACGTGCCGCTGGCGTTGGTGATCGTAAGCGTCTGCGCACCCAGGTTCACCGCGCCGTTGCCCGACAGCGCCTTGATGCTGGCGCCGGCAGTCGTGCCCGCGATATCGAATACGCCGCTGTTCGCCACGCCGCTCGATGCCGCGATGCTGCCCGTTCCCGCCAAGGCCAGCGTGGCGCCCTGCTGGATGGTGGTGGCGCCGGTATAGGTGTTGTTGCCGCTCAGCGTCTGCGTGCCATTGGCCACCACCAGGTTGCCGGCGCCCGTCATGCTGCCGCCGAAATCGCCGGCCGCCTGCGTCACGGTGAGCGTGTGCACACCGAGGTTGACCTGGCCGCTGCTGCCGCCGCGGAGGCTGGTGATGGACGCGCCGTTGGTGGCGCCGGTGATATCGAACAGGCCATCGGCCATCACGCCACTGGACGCGGCGATGCTGCCATTGCCGGACAGCGCCAGCGCGCCGCCGCTGCCGATGGTGGTCGCGCCGGTATAGGTGTTGACGCCGCTGAGGAACTGCGAACCGCCCGTGACGCTGAATCCGCCGGTACCGGAGATGACGCCGTCGAACGCGCTCGCAGCGTTGGTCACGGTAAGCGTCTGCGCACCCAGCGCGACCGCGCCGTTGCCTGAAAGCTGCTGGACGCTCGCACCGGCGTTAGTGCCCGAGATATCGAACGTGCCGCTGTTCGACACGTTACTCGACGATGCGATGCCGCCCGCGCCGCTCAGCGCCAGCGTGGCGCCGCTGTCGATGCTGGTGACGCCAGCGTAGGTGTTGGCGCCGCTCAGCGTCTGCGTGCCTGCGGCAATCTCCACGCCGCCGGTACCGCCGATCACGCCGCCGAACGTGCCGCTGGCCTGCGTCAGCGTCAGATTCTGCGCGCCGAGAGCGACCGTGCCGCTGCCGGTCAGCGCCTTGATGCTGGCGCCACCGGTGGTGCCTGAGATATCGAAGATGCCGTCGTTCGCCACGCCGCTGGAGCTGGCGATACTACCCAGGCCGCTCAGACTCAGCGTGGCGCCGCTGCCGATCGCGGTGGCGCCGGTATACGCCTGTACGCCGGCCAGCGTCTGCGCGCCGCCGCTGACGGTCAGCCCGCCGGTGCCGCTGAGCACGCCGAAGTAGGTGCCGCTGCCATTGGTCAGCGTCAGTGTCTGCGCGCCGAGTGTCACGTTGCCGTTGCCGGCCAGCAGCTGCACCGAGGCGCCGTTGCTGGTGCCCGCGATATCGAACGTGCCGCCGTTCAACAGCAAGCCGGCGGAGGCGGCGATGCTGCCGCTGCCGGTGAGCGCAAGAGTGGCGCCGTTGGACACCGTGGTCAGGCCGGTATATGCGTTGGCGCCGCTGAGGATCTGCGTGCCGCCGTCGATGGTCAGGCCGCCGCTGCCGGAAATATTGCCGCCGAAGGTGCCGGTCGCATTCGTGACGGCGAGGTACTTCGCGCCCAGCAGCACCGAACCATTGCCGCTCAGCGCCGTGATTGCGGCAGTGCCGGTGGTGTTCTGAATATCGAACGTACCGTTGTCCACCACGCCGCTGGAGCTGGCGATGCTGCCGGAACCGGTCAGCGCCAGCGTGGCGCCCGCGTCGATGCTGGTCTGCCCGGTGTAGGTGTTGACGCCGGAGAAAGTCTCCGTGCCGCCTGCCACCGTGACATCGCCCGAACCGGAAATCACGCCGCTGAAAAGCGCATTCGCCTGAGTCAAGTTCAGGCCCTGCGCGCCGAGCACGACCGAACCGCCGCCCGACAGCGACGTGATGTTCGCACCGGCGGTGGTGCCCGAGATATCGAATGTGCCATCGGCCGTCACCAGCTGCGATCCGGCGATGCTGCCCGCACCGCTGAGCGCAAGCGTCGCGCCTGAGCCGATGTCGGTCGTGCCGGTATACGCCTGCGCAGCGCTCAAGGTCTGCGAGCCGCCGCTGATGGTCAGGCCGCCGCTGCCGGCGATCACGCCGTCGAAACTGCCGCTCGCGTTGGTCAGCGTAAGCGTCTTTGCGCCGAGCACGATATCGCCCGCACCGCTGATCGCCTGCACCGAGGCGCCGCTGTTGGTGCCGCTGATATCGAACGTGCCGTTCACCGCCACGCCGCTGGAAGCGGCAATGCTGCCGTTGCCGCTGAGCGCGAGCGTGCCGGCGTTGATGGTGGTCGATCCCGTGTACGTATTGACGCCGGACAGCACCAGCGTGCCGCTGCCGTTCTGTTCCAGGTTGCCGCTGCCGTCGATGACGCCGCCCAGCGACACGGTGTTGCTGCGATTGAAGGCCAACGTGCCCTGGTTATGCACATCGCCGACGATGGAACCGGTAGTGCCGCCGTTGCCGATCTGCAAGGTGGAACCGTTGTCGATCGAGGTGCCGCCGGTGTAGGTGTCGTTGCCGGTGAGCGTCATCGTGCCGGGGCCGGTGACCGCAAGCGCGCCGCTGCCGGAAACGACGCCGGAGAACTCCAGGCCGTCGGCGCCGGCGATACCTACGTCGCCGGTGATGGTGGAACCTGCGCCGAGCGTGATGGCGTTATCCAGCGCGATGCCGGGCGACTGTCCCCTGACCACCGCCGTTGCACCGCTCGCCAGGTCGATACCGCCGATGATCTGGCCGCCGTTGAATACGGCCAGCGCGTTGTCGGTGCCGTGGAACTGGATCGCCAGTGCGGTGCTGCCGTCGCTATTGAGTCCGCCGCTGATGATGCCGTCCGGTCCATTGACGACGGTATTGCCGCCCCAGGTCATGACGCCGACGCCACCCTGACCGCCGACGGCGCCCGCACCGCCGGTGATGCTGCCATCGTTCTGCAACGTGGCGTTCAGGCCGACCAGGTTGACACCCGTGCCGCCGGTGCCGCCCTGCGCGGAGTGGTCGAACGTGGAGGTACCGGCCGCCGCGCCGGCGCCACCGGTCACGGTGCCGCTGTTGGTGGCCGACGTGTCATGGCCGAGCACCAGCAGGCCATCGCCGCCCGCGCCGCCGCCGCCGTTGTTGCCGCCGCCACCGCCCGCGCCACCGGCGCCGCCGATGATCTGGCCGGCGATCTGGATGTCGGCGAAGTTCGAGCTTGCCAGCACGCCCGCGCCACCGCCGCCACCGCCGGCGCCATTGCTCTGGTCGCCGCTGGTGCCATTGCCGCCCACGCCACCGGCGCCGCCCACCGCCGTCCCACCGGCCTGCACGTTCAACTGCGTGCCGGTAAACGACACGCCCGCACCGCCGCCGCCACCGCCGCTGGAGAAATTGAAGCCGTCGGCGCCGGCTGCGCCGCTGCCGCCGGCTGTGGTCGTCGTAATGTCGAGCACGCCGCCACCGGAAGTGCCGACGCTGCCGCCGCTGCCGCCGGCGCTTGCGCCCGCCGCGCCGGCGCCACCCGTGCCGTTCGCGGCCGCCGGCGAACCGACGACCTGATCCGTGTTGCCGGTACCGCCATTGAAGACGCTCGCGCCGCCGCCGCTGCCATTGCCCGCGCCGCCGCCACCGGTGCGCTGGGTAATACCGGCGCCGCCGGCCGCGCTGCAGGAGGGCACGTCGCCTGTACCGCAGGCACCCCAGGCCGCCGAGGAAACCATCGCCAGGCCCATGGCCAGCACCAGCGGACGCAAGCGCGGCGCGATGCTCACGGTGCCAGCACCGGACACCCTGCTACTTGAGCGTGCCAGTTCCGAAGCCACTTGCGGCAGGCGGAGCGAACGGTTCCAGACAAGCCGGTAGATGCGATTCATAGCGGTACCCCTGTTTATTGGCCGGTCGACCAAGTGCGCTTGCGCAACGGATGGTAAGCCCTGGCGGATGACATAGACCGATCGTTCGGGAGGCGCTTTCTACACGAAGGCCCGCGCATGGCGCGCGAACGGAACCGAACTGCAGCAGACAAATCTTCGCGCCACGCGATGGAAACGAGTTCCATCGACGTCCCCTAGCGATAGCTCCAGAATCCCCTTGAATTCGACGTTGCGCCGCACCTTCCGCCGGTTGGAAAGACGTCGCCCCCTTGTCGGGCCAGCGGCCGGGCTGCCGTTATCCGTGGCGCCTGTTCGCCGACTCGCGTGGCGTATGGTGCCCGCGCGCGCACGACCCGGCAATGCTACTTCCGGCCGGGGTGCGCCAGGCTCCCCTTGCCCGCCTAGACATCGCCACGCCGCTGTAACCTGCCCGGCCCACCCTGCCCGGCATTCCCCGGCAGGATCTTGTGCGCGTGCGTTTCCGTACTTCATCGACCGCTTTCACACTGCCTCCGATGGCGGTCAACCTGCTCGCGGGCGGCGCCGCTTTTCTCGCCTATGCGTCGATGTATGCATTCCGCAAGCCGTTCACGGCGGCGGAGTTCGAAGGCATGCATTTCGCCGGCGTCGATTACAAAGTGTGGCTGGTGATCGCCCAGGTGTTCGGCTACATGCTGAGCAAGGTGCGCGGCATCACCTGGATCGCGCAGATGCAGCGGCACAGCCGCGCCCGCGCGCTGGTCGGGCTGATCGGTTTCTCCTGGATCGCCCTGCTCGGTTTCGCACTGCTGCCGGCGCCATGGAATATCGCCTGCCTGTTCCTCAACGGCCTGCCGCTGGGCATGGTGTGGGGCGTGATCTTCGGCTATCTCGAAGGCCGCCGCGGCACCGAGCTGATGGCTGCCTGCATGTGCGCGAGTTTTATCGTCGGTTCCGGCGTGGTGAAGTCGGTGGGCACCTGGCTGATGGTGCGCCATGGCGTGAGCGAGTTCTGGATGCCGTTCGCCACCGGCCTGCTGTTCGTGCCGCCGCTGTGCCTGTCGGTATGGCTGCTGGAACGCCTGCCCGCGCCGGATGCCGGCGACGTGGCCGAACGCCATGCGCGCGTGCCGATGGACGCGGCCACGCGCCGCGCCTTTCTCGCGCGCTTCCTGCCGGGCGTGGCGATGATCGTGGCGGCCTATGTGGCGCTGACCGTGGCGCGCGATTTCCGCGACAACTTCGCCGCGGAGATCTGGGCGGACCTGGGCCGCGGCGGCGACGCTTCCGTTTTCACCGCCACCGAAGTGCCGATCGCCATCGCCGTGCTGCTGATCACCGCCGCCACCATGAGCGTGCGCGACAACTTCCGGGCGCTGATGCTCAACCACGTACTGATCTTCGCCGGCTTCGCCACGGCCATGCTCGCCACCTGGCTGCACGGGCGCGGGCTGATCAGTCCGCTGGGCTGGATCGGCGGCAGCGGCTTCGGTCTGTATCTGGCGTACGTGCCGTACAACAGCACTTTCTTCGAGCGGATGCTGGCGGCGTTCCGCGTCACCGGCAATGTGGGCTTCGTGATGTATATCGCCGATGCGAGCGGCTATATGGGCAGCGTGGCGGTGATCCTGGCCAAGCAGTTCGGCGGCATGCATCTGTCCTGGGCAGCGTTCTATGCGCAGACGGTGGTGCTGCTGTCGACCTTCGGCATGCTGGTGACCCTGGTGTCGGCGGCATATTTCCGCGCCAAGGCGCGTCGGCGCCTGCCTCTGGGCGTGCCCGCGCCGGCCTGAGGCGCGCCAATTGGCTATGATCGGCCGCTCCCCACCTGCATCAGGAGTGTGCCGTGCGCTTACGTACCGCCTGTTGTCGTGCCTTTGCCGCCTTGCTGTTGGCCGGTGTTGCCCACGCGGCTGATGCGCCTGCCGGCGTGCGTTATCTCGATCCGGCCGGCTTATCCAAGCCCACGGGATACACGCATGTGGTGGACGTGCCGGCCGGCGCGCGCACGCTTTATCTTTCCGGCCAGATCGCGCTGGACGCGAAAGGCAACCTGGTCGGGTCCGGCGATTTCGCGGCGCAGGCGATGCAGGTGTTCGCCAATATCGATACCGCGCTGAAGGCGTCCGGTGCGAGCTTCCGCAATGTGGTGAAGCTCAATATGTATGTCACCGATATGACGCAGCTGAAGGCATTGCGCGCGGCGCGCGACAAGTACATCGATGCGCAGCATCCGCCGGCGAGTACGCTGGTGGAGGTGAGCAAGCTGGCGCGTGAGGGCTTGTTGCTCGAAGTTGAAGCGACAGCCGTCCTGCCCTAGCTCCTAGCCCCTCTCCCATCGGGAGAGGGGTTGGGGTGAGGGTTCGGGCGAAGTGGTGCGTCCCACTCCGCCCGAACCCTCATCCGGCTGCCGCCACCTTCCTCGCTCCTCAGAGCCGCGCACATCCCTGTGCGCTCCCCGCGTGCTCCCGAAGGGAGAAGTATCCAAGCGGCAGCGGCGTCATCAAGCCGTTTCCTTTTCCTTGATCGCATCCAGCAACAACGCCCCCGCATCCGCCAGGTTGCCATCGTTGCGTATCACCATCGTCCCCGGCGGCGCATGCCACGCCTCGGCACGATCGAGCCTGACCGTGATGTCCTCCATGCTCTCCCGCCCTCGCGCAACCAGCCGCGCCGCCATCACCTCGCGGCTGGCGGTAATCACCACCGGCCGCAAGCTGGGAAACCGCTCGCGCGCCTGCGCATAAGCCGCACGCGAGCCGTTCACCAGCACATCCGCCTCGCGCGTCAGCCACTGCTCGATTTCGCGCCCCACGCCATAACGCAGTCCATGCGCCTGCCAGGTCAGCACGAACAGCCCACGCCGCTCGCGCGACTCGAATTCTTCCACGCTCAGCGCCACATGATTCTCACCGCCCGCATGCGCCGGCCGGGTGATATAGCGATGCGCGCACACCACGCCGTGCGAAATCCCATGCTCGCGCACCCAGCCCAGCACGCTGTCCTTGCCGGCGCCGGACGGCCCCATCACGTAGAACAGCCGCCCGCTCATGCGCGCCCCGCCAGCGCGATGCGCTCGACCAGTTCGAAATCCGCACCTGGCGACGGCTCGCGGCACAGCGCCAGCGCATCGATCGATGCCGCCGGCAACGCCGCCGCGCGCGGCGCCAGCCACGCGCGCATGGCCTGTTCTTCGGCGGCCGCCGCGGGCGCGGCCAGGGTCATATGGAAACGGTAGCGGTCCAGCACGTAGGGGTACCCGTGGTTATGCAGATAAGCGAGCTCCACCGCGTCGAGGCCGTCGGCGCGCTTGCGCAGCGCCTCGGCCGCCAACGGCGCGCGGAGGTTGTCGGTGGCCTGGAGGCAAGCGGCGGCGAGCGCATCGATGGCAGCGGTGTCGCCCGCGGGACGCAGGGCGAGAAAACCAGCGAGGCGATCCAGCCGCAGCGGCAGGACGAAGGCGGCATGCTCGCGCGCGACTTTGACAAGCGCGCTACAAAGATCGGCATGGTCGTGGCCCGGGGTCAGCGCCAGCGGCGCGCGCAGGGTCGCGTGCCAGCCATAGCGGCGGGCGTCGGCGAGCAGTTCGTCGCGCCGCGTGCCATCCAGCCCTTCGAGCTCCGTGCCGGCCAGCCAATCGGCACCGAAACGCCCCAGCGGGCTGTCCGCCTCCGGGCAGTAATAGATCGCGTAGCGCATCAGTCGTCCGCCATCAGCACCAGCTGCACCCAATCGCCTGAGAAACGGGTGATGCCGTACTGCACCGGCACGCCGCGGGTGTCGGCATTGATCGACTGCACATGCAGGATCGGGCGGTTGGCCTGCGTCTTCATCAGGCGCGCAGTCTCGCCTTCCGGCAGGCGCGCCGAGACGCGGGTGTGCTTGCGCACGTAATCGTTGACGCCGAACTCGGCCAGCGTGCGCGTCACCGACTGCAGGCGCCGGTATACCGCCGGCAGGCCGGGAAAACGCGCAGCGGGGAAATACGCGGTGGAGTGGTCGACCACATGGCCGTCGGCATGGCTGAGCGTATCGATGCGGTAGACGTATTCGTTGCGCGCCAGCCCCAGCGCTTCGGCCACCGGCGCGGGCGGATGATCGCGGGTGTCGGCGAGAAACTCGATATCCGTGTCCACGTTGAGGTTGCGCATGTTCTGGGTGAAGCGCGTACGCCGGCTGATCGCGTAGTCCAGCGTGTGCTCGCGCACGAAGGTGCCGCGCCCCTGCTCGGTGCGCACCAGGTTGCGCTGCTCCAGCGCGGCGATCGCGCGCCGCACCGTGTGCCGGTTCACCCCGAAGCGCTCGGCCAGCTCGTGCGCCGATGGCAGCTGCTCGCCCTGGCGCACCCGTCCCTTGAGGATGTCGTCGGCGAGGATGTCGCCGATCTGGCTCCACAGCGCCACGCCGCGCCCGCGTTCGATCCCGCTCATACCACTGCCCTCACCTGTCTATTGCCCGTCACGGAGGCGGCACGCGGCACTGCTGCAATGTCGCCTCGACGGAACGGGGCACTGCGCCCCGGCCTGTCTAGATAACTAGACCTTTGTGACAAACCCGGGAACGGACATGGACACCTCCAGCCACCTGGCGCGCGCGCAGTGGATGTCGCTGCTGGCGCAAGCCGAACCGGCCGAACTGGCCCAAGCGATGGCGCCCTATGCGGCGCCGCCTGACGCGATCTGGCTGCGCCCCGCGCAGACCGGCCTGTACATGCTGCGCGGCCGCATCGGCGGCACCGGCGCGCGCTTCAACCTGGGCGAGGCCAGCGTGACCCGCTGCAGCGTGCAGATCGGCGCCCACGTCGGCCACGCCTGGGTGCGCGGCAGCGATGTCCGCCATGCGGAACTGGCCGCCTGCGCCGATGCCTGGCTGCAGGACCATGCGCGCCATGCCCGGCTCGAAGCGCAGGTGCTGGCGCCGCTGCGCGCCTCCCGGCACGCACGCCGCGACGCGGCCAGCCGCAAGGCCGCCGCCAGCAAGGTCGAGTTCTTCACCGTGGTGCGGGGGGAATGATGCTCGCCGCCTTCGCCGACCCCGTCTTCGACAGCCAGCGCAACTTCCGCGAGCTGCTGCAGGCCATGGCGCGTCCGGGCACGCCGCGCGCGCTGCCGTCGCTGCCGCCCTCGCCCGCACCGGCCACGCCGGAAGCCATGGCCGTCCTGCTCACGCTGTGCGACCAGGCAACACCCGTGTGGCTGCAGGCCAGCCATCCCGGGTTGGCGCAACACCTGCGCTTCCATGCCGGCACGCCCCTGGTGGACGCAGCGGTCGCCGCCGACTTCGCCTTGATCACCGATGCCGCCGCGATGCCTTCGCTCGATGCATTCGCGCTCGGCGATCCGCGCTACCCGGACCGCTCCACCACGCTGATCGTGCAGGTCGGCGCGCTGCGCCCCGGCACCGGCGCGCGCTTTGCCGGCCCCGGCATCCGCGACACCGCCCGCTGCGCCATCGATGGCCTGCCGGAACGCTTCTGGCGCGAGCGCGCGGCGCTGGCCGCGCGGCTGCCGCTGGGCGTGGACTGCTTCTTCGTCGCCGCGCGGCAGGTGCTCGCGCTGCCGCGCACGACCCGTCTGCTGGAGGACTGAATGTACGTAGCCGTGAAAGGCGGCGAACGGGCCATCGCCCGTTCGCTGGAACTGCTCGCCGAAGCGCGCCGGGGCGATCCGGCGGTGGCCGAGCTGGAGCTGGCGCAGATCCGCCAGCAGCTGCGCCTGGCCGTGGCGCGGGTGATGCAGGAAGGTTCGCTGTACGACGAAGAGCTGGCCGCGCTGGCGATCCGCCAGGCCGCGGGCGATCTGCAGGAAGCGATCTTCCTGCTGCGCGCCTACCGCACCACGCTGCCGCGCTTCGGCTATAGCGAACCGCTGGAAACCGCGGCGATGCGCGTGCGCCGCCGTGTCTCGGGCACGTTCAAGGACATCCCCGGCGGCCAGGTGCTGGGGCCGACCTACGACTACACGCAGCGCCTGCTCGAATTCGGCAACGAAGCGATCGGCGTGTGCGCGCCGGCAGAACAGCCGCTGCCGGAAGGCATGCCACGCGTGCTCGACCTGCTTGATGCCGAAGCGCTGATCGAACGCGCCGAACCCGGCGACGATGCGGAGCCGGCCGATCTCACCCGCGATCCGCTGATGTTCCCCGCCGACCGCGCGACGCGCCTGCAGAACCTTGCGCGCGGCGACGAAGGCTTCCTGCTCGGCATGGCGTATTCCACCCAGCGCGGCTATGCGGAAAGCCATCCGTTCGCCGGCGAAATCCGCATGGGCGAGGTGGACGTGCTGATCTGCCCCGAAGAACTCGGCTTCCCCATCGCCATCGGCGAAATCACCTTGACCGAGTGCCAGATGATCAACCAGTTCCACGGCGGCAACGGCACGCCGCCGCAGTTCACCCGCGGCTACGGCCTGAGCATGGGCGAAGGCGAGCGCAAGGCGATGGCGATGGCCCTGGTCGACCGCTCGCTGCGCTGCGCCGAGCTGGGCGAAGCGGCGCATGCGCCGGCGCAGGACCAGGAATTCGTGCTCTCGCATACCGACAACGTCGAAGCCTCCGGCTTCGTGCAGCACCTGAAGCTGCCGCATTACGTGGATTTCCAGGCCGAGCTGTCGCTGCTGCGCACCCTGGCCGCGCAGGCGCGCGACACGGCCACGGAGGAACCGGCATGAGCACCGCCTACAACTTCGCCTTCCTCGACGAAAACACCAAGCGCATGCTGCGCCGCGGCCTGCTCAAGGCGGTGGCGATTCCCGGCTATCAGGTGCCGTTCGGCAGCCGCGAGATGCCCCTGCCCTATGGCTGGGGCACGGGCGGCATCCAGCTCACCGCAGCCCTGCTCGGTCCGGACGATGTGCTGAAGGTGATCGACCAGGGCGCCGACGACACCACCAATGCGGTGAATATCCGCCGCTTCTTCGCCCGCGTGGCCGGCGTGGCCACCACCGAGCGCACCGCCGAGGCCACCCTGATCCAGACCCGCCACCGTATTCCTGAAACACCGCTGCGCGAAGATCAGGTGCTGGTGTTCCAGGTGCCGGAGCCCGAACCGCTGCGCACCCTGGAGCCGCGCGAGGCCGAAACGCGCAGCTTGCATGCGCTGGCCGACTACGGATTGATGCACGTGAAGCTGTACGAAGACATCGCCCGCTATGGGCATATCGCCACCAGTTACGACTATCCGGTGCTGGTCGACGGCCGCTATCTCGCCTCGCCTTCGCCGATTCCAAAGTTCGACAACCCCAAGCTGGATGGCTCGCCGGCGCTGATGCTGTTCGGCGCGGGGCGCGAGAAGCGGCTGTATGCGATCCCGCCGTATACCCGCGTGGAAAGCCTGGCTTTCGACGATCACCCGTTCGAGATCCAGCGCTGGGAACATGTGTGCGCGCTGTGCGGTTCGGACGAAAGCTACCTGGACGAAGTGGTGGTGGACGATCGCGGCACGCGGCTGTTCGTATGCTCCGACACCGACTACTGCGCTCAGCGCCGCGACGCCGCGGTGGCCAGCGAAGAGAACGCGGAGGCGGCCGCATGAGCGCCTTGCTGCAAGTCCGCGGACTCAGCCGCCGCTACGGCGCGCGTATCGGCTGCGCCGAGGTCAGCTTCGATCTGCATCCGGGCGAGCTGCTGTGCATCGTCGGCGAATCCGGCTCGGGCAAGTCGACCCTGCTCAATGCGCTGGCCGGCCGCCTGGCGCCTGATGCAGGCAGCCTTCGCTACCGCCAGCGCGACGGCAGTTGGCTGGAACTGGGTGCGCTGGACGAAGCGAATCGCCGCCGCCTGGCGCGCGAGGAATGGGGCTTCGTCACGCAGAATCCGCGCGATGGCTTGCGCCTGGACGTCAGTGCCGGCGCGAATGTCGCCGAGCGCCTGATGGCGCTGGGCGAGCGCAACTATGCCGAGCTGCGCGCCACCGCGAGCGCATGGCTGGAACGCGTGGAGATCGATCCGGCGCGCATCGACGATGCGCCGGGCGCGTTTTCCGGCGGCATGCAGCAGCGCCTGCAGATCGCGCGCACGCTGGTCACGCGGCCACGGCTGGTGTTCATGGACGAGCCGACGGCCGGCCTGGACGTGTCGGTGCAGGCGCGCATCCTGGATCTGCTGCGCCGGCTGGTCACCGAGCTGGATCTGGCCGCGGTGATGGTCACCCACGATCTCGCCGTGGCGCGCCTGCTCGCCGCGCGCACCCTGGTGATGCAGCGCGGCCGCGTGGTGGAAAGCGGGCTGACCGACCAGATCCTGGACGATCCGCAGCATCCCTATACCCAACTGCTGGTTTCCTCGGTGCTGACCACATGAGCGCAATCCCTATGCCTGCGCTCGAACTGCGCGGCCTGACCAAATCCTTCGAACTGCACCAGCAGCACGGCACGCGCCTGGACGTGCTCGACGCGGTGGATCTGACCCTGCATGCCGGCGAATGCGTCGCCCTGGCCGGCCCTTCCGGCGCGGGCAAGAGCACGCTGCTGCGGGTGATCTATGCCAACTACCGGCCCAGCCAGGGCGCGGTGCGCGTGCGCCACGACGGCCACTGGCTGGATCTGGCCAACGCCACGCCGCACGAAGTGCTGGCGGTGCGCCAGCGCACGCTGGGCTATGTCAGCCAGTTCCTGCGGGTGATTCCGCGCGTGCCGGCGCTGGATATCGTGGCCGAGCCGCTGCTGCTGGCCGGCACCGCGGCGGATGAGGCGCGCGAACGCGCCGGCGTGCTGCTGCAGCGGCTGAATGTGCCGGCGCGGCTGTGGTCGCTGCCGCCGGGCACCTTCTCCGGCGGCGAGCAGCAACGCGTAAACATTGCGCGCGGCCTGATCGTGCCGCGTCCGGTGCTGCTGCTGGACGAACCCACCGCCTCGCTCGACGCCGCCAACCGCGAGGTGGTGGCCGGCTTGCTGGAGGAAGCGCGCCGCGCCGGCGCGGCCATCCTCGGTATCTTCCACGATGAAGACATGCGCGACCGCGTCGCCACCCGCCTTTTCCCCATGCGCCCGCTGGCGCCGAACTGACCCCCTGGCCACCCCATGACCGACCTGGTACTCACCAACGCCAACCTCGTGCTCGACGACCGCGTGCTGCACGGCACCCTGATCGCGCGCAACGGCTTTATCCGCCTGATCGACGAAGGCCCGACGCAGGCGCCCGGCGCGATCGATTGCGAGGGCGACTACGTCATCCCCGGCCTGATCGAGCTGCATACCGACAATCTGGAAAAGCACCTGATGCCGCGCGCCGGCGTGCTGTGGCCGGCGCTGCCGGCGGTGCTCACGCATGACGCGCAGGTGATCGCGGCCGGCATCACTACTGTGTTCGATGCGCTGTCGGTGGGCGACCTGGAAGAAGAAAGCGTGCGCATCGAAACGCTGCGCGGCACCTACGACGCCATCCTCGCCGGCCAGGCCAGCGGCGCGCTGCGCGCCGACCATTGGATCCATCTGCGCTGCGAGCTGGCCTATCCGCGCCTGATGGAAGCGCTGGAACCGCTGATGCGCCATCGCAGCGTGCGGCTGGTGTCGCTGATGGATCACACGCCGGGGCAGCGGCAGTACCGCGATATCGGGCAGTACCGCAAGTACTACAGCAAGAACCGCATGACCTGGACCGAAGAGGAGTTCGCCGAGGTGGTGCGCAAGCGCACCGAGCAGCAGGCGGCCTACAGCGCGCGGCATGAGCAGGCGGTGCTGGATCTGGCCAGGGATCACCAGGCGATCCTGGCCAGCCATGACGACACCGATACCGCGCAGGTGGAACATGCGCACCGCATCGGCGTGCGCATCAGCGAATTTCCCACCACCAAAGAAGCCGCGGATGCGGCGCGCAAGCTCGGCCTCGCCACCGTGATGGGTGCGCCCAATGTGGTGCGCGGCGGTTCGCATTCCGGCAACGTGGCCGCGCTGGAACTGGCGCGCAGCGATCGGCTGGACATGCTGTCTTCCGACTATGTGCCCGCGAGCCTGCTGCATGGCGCCTTCCTGCTGCATACGCAGGCGGGCTGGTCGATGCCGCGGGCGATGGCGACGGTGTCGGCGAATCCGGCCACGGCGCTGGGTTTCAGCGACCGTGGCTCGCTGCGTGCGGGGTTGCGCGCGGATCTGGTGCGGATGCGGTCGATGGATGGGTTGCCGATCGTGCGCAATGTGTGGGTTGGCGGCGCCACGGCGTTCTGACGACCGGCCCCCTCTTTCCTCCGGGAGAGGGTTTTAGCGCTTGCCCCATCCATATAAGAATCATTATCATTTACGGGATCACCTCCCCGTAGCACGCCAAGTCGCCCCGCCGACCCAGCCGCTCCCATCCATTGGCGTCTCCCGTGCGGAGACGCCGTGCTCAAGGACGCTCCTGTGGCCGGCAACACCGCTGTCGTTTCTCCCCTCCCCCTGCGCCTGCTCAGCCTGGCCTGCCTGCTGGCGTTCGCCGCGCCGGTGCTCGCTACGGAACAGCCCCCGCCGGCCACCGACAGCGACGCCAAGAACCCGCGCCGCGTCACCACCCTCGAAGGCGTCAGCGCCACCGCCACGGTCGACGATCACGGCTACACCGTCCCCGCGGCCAGCGGCGCCACGCGCCTGCCGCTGTCGCTGCGCGAGACGCCGCAGTCGGTCAGCGTGATCACGCGTGCGCAGATGGACGATTTCGGGCTGAACAACATCAACGACGTGCTCGGCCGCACCACCGGCGTCAACGTCGAGAAGATCGAAACGGACCGCACCTACTACACCGCGCGCGGCTTCGACATCACCAACTTCCTGACCGACGGCCTGGGCATGCCGTTCGCCAACGGCGGCCAGGAAGGCGATATCGACACCGCCATCTACGACCATATCGAAGTGCTGCGCGGCGCCAATGGCCTGTTGTCGTTCACCGGCAATCCCTCGGCCACCATCAACTTCGTGCGCAAGCGCCCGACCGCCGATCTGCAGGGCAGCGTGGGCGCCACGGTGGGCAGCTGGAACAACCGGCGGCTGGATGGCGATCTGTCGGGCGCGCTGAACGCGTCGAACAGCGTGCGCGGCCGCGTGGTGCTGGCGGACCAGCAGAGCGACAGCTATCTGGACCGCTATCAGATCCGCAAGAAAGTCGCCGCCGGCATGCTCGAAGCGGACCTGACGCCGAACACGCTGCTCTCCGCCGGCATCACCTGGCAGAAGAATTCGCCGAAGAGCCCGATGTGGGGCGCGCTGCCGCTGTACAACACCGATGGCACGCCCACCGATTATCGGCGCTCCACCAGCACGGCCGCCGACTGGTCGCGCTGGAATATGAGCAATACGCAATCCTATCTTTCGCTCTCGCACGACTTCTCCAACGGCTGGAGCGTGAAGGCCGCGCTCAACTACCGCCGCCTGGTCGGCGCCAGCGAGCTGTTCTACGTCTACGGCACGCCGGATGCGGCCACGGGCCTGGGCCTTTTCAGCTACCCCTCGCAATACGACAGCACGGAAAAGCAGTACTACGCCGACCTCTACGCCAGCGGCCCGTTCTCGCTGGGCGGACGCGAACACGAACTCGTGCTCGGCATCAACGCGGGCAAGAGCGACGTCGACCAGCTCTCCGGCTACTCCGCCGATATCGGCACCGCGCTGCCGCCGCTATGGGACTGGGACGGCCGCTACACCAAGCCCGCCTTCAACGCCTATTACAACAGCGCGCAGTTCCACATACGCCGCCGCAGCGCCTATGCCACCGCGCGCTGGAACCTGGCCGACTCGCTGAAGCTGATCACCGGCGCCACCCTCACCCATATCCGCAGCACCGGTCAGAACTACGGCGTGCCGCACGCGTACGAGAAGACCAAGGCCACGCCCTTCGTCGGCGCGGTGTACGACCTCGACGCGCACTATTCGCTGTATGCCAGCTACGCCAAGCTGTTCAATCCGCAGACCGAAGTGGACATCAACAACCGCGTGCTGCTGCCGGTCACCGGCGACAACCTCGAAGCCGGCGTCAAGGGTGCTTGGCTGGACGATCGCGTCAACGCCTCGTTCGCGCTGTTCCGCTCGCGCCAGAACAGCTATGCCGAGTCGATGGGCATCAACCCCGCTACCGGCCAGAACTACTACCGCGGCATCAACGCCACCTCCACCGGCTACGAATTCGATCTCTCCGGCAGCATCACGCCGAACTGGGACGCCAGCGCCGGCATCACCCAGCTCGGCATCGAGGACGACCGGGACCGCAACGTGCGCACCTACGTGCCGCGCCGCATGCTGCGCATCAACACCACCTATCGGTTGCCGTGGATTCCGGGCCTGAAGGTCGGCGGTTCGCTGCGCTGGCAGGACCGCATCGTGCGCGACCAGCTCGCGCTCGACACGCAAGGCCGCGAGATCTACACCACCCAGGGCAGCTACGCGCTGCTGGGCCTGATGGCGCGCTACGACTTCGATCCGTCCTGGAGCGCCACGCTCAACCTCGACAACCTCACCAACCGCAAATACATCACCAGCCTGTACTGGGCGCAGGGCTATTACGGCGCGCCCACCAGCTGGCAGTTGAACCTGACCTACCGGTTCTGACGCATGGTGCCTGCCGCTCTCCTGCTGTGTTTCGCCAGCGCGCTGCTGCTCTACCTGGCCAGCCCGCAGCAGCGCCTGCGCAAGGCGCCGTTGCCGGCGTGGATGCGTGTGGCGGCGCTGGCGTTCGCGGTGAGCGGCGCAGGGGCGTGGATCGATGTGCTCAGCGTCGGCGCGGGCGTGTTCACCGCGCTGACCGCGCTGATGCTCGGCTGGGTCGGCCTGCCCTATGTCGCGTGGTATGTCGGACGCGAGGAGCGGCGATGATCGCGCGCTGTCTCGCCGGCACCGTGCTCGGCTTCCCGCTGTCGGGCCTGCTGCTGGCGCTGTGCCTGTTCTGGCTGCCCGGCCATGGCCAGGACTGGCTGATTCCCGTGCTGCTGCTGTTCTTCCCGCTGTGGGTGGGCGTGATGGCGGGCAGCTATATGTTCCGCAGTGGCGCACGCGCCTGGCTGGCGCTGGGCGCGGCCAACGGCGCGGTGTTCGCTGCGCTGTGGCTGTCGCGCCATCTGGCCGGCGGCTGAGGCTCGCATGAAATCGTCCACCATCCGCACCTTCCAGACCGTCCACACCTGGGCCGGCCTGCTCGCCGGCTTCGCGCTGTTCGTGGCGTTCTATGCCGGCGCGCTCACCGTATTCCACCACGATATCGCGCAGTGGCAGAGCCCGCCGTGGCGCAGCGAGCCGGCGCGCGATGTCTCCGTGCAGACCATGATCGACCGGCTGCTCGCGGCGCATCCGAAAGCCGCCAAGGATTTCGGCATCGTGCTGGCGCCGCCCGGCACCGCGCAGGGTCCCTACGCCTACTGGAACGACGGTGAGGAACACTTCGCCACCGCCGACAGGCTGGACCGCCCCACCGGCGACGAAGGCGCCACCCGCGGCAACCTGGCCGACTTCGTCTATGCGCTGCACGATTCGCTGGGCATTCCGGTGGTCGGCCTGTACCTGATGGGCATCGTCAGCGTGATCTACGGGCTGGCGCTGATTTCCGGCCTGCTGATCCATCTGCCGCAGCTGCTCGGCGATCTGTTCGCGCTGCGCCCCGGCCGCAATCTCAAGCGGCTGTGGCAGGACGCGCACAACGCGATCGGCGTGCTGAGCCTGCCGTTCCATATCATCTTTGCGGTGACCGGCGCGCTGATGTGCCTGTTCGTGCCGCTGTTCGCCGCGCTCAACCTGATGGCCTTCGACGGCAAGCTGGGCGATGCCTTTGCCAAGGCGATCAGCACCGCGCCTGCGGTGCAGGCGGCGGGGCGGGCGGCGCCGATGCTGTCCGCCGAGGCGCTGATCGAACGCGCGCGCGCCTCGGCGCTGTCGACCGGCGTGAGCGCTTTCGAACCCGATTACGTGCACTACGACAACTATGGCGACGCCAACGCGCTGGTGCAGGTGCGCGGCGTTTCGCAACGAACGCTGGGCACCTACGGCACCATCGCGCTGAATGGCGCCACCGGCGAGGTGCTGGAACAGCATGTGGGCAAGACGCAGAGCGCCAATGCGCTGACCAATTCCTCGATGTATGCGCTGCATTTCGGCAACTTCGGCGGGCGCGCGGTGCAATGGCTGTATTTCCTGCTCGGGCTGGCCGGCGCCTTCCTGTTCTATTCGGGCAACCTGCTGTGGATCGAATCGCGCCGCAAGCGGCGCCACAGCGAACAGCCGCGCAAGACGCTGGTGATGGCGCGCGCCAGCCTGGGCGTGTGCCTGGGCAGCTGCCTGGGCATCGCCGCGGCGTTCGCGGCGACGATGATCGCGCAGCGCCTGGCGATCGATCCGGCCGTGCCGCAGCAGGCGGCCTGCTATGGCGTGGTGGCGCTGGCCGTGGCGTATGCCTGCCTGCGTCCGGTGGCGCGGGCGGCGGTGGAACTGCTGGCGGTCACCGCAGTGGCGCATGTGGCGGTGGCGCTCGCCGACCTGCTGCGCAACGCGTCGGCGTGGATCCAGCCGTGGACGCCGCAGTCGCTGGCGGTGCTGGGCGTGGATCTCACCGGCATCGCGCTGGGCGTGGGCTTCGCCTGGCTGGCCCGGGCGAGCTGGAAGCGCGCGCTGCGCGGCGATGCCAACAGCGTGTGGGCAGATGCGTCGGCGCGCGATGGGATCCGCGTCGAGGCGTAAGGCAGCGGTCTAGACAACTACCCCCGCCTGTCGCTTCCGCGCAGACAGGGCGCAACCACCCTGGATGAAGATGCGCACCGCCGCCGGCCTGTCGGCGCCGCCCATCTCACGTCCAAGGTTCTCCCGCCCATGAAGCCGTCCCGTACTCCGCTCTGCCTGGCGCTGCTCGCCGCGCTCCCGCTGCTGGCGCACGCCGCCGACGACCTGCCCCCGGCCGCCGACGCAGCAGCGGCGAAAGACGCCAAGGTCCTGGAAACCATTTCCGTGGTCGGCCAGAACGCCACCCGCCAGGTGCAGCAGATCGACAAGGCGCAGATCGACCAGGCCACGCCCGGCACCAGCCCGATCCAGATGCTGCAGAAGCTGCCCGGCGTGCATTTCGTTTCCAACGATGCCTTCGGCACCGACGAGTGGTCGCAGCGCATCAGCCTGCGCGGCTTCAACCACACCCAGCTGGGCTACACGCTGGACGGTATCCCGATGGGCAATACCGACTACCACTCCGGCGACGGCCTCAGCGTGACCCGCGCCTGGATCAGCGAGAACCTCGCCGAGCTGGAACTGGCGCAGGGCTCCGGCGCGCTCGGCACCGCCTCCACCAGCAATCTCGGCGGCACGGTGCAGCTCTACACCGACAACCCGGGTAGCCTGCCGGGTGTGCGGCTCAATGCCACCGGCGGTTCCTATGGCTTCAAGCGCGGCTATATCCGCGCCGACACCGGCAACCTCGGCGGCTTCAGCGCGTATGTCTCGGGCATGTACGTCGATGCGCCGAAGTGGAAGGGCGACGACGCGCAGACCCAGCGCCAGCTCAACACCAAGGCCATCTACGAATGGACCGGCGGCCGCATCACCGGCCTGCTCGATGTCACCCGCCGCGTGGAGCAGGCTTATCTGGACCTGTCGCTGGATTCGCTCAAGCGCTGCGGCTACAAGTTCGACTACCTTGCGCCCGACTGGCAGCGTTCGGTGGACATCGCCAACGGCAAGTACAGCGGCTGCGTGCAGAGCGCCGACGATACCTATTACAACGGCAACGGCATCCGCCAGGACGAGATCGGCTCGCTGAAGGGCGAGTTCTTTCTCACCGATCACCTGACCTTGAACGTGCAGCCGTACTACCACCACGATCTGGGCCAGGGCCACTGGTACGCGCCGGCCTCCGACCTGCCCTACACGCCCGGCCCCGGCGAGGCGCCGATCGCGCTGCGCCTGTCGCATTACCTGATGACGCGCGGCGGCATGGTCAATTCGCTGTCGTACGACCTGGGCGACCATCATCTCGAGGGCGGTTTCTGGTTCGAGAACAGCCACTACACCATCGCGCGCAGCTTCGAGCCCAATCCGCTGTCCGGCCCGATCAGCCAGCGCGAGATCTACGACACCTACTACCACACGCTGTTCCGCCAGCGCTTCATGACGCTGACGCGCCAGTGGTATCTGCAGGACACCTGGTCGCTGCTGGACGACACCCTGCGCATCGATGCGGGCTTCAAGGGCCATAACGTCACCACCAACGCCGTGGCCCTGCTGCCCGGCCGCGCCAGCGGTGCGCTGCAGGCGGACAGCGGCTTCCTGCCGCAGATCGGCGCCAACTACAAGTTCGGCGGCGGCTGGGAAGGCTTCGCTTCGTTCTCGATAAACCAGAACGCATACGAACCCGGCGCCAATGGCGCGTGGTCGTCGGATCAGAAGACCTTCGACAGCCTGCGCAATACGCTGCGCCCCGAGCGCTCCAGCAACAGCGAGCTGGGCCTGCGCTATGTCGACTCGACGGTGCAGTCTTCGCTCGCGCTGTACAACATCGACTTCAAGAACCGCCTGCTGGTGATCGTGCCTTGCGCCGGCGTGGTGAGCTGCCCCAACCAGATCGCCAACGTGGGCAAGGTCAACTCCAAGGGTGCGGAATTCACCTTCGTATGGCAGCCGCTGGACTCGCTGCGCTGGTTCAATTCGCTCACCTATAACGACTCCAAGTACAAGGACAACTACCTCGACGCCGGCACGGTGATCCACACCAAGAGCAAGACCGTGGTCGATTCGCCCAAGGAGATGTTCGCCAGCGAACTGCAGTACCGCTTCGGCGAATTCCGCGCCACGCTCGGCACCAAATACACCGGCGCGCGCTACTACACCTATGTCAACGACCAGCGCATCGCCGGCTTCTGGCTGTGGGACGCGGGCCTGTCGTGGGAACGCAAGAACGTCGGCTTCGCCAAGAACCTCAAGGTCTCGCTCAGCCTCAGCAACCTGCTCAACAAGAAGTACATCGCCACCATCGACAGCAACGGCTTCACCACCAGCGATCCGAACGGCACGTTCCAGTCGCTGCTGGTCGGCGCACCGCGGCAGGGCTTTCTGTCGGTGGACCTGAGCTTCTGAGCGAACCGGAGCACGGAGAGCCCCGGGGTTTTCCGTGCTTCATGCGGCACTGCACCCGATATAGACGTCTATTGCACATGTGCTTCACGTGCATAGAAAACGCCGATCGATCCGATCCAATCAATCAATTATTCATGGCTCCGCGCGGGGCATAGGCTCGACCGTGGCGGCTTCACGGCCAAGGGGGACGCGCCCGCCGCCAGGTACCCCAACCCAGGGAGAGCCCCATGAAACGCGCAACCGTAAAGCACGGTCGGCGACTCGCATTGGCGATCGCCGTGACGTTCGTCGTCTCCGGATCGGTGCTCGGCTGGCAGGCCGATCCTTCGCGCAAGCCGCCGCCCAGCAGCTATATGCCGGTGATCGAACCGGACTTCGCCACCACCATGCAACGCATGTCGCAGGCCAAGCCCGGCGTGATGCAGCGGCAGAAGAACCTGCTGCAGGAACGCTACGACCTTTCGGACAAGCCGGCCAAGGGCGTGACCATGTCGCGCGGCAAGCCGGTGCAGGAAGGCGTTCGCGTCAAGCTGAGATCAGGCACCAGCTGGCAGCAGCTCGCCGAGATGTCGCCGGACGACATCAAGAACAAGGATCTGTTTCCCGCCGGTTTCCTGCCCCTGCCCCATCCCAACCATCCTGAAGGCGGCATGGTGTTTCCGCATTTCGAGATCGAGCGGGTCAAGCAGCAGGACAACCGCGACCTCACCCGCTTCGACCTGGACTTCGATCTGCCGGATCACATCCTGCCGGAGTTTCCGCAAGCGATCTTCCTCAGCACGCGGCCGGATCTGGGCGATGTCTCCAAAGGCAAGCTGGTCACGCTGGACAACTATTACGAGCTGTTCAACGGCATCCTAAATCCCAAGCAGCTCGAAGGCCTGCGGCTGCTGGTAACGCCGTTCCCGCAGCAGCAGTTCAATGCCACCGGCGACCGGCGTTCGGCACGGCCCAGTCTTGGCGTGGCCTGTTTCGATTGCCATGCCAACGGCAGCACCAATGGCGCCACCCATCTGGTGGGTGACATCCGTCCGCAGGAGTTTCGCCACCGCATCGAGACGCCCGCACTGCGCGGCGTGAATATCCAGCGGCTGTTCGGCTCGCAGCGTGCGTTGAAGACGGTGGAGGATTTCACCGAGTTCGAGCAACGGGCGGCCTACTTCGACGGCGATCCGGTGATCGCCACCAAGAAGGGCGTGAATATCCTCGAGCGTGGCAGCCAGGTGCATTTCATGGCGGAATTCCAGGAAATCCTCGATTTCCCGCCCGCGCCGAAGCTGGCCTGGGACGGCAAGCTCGATCCGGCCAAGGCCAGCGAGCAGGAGTTGCGTGGGCAGGCGGTGTTCTTCGGCAAGGGGCAATGCGGCGGCTGCCATATGCCGCCCTATTACACCGACAACACCATGCACAACCTGCAGGCCGAGCGGTTCTTCAAGCCGCGCATGATCAACGGGATGATGGCCAGTGCGGATGGGGCGATCAAGACGTTCCCGCTGCGCGGGATCAGGGACACGCCGCCGTATCTGCACGATGGGCGGCTGCTGACGCTCGATGACACCGTGGAGTATTTCAACCTCGTGCTGGGGACGAAGTTGAATGAGCAGGAGAAGCAGGATCTGGTGGCGTTTATGCGCGTCCTCTAAGCCCCAACGTCGAGCCCCAACGTCCTGGCGAAGATGGATGCCGCGACGTTGGGGTTCGCTGCGCTCACCCCAACCTACGGCTGCGGCAATGCGTAAGCAATCAACGCATCCCCAAGCTTCGTCCCCAGCGACCCATGGCCACCCGCCATGATCACCACATACTGCCTCCCCGTCTGATCGGACACATAAGTCATCGGCGTCGCCTGCCCGCCCGCCGGCAATCGTGCCTGCCACAGCTGCTTGCCATTGCTCACGTCATAAGCACGCAGATAGTTGTCCAGCGACGCGCCCATGAAAGCCACGCCGCCGCCGGTAGTTATCATCCCGCCCAGGCTGGGCACGCCCAGCGGCAGCGGAATCGGCACCGGCGCGTTGTCCACCACCGTGCCGTTGCGATGCATCCACACCTTGCGCATCGTGCGCAGATCCACCGCCGCCACATAACCCCACGGCGGCGCCTGACAGGGAATGCCCAGCGGCGACAGCAGCGGCTGCAGGTCGACGGCGAACGGCGTGCCCTGCATCGGCTGCAGGCCGTGTTCGACGCCGGTCGAACCCTTGGCGCTCTTCGCTTCTTCTTTCTCGCGCGTGATCAGCCGCGAGACGAAGGCCATGTAGTTGGGATTGCCGATCAGCAGCTGCCGCGCCGGATCGACCGCGACGCCGCCCCAGTCGAACACGCCGTAGTTGCCCGGATACACCAGCGAGCCCTGTTCGGAAGGCGGCGTAAAGATGCCGTCGTAGCGCAGCCGCTTGAACTTGATGCGGCAGACCAGCTGGTCGTAGGGATTGGTGCCCCACATATCGGCTTCGCGCAGCGCACGCTCGGGCTTGAAGCTCAATTCGGAAAAGGGCTGCCTGGGCGAGGTGCGATCGCCGGTCGCGGCGCCCTGCGGCACCGGCTGCTCCGGCGCCGGCACGATCGGCCTGCCGTCGCGCCGGTCGAGTACATAGATATCGCCGCGCTTGGTCGAAGCCACCAGCGCCGGTACTTTGCCCTGCGGCGTATCGAGATCGACCAGGCTCGGCTGTCCGCCGATATCCATGTCCCACAGATCGTGATGCACGGTCTGGTAGACCCAGCGCAACTTGCCCGTGGCGATGTCCAACGCCACGATCGCGCTGTTGAAACGCTCGCCTTCCGGATAGCGATCGCCACCCCACATATCCGGCGTCTGGTTGCCCATCGGGATATAGACCAGGCCCAGCTTCTCGTCGACGCTGGACACGCTCCACGAATTCGGCGAGTTGCGCTTGTAATGCGCGCCGGCCGCCAACGGCTCGGTGCTGTCCGGATTCGCCGCATCCCAATTCCACAGCAGCTTGCCGCTGGTGATGTCGTAGCCGCGGATCACGCCGGAAGGCTCGTCGGTCGATTCATTGTCGATGACGCTGGCCGACACGATCAGCACGTTGCGCGTGACCACCGGCGGCGAGGTGGGATTGAGAAAGCCACGCCGCGTCATCGCCATACCCTGGTACAGGCCGATCACGCCGTGATCGCCGAAATCCGTGCAGGGCTGGCCGTTGTCGGCATTGAGCGCGATCACCGTGGCATCGGCCGTGGGCGCGAAGATGCGGCGCGGACAACTGTCGAAATGAATCGCCTCGGCGACCACGGCGCCCTTGGGCGTCGGCGGCGGCGCGGCCGGCGCCACGCCTTCCGCCGCGGCCTGCGCCGCATAGGCGCCGGAATCGTGATAAGCCACGCCGCGGCAGATCATGTGCTGATAGCCCTTGGCATCGCGGTTGATCTTCGGGTCGTAGCGCCAGCGCTCCTTGCCGGTGTCCGGATCCAGCGCGATCACGACGTTGTGCGGCGTGCACAGGTAGAGCAGCCCGTTGGCCTTGAGCGGCGTGACTTCGTTGGCGATCTCGGTGGGATCGCCGGGGCCTTTGAAGTCGCCGGTGTGGAAAGTCCATGCCACCTGCAGCTTGGCGACATTTTCCGGCGTGATCTTCGCGGCCGGCGCATAGCGATCGCCGTAGCCGGAACGGCCATAGGCAGTCCAATCGTTAGCTGGCGTGCCCGCGGCATCCGCCGACGGCGGCGCGCTCATGCTGGCTTCCGGCATCTCGCCCGCCAGCGTGTGGTAGTCGGTGAAATACGCCACCGCACCCACCGCCACACTCGCCGCCATCACCACCCACAGCGGCAGCGTGCCCGTGGCCCAGCGCAAGGCCGCCTCGGGATCCGGCTCGAGACGGCGCGACACCCACGGCACCAGCAGCCACGCGCCGAGCGCAAACCACACCGCAAGGCGCGGCACCAGTTGCCACCAGTCGAAACGCACCTCGTAGATCGCCCACAGCAAGGTGGCCAGCAACAGCAGCGCGTGCAGACCCAGCGCCAACCCGCTCCCTCGCCATGCCAGCCAGCCGGTGGCGATCAGCACCGCACCGGCCAGCACGTAATACGGTGAACCGCCGAGCACCAGCAGCCAGGCGCCGCCGGCCAGCAAGGCCAGCCCCAGAAGCACGAACACTGCCGCAGTGATCCACAGCGCAACGGCCGGTCGGGACTTCGTCTCCATTCGCTCTTCCCTTGTCGCGTATCGAACGGCGAAACAGCGCCCCATGGTTGACGAGCAACTGTTGGGGTTTCGTGACGCCAGGCGGATGCCTGCCGAGCTCGCCGACTATGCCGCATACCGCTGAACGCACACCGAGCCATGGCGTCATACCGCGGAAACACGCCGCCCCGCGCCGCTTTTTCGCGCAGGGGCGTGTTCCTCTATACTTGCCGCCCGTTGCCCCCGTAGCTCAGTTGGATAGAGCGTCCCCCTCCTAAGGGGAAGGTCGTACGTTCGAATCGTATCGGGGGCACCAAAAACAACAACTTAGAAACTGGATAAGTTGGATGTCCCGGCTATTTATGGTTTCTTTTGGCTCGATTGGTCACAGCGGTCACAGTGCGATCAGGACCGCGGAATCGACCTCCAATGCGACTTGGCCCACCGCACCGCATGGGCCTCCGCTCTCTCCCTGGTCCCGTAGTAGTGATACGTCTCGGGCTTGTAGATGCTGATGCCTTGCGGGCAAAAGTGGAGCACCCATCCATGGTCGATACGCTTGCTTATCTTGAGGAAAGGAACCGTGCGGACAGGGCTGATCAGCCTGCCCGTCCATAGGTCGAGAAGATCAAGTCCGCCGCTGACGCGGTCCCATTCGATGAGGATGTCGGGCATCGGCGCAGGATACGCCGGGGATGTCTCATGGCCTTAGATGCGGTTGTCCGTGACCGTGATGTCTTTGAACGCTGTAGCCGATGTGGCGTCAGTCACTGTGCAACGGTAGGTGCCGGTGTAGAGGCCTGCCGGAGGGCGTCCAGGCCTCGTAAAGCTCGTTCCCTGCGTGCTTGGCGAACTGATGCCGAACGAATCGCCGCTGATGTAGGTCCATGCGTAAGTGAACGGTGCCAACCCGCCCGTTACGGTGGCCGAGGACGAGCCAATCGTGTCATTCGACACAGCCGAGTTCGTGCTACCAGAGACGTTGCCGGCAGATACCGACATAGGCGTGTATTTCACGGACCCAGCAAGCCAGGAAAGACTGATGGGCAATGCGGTAGGGACACCCGCATTGGCTGCCGTATTTGGCACCCACGCCCCACCGCGGAGGAATGCAGATAGGGACGTTCCTGTGGGCGCCCCGAACTCGGTGTAAACGTCAGATAGCTTCGGATTGGACGGAACGGCCATGGTTATGCCTCAAGCGCCGAAACGCGCCCAGCAAGCTCCTTCAGCGCGTTGGTGATGAGGGCCGTCAGCTGACCATGGGATAGGGTCATGAGGCCGTCAGAGCGTCTCGCCACAGCCTCCGGCACCACTTCCGCCACATCCTGGGCGATGAAGCCGATTTCACTCCTGCCATCCTTCTCATAAGAGCACGGGGCTAACTTAAGGAGTGCCTGGAGACCACGATCAAGCGGCTTGATATTGGACTTCAGGCTGACATCCGATAGCGACTGGAAGTCCGGTGCCGTACATACGCCCGTCGTGTTCACGATGCTAAGCGTCTTGCGCGGCGTCGAGCCTGCCGAATCGTAGGAGTAGAACGAGAAGTCGGCGTTGGTTTCCAGCCACTGCTTCCAACGCGGCACACCGTTTCCCCAGCCGAAGTTGGATAGATTGGTTTGCGTACCAACGGTGCCGATACTCTGGTTGAACAGGCTGTTCACCTGCATATTGCCGTTGGCTGTAATGAGACCCGAGAAGATCGCGCCAGCCAGAGCGGCATAGTTGGCAGGATTGAAGTTGCCAGCGTCCCAGGCGGCGTTACCGTTGAACGTCGGCCGGCTAGAGAAGGACCATGCACCAGCGCCTGACATGGTCGCATAGGTAGACGATCCGGACCCGAACGCAAGGCCAGTGCCCGAAGTGGCCTCACCGAACTACACAAAACCATGCTGCGACGAGTCTACCTTTCGGTAGATGCTCATGATGGCCGTTGTCCAATCCGATCCGTTAGAGACGCGGGTATGCTGAGTAACGAGCTGATCGTTATTCGACGTGGCCTACTGGAACAGGGTTGGCACGTAGAAGTTGCCGGCTGTATTGCCCAAGGCTGCGGTCGGAGCAAAGGTTACTGAACCGGTCATGGTTCCACCGGCCACCGGCAAATAGCCAGGCTGCTGGGTACCGCAGACATAGATCCAGTTGCCAGAGCCGAGGGAGCGGAAGCGAATCACATCGCCGGCCGCGGTCGTGATGTTGACCGCACCAGGAATGGCGATAGCGCTGGAATTCACGATGGTGCAGGCGCCAGCGAATCGGCACTCGCGGACAATACCCGCTGCGGTTGTGCCAAAGGACGAGATACTGGCCGTTCCGGTGATCTGGACGGACTCCGCGTCCGCAGATCCTAGATCGGTCGTAGAACCGGCCGCCAGGGTCGCCGAAGCCAGGGCATTCGTAGAGCGTATAATGGCCTACACCGCCCTCAGGTAGTCGTCCAGGCTGTTGCCGATGGGATCGGAGCCAGCCGGGCTATTGGAGGCGGCGATAGTGAACAAATCCGCCATTTTTACAGGTACGGGCATGTCTGATCCTCAGATGACCTTTTTCAGGATTGCGGCTGGGTTCGTAGTGGGGCCGGTGATAGCCATTGTGCTGTTAGGTACCGCTCGTCTTGGTGCTATGGCCTTAGTCAAATGGATGCCGGAGTCAGGGCTGAAGCGCCGGCTTTTGACTGATACCGAGACCGGCAGACTGGCCTATAAGACCACCAGCACTAGCGGCGTACTGCGCAAACGCTGATCGCTGGGCCGGCGTCATGCGGCGAATGATTGCCTGTGACTCGGCCGATTGCGGGTTGAGCATGACCTGAGCCAGCTTTTCTTTGATTTGGTCAGGGACATTGAACAGCCCATAGACCTTGCTGACCGGCGTAGTAAGACGGCCAAGTAGACCGCTGTCAGCCAGCGATGGTAGGCCTATGCCATTGCCTATCTCGCTCAAGAGATTCTGGCTTGCAAGGTTCTGGACGGTATTAGATCCAACTGAACGACCCGTATTGTTCGCCACCTTCAGACGCGACAGGTCACCAAGGAGCGACGTAACCGCGTCCTTCTGTTGCGGAGCCAGGATAGAGGCTGCACTCGCCTACTTCTGGCCCGTCACCTTCTATGCGAGTGAATCAAGTTGCTTCACCGCATTACCGAATCGGTCGGGCGTTAGTACAGGGTTGCCCAGCTGGTCGACAATCTGGCCGAATTCACCAGCCTGTGGGCTAGTAACCCGCGATAGAAGTCCGCGGCCAAGCTCAAGCTAATTAACTGGCTGACTCATGTCGCGGAATGCCAGTCGGGCATTACGATAAGCGGGATTCTGTCGCTCAAGTTCCGCTACAAATGCGGCCTTGGTGTTTGCAATAGCTCCCTGTTCAACCTTGCCGATGCCCTGCTGTTGCGCAGTGTTCAATGCATCATCAAGCGCCATCTTGACGTAGTGCTGCCCACGAAGCGACGTGAGCGGGTCACCCAGATCGATTCCCTGATTTTCTGCAATGGTCTTTGCGGTCTTTACGGCCTGCTAGATCGCTGGTCGCTGAGCAAGTTCCTGCATTCGAGCGGATGGCTGAACGATCTTATCAGCCTGATCCATTGCCGATTGCAGCGTCGCATTCTGCTGCGGAGACAGCGGAAGGCCATACTGCTGCGCCTAAGCCTGTTGTGCGGCGTCTAAAGCCTGCTTCCTCGCCTGATCGGCGCTCCACTGCCTGGCGATCTGCTGCGACTCGTTGTCTTGGAAGGCCTATTGGTAGCGCATATCGGCTGCCGCGCTCCGGCGTGCGATGGCGTTGTCGAGCTGATCTTGAGTTCCGGCCACGCCCTACAGAAGCCCCAAGCGAGAGGCATTATTCTTCGCCTGCTGCTCGGTGAACTGCTGCATGAGCGCAGGATCACGCTCAAATACTGCCCGCTGAAGCTGAGCTAGACCTGCATCGCCCGTCTGTTCCGCCATGCTCGCATTCACGCCAGGAATCTGACTGGCAGTCGCATTCTTGGCTGCATTACCACCGAATCGAGTGAGCGTATTGGCGACGATCTGGTCTTGCCCCTTATCGAAGAATGGGGCAAGTAGAGCCTTGGCTCCGCGATAGGTGGCGCCAAGGCCATTGACGATGCCGTGACCACCCAAGCCTGCCCCAGCACCGATGGCGGCATTTCCCAAGCGGCTCCATTCGCTCTGGTCGGCGGAAAGGGGTTGGATGGCGCCCTGGAGACCACCAGAGATAGCCGCGCCCGTATATCCGCCAGGCACAATCGAGCCTGCCAAGCCGGCGCCCTTAAGGGCTGTACCGCCAGCAATGGCTTGCAGCGCCTAACCGGAAATGTTGCCAAGTACGCCAGCTTTCGTCCCCATCAGCGGCGCATCCTGGGCGTTGGCGTCGGACTGTTCCTGCTTCAGACGGTCGTATGCGGCCTGTGCGCGATCACCCACCAGGGGAAGGTGTGAGACAAGACCCGTGCCGACCTGCTGAAGGCCACGCAAGTTGTCCACCACGGACTTGCCCATACCAGCTGCGTAGTTCTGCCCATCCGTGCCAAGACCATTCGCCGGAGCATCATCCAGGCCAACTAGATGGCCCAAGCCGGCCTGACGATAGAAGTCCTGCGGCGGCATATCGGCGTAATACTTCTTGCGGATAGCCGCCGCCAGTTTGCCGTCCGAAACGTCCGAGTATTGCGGGTACTGCTACCGGATATCGTCAAGAATGCTCACTGTCCAATCCCAAGGCCGAGGGGGTCTTGCTGGTTAAGGTTGACCTGCGCTGAGGGCGCCCCAGACGATCCGCCGGCAAACTTCTGGAACGTCTTCGCTGCCTTCGGCGTCACAACCTAAATGGAGTGTGAGCCGTAACCCATGGCCTGATTAGCCTGATCCTGGATCGCAGCCAACCTGCTCTGTACGAGTTCGGCGTAGGTCTTCAGGGTTGCGCGCAGGTTGCTGTTAGGAGCGTTGGGATTCAGCGATTCGCCGATTTCCTTACGATCACCCAGGGCACTTTGGCCCCCAGCAAAAACTTTGGCCGCCTCATCGCCCACCGCCTTGGCTGATGTATTGAACTGTGACAAAGCCTGGCCTCGCTTACCGCCAAACTCCTTGCCTATTAAATTGCTACCTCGATTGATGAGAGAAATATCCGAATTGTCCATCTGGTCGAGGCTGTCCGACAGCGTCTGAAGATGCCCAGCCAGCGTGTTGAGCGCCTTAATTTCCATCGATCCCTTGCCAGATGTGTAGTTCTGCCGCGCGGCTGCTCGGGACTTGTAGCTGCCTGCGTCAAGAGTTGGATCAACCTGCTGAGCAGCAGCGATAGCAGATTGCCACTAAGGACTCATGGCCTGTCGTCCGGTGGGAACCGGATAGCGGCCGTCCACGATAGCCTGAACCATGTTCTTCTCTTGATCTGGCAGGCTATTTAGGTAGTCCTGGCCGCTCAGATTGCTCTACGGCTGGCCTCCCTAGGGCTGAATGCCGAGCTTCGCCCGAATGTCGTCATCGGTAGCGCCGTACTTGCGCATGAGGTCGATTTGCTGGGCGAATGCCGAACCGGCAGACTACTACGGCTGCCAACGCGGAGCCGTGGCAAGAGTCTTCCAGGAACCGTCTTCCTGCTGCTCCTGAGTAACGACGTTGTTACCCGAATTGATCTGACGAACAGCCTTTGCACGGGCATCGGCTTGTGCCTTCTTCGCCTGCGCCTCGTACAACTTGGAATGAAGCAGGTTCTGCTGCATATCGATCGATGCTTGAGGATCAATGCCACTCAGCGCCTGCTGATAGCCCTGCATGTCGAACGTGCCGTCTGGCTTGGCAAACTTGGCCGCAAGTGCCTGCATCTGCTGCTTGCGCTGCATATCTGCCATCGCAGACTGCATCTGTGCCTGCTTGTAGCGTGAAGTTTGGAGATTGGATGCACCCTGCTGGACGCTATCCATGCCGCCTAGAAGTCCGCTAGAAATGGCCTGGAATGGAGTCGTTCCTGGTCGGCCATTGGCCGCCAGAATTCCAAGACCAGCGCGCAGCAACCCTTGATTGGCGATGTTCTACTGATCCTGATCGCTCAGCCCGCTGGTGTCACCGAATAGACCGCTATACCAAGCCATTAGCTGTGACTCCCCCAGCCGCCAAGCATCATATTTAGTCCGCTCAAGCCAAGGCCGAGATTGCTCATGCCATTTGCTGCCTGAAAGCGCCTAAAGCGGTCCCCAAGACTAAATCCATTGGCGCCCTGATTGCTCAAGGGATTCTGCGTATATGACGGAATGCCACCCTGCTCTCCGGTGGCGAAGTTGAAGCCACTATTAGCCCACTGAGAGGGATCTGAGATCATCGGCGCCTATCCGAGATATTGCTGAGGCTGGCCGTAGGTTCCGAGCTGATACTGAAGACCTGGATAGTTCTACATGCCGGACAGAAAGTTAAAGCCATTCATCGGTCATCCTCAGAGATAGTAGCCAAGAAGACCAACACCGCCGCCAATCGCCGCTCCCCACGGCCCACCAACGGCCATGCCGGTAGCTGCTCCGCCAGCAGCGGAAGCCAATGCACCGCCAGTGCTGCGAGGCTGATATGCGGGGTTTAGGCCAGTCGTCTGCTAACCCTGGAAGCCGCCCTGTACAGTACCTAGCGCCTGACCCATGTTCGCTAGACGCTGCTGATCGTAGCCGTAGTTCTGGTTGTACCAGTTGTTCGCAGCCTGATCGAGCATCCCTTGATTGACCTGCTGCTGACCGGCAGCAAGGTTGCCATACTGGCCCAAGAACTGGCTCTGAAGGGCATTGGCACCCGTCACACCCTATGATGCATTGAGGATCAACCCTGCGTTCTGCTGGGCCGCACCGAGCTGATTAGCGATGCCTTGCTGATACAACGACGCGTTACGCGCCAAATCCGTCTGCTGAGCCTGCACGTTGCGATTAAGTGCGTTCTCGGCGAGCTGCTGCTGGTTCTGGTAGTCCTGGCCGTAGAGGCTCGTCGACACCTGACCGAGGTTCTAAGCCAAGGTGTTCTGCGACTGCTGCATGGCGTCGTTGTAGGCGCTGCCACCAAATGCTCCGTTAGAAGCGAACTGCGCAGCCAAGGCGGGTGACGTGTTCTTGTTGTAGCTGTCTACGATGTTCTGCTGAGCCTGGTTGACCATCTGCCCTAGATAGGGATTCTGGCCGGCGTATTGGTTCTGGCCGACGTTGGTTGTTTGTCCCATATAAGGGTTGGCGGACGGATTGACGCTGTAGCCGCCATTGAGCACGTTCTGAAGCTGCGCGGCCTGGGCCGCCTGGTTAGTGCCCTGACCCGCCGCACCTTGACCTGCCATGGTGATGGCGCCCATCTGCTCTGGCGTCAAGCCGGCGACGGTCTAGCCGCTATACTGCTGATACGGCTTGTTGTTAACGCCCTGAGTCTGGTTGAAGTAGTTCTGATAGGCGCTCGACAGCCACGCAGGCAGCTATACCTGAGTGGTGGTCGTGGTGTTCTTCGGCTAGGAGCTGCCACCCATGGTTAGACCTCGTAGAGACTGGTAACGCGTCGGAACTTGCCGACCCAAGATGCGTCTTGCGGCGTCCAAAATAAAGTTCGGCTCAGGCCGGCCGCACTCTAAACATATTTTGCAACCTCAAACCCGTAGTGGCCTTGACCCTTTGCATCGGACCAACCGAGCCAGATGTTCAGGTCAGCGGACGCAGCAAATGGCATCACAACCACCTCGCAGACAATAAAGCCAGCTAGATGGCCATCATCTGCATGGAAGACATACAGCGTTGCCTTATTGGCTGCCAGAGCAGCGTAGACGTCTTCAGGCATCCACGGCTCATCATTCGTGTCGCGGATCTGCTGAATACCAGGCAGAACTTCAGCCCAAAACTGCCGAACAAGCTACACGGGGACGGCCTGAAACTTCATTTTTCCGTCGTTCGTCGTGCCAGAGAGCATCGGTAGCATTCAATTACCCGTCAGTGCGCGTTCTTGGACAAAGGTTGGGGCCGTAGCGGAGAAATCACCCGCTACCGTGCATCGCCAACCGCGAATGATGTACTTAGATCCTGCCGTGCCAAGCTCCGATACGGCGCTATTGGCGACGAAATCGCCCTAGTTCCACTTACCAGAAGTCGGTACTGCGATTTGAGCGTTTGTAATGGCTTGCAGCTAGCCCTCGGACAGGGCGTTAAGCTGGAACGTAATGTCTCGGATGAGCTGCGTAAGGCGCAATATCTGCTGCTATACGTCCTACGGCAACCGAGGGTCGGTCTAAATCCTCATTCTCGGCTCGCCTACTGGATATCCACGTCTAGGCCATTGAGAGATACCGGACCAGACCAATCGAACCGCACGCGATGCCAGCGAGCAATCCGGCGGAAGTCGAATCTTGCCTAGCTAGATTGCGTGATGGTCTGGTCCTGGGTAGGAGCCACACCCAAATTACCGCGGTAATAGTTCGTTCCCGTGCCGCTCGTAGGCTGCGTTCGATAGCGAGGGGTGGCGCGTCGGAACATGCTCCAGTTGGTCTCGTCACCGAAGTCACCGGACACCAGGTAGGATGCCCCTGGGCTGCCGGTCAGCGAGTAGAGCTTATGATCAGTGCCGATCACGCCAGGTACCGTCTGATCGCTGATCCAGAACGGCGAGTCATAGGCAATATTCGGCAGATTGTCGTAGGTCGAATACAGCGTACCTAGACCATCGTATGTAACGGCACCAGACGCATACTCAACAGCCGATTCGATGCTCTGCGATGCCCTTCCCCACTGGTTCGTGCGGATGTTGTAGACGATGCAGCTGTCACAGATGCCCGTGGTTGACGCCACGGAAGGGTAGTACCAGTACACAAGGTCGCGGGCCAAATCGACGGCGCCAATAATGTTGGCTCGCTGCGATCCGTTCAGTGACTGGAAGAACCATTGCCTAATAGGAGCGCCAATGGACCGAGGCACTGTACCGTCATAGACATAAATGTCCGCAGGACCGATGAAGAAATGGGAAGAACCCACGACGACTACAGATTCCTGGCCTGAGCACCCTATATCGCCAGGAATGCGCTGCCAACTCCACACAACGGGTGGGCCGACATATCGCCCCAGGAACATCGACTTTGCCTTGTAGGCCACGACATCGTCGCCAAGCTCGCGCATGGCGGTAATTCGGCCAGGAGCGGTAACTAGACGACCATTAGCGCACTAGGTGGATACGGCTGGCGTCCAAACGGCCTGGTTGAACAGACCAGAGCACCACCAACCATCCGGCTGATCACCAAACGATCCTGTAAGGTCGGATACATCGCCCACTAGCACGAAGCCAGAGGCCGAGCACATGACGGCGGCGGCTGGAGCGGTGGCGATGTCTGCGAAATTGGCGCTTGGGGCAGCCTGCTGGATACGCTGCGCGCGGTTGGTTGCTAGCACGTTATTGCCGAACATCGTGAACCGCCAGCGATTCAGGCCCGTATATCCGCCTGCCTAACTTCGATCCGTCCAGGTGCTTGCTGTTACATCCCATAGCTTGGCTTGGGTGCCCGCAACAATGCGCTTAGAGCCGTCTAGAAGCGTGCCGACATAGGCGCCCTTGCATGCGCTATCCAGGGCAGATAGGCCGACATCAACCCGACTATTGGCGGCCGTGAAGCCTTGGATGGCGGGAACGATCTGATCACAGTCGGTGATGACGCCTGGAACAGCAGGGTCAAGGTCCGGAGAGAAGCCCTACAAATCGATGCGCATTACGGCACCACGATATCAACACGCTGCCGCGGAGCGGGACTGAATCTAGCATAGTCATCCTGCCGCCTAAGGGCATCCATGCAGGTCTCATAGCCAGACCTCCAAATAGGGATGCGGTCGTCATCCTGCATATAGGCAGAGGCCTCCAACAGCGAGCCGTATAGGTAGACGCTCGGGTCTTGCTGAATAAGCCAGTTCTGCGTCGCCGATGCGCTCAGATTGGGAACGCCGGCAAAGTAGACCATGCGATAGGCGTAGTCCGCGCTGCAGTTCAGGTGGAGAACATTTCCACCAATCCAGTATCCAGAGGGAGTGGGTGAAATGGTTGCATTAGTGCTTCGATTGGGCGGGACCGGCTTCAGCTCGGTCTCAATGCCACCAATGGTGACGATGAACGCCTCCATCTAGCGGTAATCGCTAGGCAGAGTGATCTGCTGCCCCGATGTCGTTCCGCTTACGACGGTTTGCTGCGAGCGCACACGAAGATCACGATTGATCCGCGTCTCCGCAAGCATAATGAAGTCGGGAATGGAGAGAGATAGATCTGTACGCGCCAGCCATCGGGCGATCGCGTCCTAGAGCGTGGCGTAGTCGTTGATCATTAGAGCTTGCCCTTCCAGATGCGGAACAGGGAGTTATCGGGATTTTCAAGCACTCTGCGGATATGGGTCTAGTCGTCCATGAAATCATGCAACGTGATGCCTGCCTTTTGGCAATACGCCTCGATCACGATATATGGCACCTCTGCCACATGGCGCATTTCCGATGATCCATAGAAGCCTGCATTGTGCTGCGCCTTGCAGAACTCAAGAATAGGTTCCACGTCCTGGCTCTAAGCGACAACCAGGTCATCGCCCTGCAGGTGAAGCGCTGTTTTCATGCCCACTCCAGAGGAACAATGTTCACCATGCCGGCGGTTGTGTCCTAAATAGCGGCGATGGTGTCGGCACCAGAACAGCAGAAGATGAGTGCCTCGCCAGGAATGACCATCGTGTCGGTAGCCAGGGCGGTGGCCGAGCCTTTACCTACCTTGATATGGGCATACTGAGTGGCGGTGACTCGCACATAGCGGGCCACAACGCCAGCGGAGTTATTTGGAATGGAAGCAGAAGCCGACGCCGCACCGGTCGTAATGTTGACGCCGGTAACGTTGACATCCACCGAGAAGATCGGGGACTGATAGCCCATGGGAAGCTCCGGAAGAAAGGGGCCGACGAGATGCCGGCCCCAAGTTTCAGTCAGGATTACGACAAGTCGCGGATCTGGGCATGGGCATCCTTGTTGTCCATGCGCAGCGTGTATTCCCAGGTCAACAGGGCCTTTTCCGCATCGCCCGTCTTCGCCAGCGGCTTGTATTCCAGCGGGCGCAGAGTGGCAAGGGAAACATGCTCCGGGTCGATCAGGTACGCCGCAGCGTCCATGAAGCGATCCGGCACGCACTTCAGGGTGCCAAAGTCCGTCAGGTAGAACGAGAACGCGGCGTGCAGCTTGTTGCTGTCCGCATCCTCGAAACGGGTGGCGTTGCCAGTAAATGTCGACTGAACCTACTTATCCGACGGACGCAGGAGCATCAGGTTGGGAGCACCGCCAGCAGTGTAGGCGGTTTGCATCGCAGCCTTCACCAGCGCTTCCGAGAAGGCTCGGGCCGTACCGGCCACAGGAGCGGTGTTGGTGGACGGCACCGGGAAGGAGCCAGTAGCACCCACCGAACCCTGCGTGATCCAGCCAGCCAAGCCGCGAGCCTGGCGAGCCGTGCCCAGCGCACCTGCGTTGAACGTCTGGTTCTGAATCAGGGCAACCTCGGCATCGCGCTTCAGCTCTTTGATGCGCTTGACCTTCTGATAGGCCACTTCCGACTTGCGGCCAGCCTTGTTGACCACTTCCTCAGTGTCAGCAATGACAAAGTTCTTGTAGCTGATCTGGGTGTAGTTACCCCAGCGCGTGGTCGGACTGACGGCCTGGAAGGACGAGATGTCATCGCCTTCGATCTGGGCGTTGTTAGCGGCGGCAGCCAGAGAGTCGGTCTGCCACTCGTGGAAGCGAGCCTCAGCCTTGACCTTCTTCAGGGCCGACTGAAACGGGGTTTCGGTCGGAGAAATGTTGTCGATGACATCCGACAGGTCTTCACGCTAGCCGATCGCGGCGTAGGTCGTGAAAGTATTGGTGATCACAGCCATGATTCAATCCTCATTGAGAGCGAGAGAGCAGATAGGCCACGGCATCATCATCTCGTCCGGACTTCCGGAATTTGGCGAATGCCTGCTGGGTCTGGTTCTGCTTAGTGTTGGTTGGGTTGGATGCGCCAGGCTTCACCGCCTTTGGCGGGCTTGTCTGGGCATTGACTTGCTTCTGACGTGCGGCCTGAGCCTTATCCCAAAGCATTGCCTTGCGGGCAAGAAGGACGGCTCGATGGTCATAAAGACCGTTGATGTCAGCCGCTGAATAACCGTTACTGAGAAGGAACTGAGCTACTTCCTTTTGCTCGGCAGTGCGCTTATCGGCGTCACGCCAGGTGGGAAGTGCTTCGAGCAAAGCCTTTTCGCTGCGGTCCAGAAGCTCCTGGCGATGCTGCTCCGCCTGGTTGGCTTGCTGATCCCTGTGCTCCTGCTAGGCCTGCTGTACCTGCTGCAGCATGCTCACCTTGGTTTGCATGGCTGCTTGCTGCCGCAGATATTCCTGCGGGTCAGTTTCGATCAAAGTCGCAAGTTTAGCTTGGTCGCCAACCAGTTCCCTATACAACGAAGACCCCAGAACGTCCAGTTGGTTAATACGCGATGCGTATTCCTTCTGTACGTGCTGAAAGAGTTCATCCGCCTTTCGGGATTGCTCTGCTGCTTCCTGAGTCTTGCGGGTATAGTCCTGCTGACGCATATAGCCCTTGAAGGCCTCGTCAGCGCTTACTTCAATTTCCTGTCCCTGAACTGTGATTTTGTGCTTGTTGGCAAGCCATTTCAGTTCTTCGGGCGTCTGATCCTGTTGTTCGTCATGGGCCTCTTCCTGATGCTCTGCTTCCTGTCCATGGTCGCCTCCGTTTTCTTCACCGCCCCCGGCCTATTCGTCGGATGGCGTGGCCTCCTTCTGCTCTTCTTCCTCGCGCGGCGTCAGTCGGGCCAGGATGTCCTCTTCACTCATGCCGCCTTCGGGCTGAGTCCCATCGATCGGGTTGCTCATGGTGTTTCCTTAAGTTGTGATTAGGGCGAAATGGACTCGCCAGTATTAAGCAGCACTTTCCAAGGCCCCTTGTCGACCTTGGCGCCGCAGAAATGTCCGCTCCAATGCTCGGGAGCCTCGAAATCCACCCACACGCGGCAGATGGTCTTGGGGCGAAGCTCTAATGCCAGCCGGTTCAGAGTGGCGTCTAGCTCTTTCCAACCATTCGGGCCAGCTTTTGCTTCAACGTCGCCTCGGACAACTTTCCGGTCTCCACATGCTTCTCCACATGCATCCTCACCCTGCCGAGCAAGTACAGCATCGTGTGGAGTTTTTCGCGGCCGTCCGCGCTTAGGCTGGTTGATTGTTTCCATTGGTCAACGATTTCCTGTTCAAGCGTCTCGAAAGCCGAGACAAACAAGGGATGCCGAAGGAGTTGAGAGGCTGCTTCACCTTGACGCAACTCATCTTCAAGCTTGTCCCGATAACCGCGTTCGACTTCATCCATCACTTGGTCTCGTTTAGTTGCTCATAGGCCACGTCGGCGTCGGCAGTAGACGCATCCTTAGCACCCATCGTCTTGGCGGCGGCGATCTTGGCCTCAGCATTGATGCGGGCCACCTCAATCTGCGTCTGAGCCTGTAGCTCGGCCTTAAACCTAGCCAATTCGGCATCAAGCTGAGCCTTAACAGTCGCCAGGCGTTCGTCCTGCTGCATCTGGAGCATGTTGCGCTGTGCCTCAAGCTCTTTCTCATGCTGCTGCTGGGCGGCCTGGGCCTGCTGTTTAAGCACTTCACCCTGCGCGTCAAGCTGATGCTTCTGGGCCTGGAGCTGAGCCGCAGACTGCGCCTTGAACTGCTCCACCTGCATCTGCTTTTCAGCCTCGGAAGGCTGTTGCTGCGGAGGAGGCATGTTCTGCGGAGGCGTGAAGTACCGCGTAGGATCTTTCTTCCCCATGGCCTGGGCCAGATCTTCCAGGCCGTTGAACGCGTTCTGCGGCTGGACAAAGCCATATTGCCCGGCCTGCTGCTGGGCAGACAGCATCATCATGGCGTTCTGGATGCGCACCTGCTTGCTTTCCTGGCCCATGCCGACCGATACAACCATGTCGTAGTCGTCCTGCCAGGTCGATGGGTCGAATTCCACCCACTGGCCGGAGATGCGAGCTTCCACGGGACCGCTCTGGTACTGGCAAATCAGCTTCAGAAGAAGCTTGTAGATGCGCTTGATGCCAGTCTCGGCCAATACCCTGGCAATCAGCTCAATGCGCTGAGCGGCAGCATCATGGAGTAACGCAACACCCTGGGAGCCGATATTCGACTTGGATAGCTCATCGCCCACTAGGCCCTGCGAGAACTCCTTGATGCCAGTTCGGCTGTCGCGGACGCTCTGGAAGTACTGGATTCCGGCCATGGCAGACGGCCCGATATCTGGCACAGTCAGGTCTTGGATAACCTGCGTACCCTTCATACGGACAATGCCGCCTGGGCGAGGATTGAGCAGATCGTCCAGCGTAACCATGCCCTCAACCACGCCACGCATGGGCGTGTTGGCGAGGTACAAGTTGTCCAGATACTGGCGATTGATTGCCGTCTGTATTCGCTGCAAGTCCTCGACAAGATCGTAAAGGCTGATGCCAGTCAGCTTGTATGGCATCAGGAAAGGGGTAAAGAAGGCGAACGGGTGGTCGTCTACCACCTCGTTCTCGAAGACAATGGGGCCAGACTTCACCACGCGGCGATATTCGGCCACGCCGTCACCGTCATAGTCTACCCGCAGGTATGCCTCCTACAGGATCACCGTGCGCTGGCTGGCGTCCTGCGTCTCGTAGTTGTTCGTGGTCCACGAGTTGTCGTACTTCTCGCGCTCGTAGCGTTCGCCGTAGGTGTCGTTCTCCGTCCCCGTAGGAATCTGATCCACGAGTTCCGGATCGTAGCCCAGGCTCTTAAGCTCAGATACCGTGCGCGGCGTATCCTGTCCTATACAGCGCAGCTCATCGAGATTGCGGCTGTCCTTGCTGGCCCACATCTGCTCTGGCGGCACACCAACCACGCGGAAGTTGGTCTTCTTGTTGCGAATCGAACAGCGTACGTTGAATGTAGCCGGCTACTGCTGAGCACCCATCGGCTGACCGTTTACTACGGGTACTTGAACCTCCTGTACCTGCTCAATCTCATCGATCGTCAGGTTTTCATTAGCCTCAAGCGACTGCACCTCGACATCTGTCAGTCCTTGATAATGGCTCTGGCGCACATCCCAAGTGTGCTCACAGTAGACTTTCACCCAGCCACAGCGAGTAATCAGGGCCGACTTGATGGCGTCGTGTAGTACTGTGAAGCCGTCATTCTTGCGATGCAGCACGTAGGCACAATAGTCCGTCGCTTGCTTACATACCTGCTCGTCTCCCTGGCAGGATGGCTCGAATCTGATAACGTCGTCATCGGCGCAGAACATGCGCATCAGCGATGGCATAGCCCATTCGACCACCTCCATCAGCTGTTTACTGACGACCCTGGATCGACCATCAACGTCCGGTGGGGCTAGTACGCCAGTGGCGTATCCGATGTAGAAGGCGTCCGCCTTGGCTCGATCGGACGACAGCTCATCATCGATACCGATGCCCTAGGAGCGCTCATAATCGATCACAGCGCACAGCTGCGAGTCGGTCATGGGTGACTGTTTCATGCGGTTGCCAGGCTCTTGTAGGTGAGTTTACCGCCCCAGCTGTCATTGGACAGAGATTCGGCAACGATGTGAAGGTAGCGAAAGGCGTCTGCGCCATGACTCCACTCGTCATGGATGGGGGCGCCAGGCTCACCTGTCGTAGTTGGTACGCTGCGGCGATAGCGCTTCAAGCACTGCACGAGACGTTCTGTCTTTCCCTTGTCGAAATAGGTCTGGGCGAACCCTCGGCGAGCATTGCGTATGCCGGCCTCGATTGGCTGGTTGGGAATGATCCGAACGTCCCAGCCTAGTTCGCGCATGATCTGTTCAGCCGACTTGCCAGACTTGTAGTCCTTGTGCTGACCATCGTGCGGGAGCCATATCGTGCCCCAATTCCAATTCTTCTTCTTCAACTCAGCCGAATAGTGGTCTAGCGTTTTGTGGCTGTCCTCGATGTACTCGATAGCCCTGAGCTAGCTGATGTGCCGTTGCGCCAGGATGATTGACATCTTGTCGTTCCAACCCAGGTCGAAGACGGCATGAGCCTTCATGGAAGGCTCATACGGGAGTTCGCAGATACGCCCCGAGGTAAGCGTTGCGGCTACCTCATCGGCGTAGATAGCGCCCGTTATGGCGGGCTTGCACTTGCCCTCCCAGATGTTCAGGTAGTCTGACTCTGGAAGCGTCGCCTTGGCGTGTCTGCGCTCTTTCTCCAGGACCTCAGGGAACCATGGGTTGTCATGGTAGTTGACATCGATCACCCAGGCGCCGGGTGGAGGATTCTCCACAAACCGCACCCATGTTGGATCAGTGTCAAGTTCGGGGTTGAAGCTGACCCAAATCTCCGATCCATCCTTTCGAATGGTGGGGATCAGGATCGACCAACTGCGATCACTCACTGCCTAGGCTTCTTCCACCCAAACAATGTCCACGCCTTCAAACGACTTAATTGACTCGGCCGTTTGATCACTCAGGCCCGAAAATATGAACTCCGAACCATTGGCGCCCTTGATGACGCTCTACTGCACTTCGTAGAACATGCCAAGGCCTAATGCCTGGATCTGGTCGCCAAGAAGCTTGTGCACCGAATCCTTGATGGATTTCTGGACCTCTCGCGTGCACAGGATACGCAGCGGCTTCGACGCTGCCTGGATAAGCAATGCGCGGGCAAAACTCCACGACTTGGCGCTCCCACGCCCACCATGAGCCACCTTGTAGCGGCAAGCCTGGAACAGAGGCTTGAGCTTGGCCGGGAACTTAGCGTCCGTCATTCAAAGGTAACCGTGATGCTAGCCTTAAGCGGATCGCCGTTCTCGCCAGTTACCTGCATGGGTAGGACCTTGGCTAGAAGGCTCATAAATGGTCCAGGATGCTCTTCCGCCTGTTTGGCTAAATAGTCAACGCCGCCCTTTCGATCGAGCGCCTCTAGGATCATCTCCCTGAGCTACTTGTTGTTCTTGTCGAGGCTGCCCTTTGGACGGCCCGCGCCTTCGCGCTTACCTCCGCGAGACATAAGGATTCCTCTGATTGAAATTCAGTCTACGTTTAGTTGAACTGCCTGCTCGCCGGCTCTTCCAGCATGCTAGCGGCGATACGAAGCATCTTCGCTAACACATCGCGCTGAGCATTCGGAGCGATGACACGTACATCATTGCCATTGGTTCTGACCAGGACGGCTAGCTCGTTCTCTTGGGCGTAAGTGCGGACAATGCCGGCCACTTGCTCGTCAATGGACTCAAGAACGTTCACGCTACGGCACCTACTCTCTAAAGCGACGCCAGTTAGCCTTCTTCATGGCGGGGGCGCTCCGATTCGAACGGAGATTGGGCGGAGTTAGAGTCCGTGGCATTACCGTTATGCTACGCCCCATCATGCTTGCCAAAGATGCGCGACCAATTGTCAGCCAGCGTCTTGTCATCGACAGCCGGTGGCCTGCGATCGCTACCCTTGCTCATTACGGACCAGGAGGCTGGTAGTTGAAGCCCAAGTAATACGTCAGCGCAGCGAAGGTCTCAAACACCACGCATTCGCTCGGATCTGCTCCAACACGGGGCATGCAGATGTAACCATTGGCCGAGCGCTAAATGACAACAGTGCTTCCAGCAAGCCAGGTGGGAACGCTCATTTCTTCTCCTTGGTGGGTTTAGACCAGCCGCAAATCTGCCTGCCGGTTTCGTCGTGATCTAGGATCTGCCGGGCGGTTCCGTCTGTAAGCTGGTCGTCCCGGCTTGGGAAGATGGGCTTTACCCATTCGCAACCGTTGCTCGGCTTAATCTCTTGCCCAGTCTTGCAGCTTGCCAGCAGCGCTATCAGGAGCAGCATCGCCAATCCGCTGGATAGGCGCATCGGGAAGCTTTTGGGTTTCCTGCTCAACATGGCTTCGGACCTGTGCGCGCTTGGTGATCTGCTTCTGAGTCTTGATTTCAACCTTGGATTGCTTGGCTTCGTCGTGGACGCGGGCGAAGTGCCAGCCACCTAGAAGAAGGACGACTGCCAGTACGGCGATCACGATCAGCTTGATGCGGCTCATTCGCACGGCTTCCCGTACTTGCAGATGATGAATAGATAAATCGCCACGATTGCCAACAGAATCAGCTTCATAGCGACCTCACTGAATAGATTGGGCGGCCCGCCACTGCTTATCAGTGAAGGCCAGCCCATACGAGCCCATGAACTTCATGTATCCGTTGTCTACCTGCTGGTAGAGGACCGATATCACGCCGACCACTCGGCCATCGCTATCGAACACACCTGCACCAGAGTCGCCGTAGAACCCGTTGAGGTCGTACAGCGTGACGTGCTGGCCTCGGATGTCCTTGTAACCGGCGATATAGCCTTGGCGGTAGAAGCTCTCCAGTTCGCCGGGATTGCCGAGAACATAGACTGCGGCGCCCTGCTCAGGCTCATCGGACACATCGGCCGACTGCGCGAACACATGGTCGGTCAGCAGCAGGACGTGATCTTTGCCGTCCTTCATCACCTGAGTGACTTTGACATCCACCCCGTCCACCGAGATGACATCCGATCCGTCCAAGCAATGTTCTGCGGTGAGGATCGATCGCTTGCCTACTACCGTCCCAGAGCATGCGCCATCACTGAAATGTAGATGGACTGCGGTGTGTCGCATGGTCTCTAACGGCTTAGTGGCACATCCCGCGAAGGTCAGGAGGGAGCTGATGACCAGGAGATGTACCAAGGATTTCATGACTGCTTACCCTTGCACAGGGCTCGCTCAGCGGCCCTACGTCGTACTAGACCAGGAAGTTTCTCGCCGTCCGAATAGACCCAACGGCTCATCTCCGCACAGGCACCGGGCATATCACCGGAGTTGGCCTTGCGGGCCAGCGTGGACTGGCAGAAAGCGGTAGCGCCTACGTTGTAGGTGAAGGAGGTAAACGCCGCAGCCTCATAAGGCTTGAGCGGAACATGGATACAACGCTGTACGGCCCCATAGGCTGCCGCCAGGTCGCCACGCAGTAGTTGCTCGCACTGCGACAGGCCAAGCTTCTCGCCGGGCCTTACATCGTCTCCCGTGTGGCCGTAGCAGATAGTCGGTATGCCAACCGGATCGGCGTAGGTCTCGGGGACATAGCCCTCGAAATGCACGACAACACCAGCGGCCAGGCTCAGAACCAGACTGGCGGCTCCGGCTCCGACCTTAAGACGGGTGCTTGCCATGGCGCTTAGCCCTCACCCACTTGATGCCCTTGTATCCAAGCTAGACGATGAGCATCGAGGTGTAGATGCTTGCCAGCAGATAGGAGATTGGCCCCCAGGGAATGTCGGCGATCCAACTGGCCCCGAAGAACGCTGCCAGCGGAGACGCCATAGCAGCATCACGAAGCACTTCATTCCCCTGAGACATGGTTACTTCTTCTTGCCGAGGATCTTGTTGGCCTTGCTATCGATCTTGGCTTTAGCTGCGGGCGACAGATTGCCCTTAGCCTCCTGCTGGCTAGCGCGAGCCTTAGCGTTGGCGGCGTGACTAGCATCCGGCATCGGATACTTGCGCTGGCCGGGAAGGCCGAAATCACTGGAAAGGAGACCTTTCCTCTACTTGCCAGTCAGCTTTGCCATGTCATTTCACCGCGGTTAGGTTGGTCTTACTCTTGCCCTTGCCAATAACGACCCAGCGGTCCTCTTCGGCGCTCAGGCCGTAGATGTCCCCAGGCTTGTCTGGAATGTGCAGCGCCTCGAAACCGCGAGACTTGCAGAACTCACCCACGCCCAGTGGAAAGATGTACTGACCGCTGTTGGCCGTACCACCGCCGCTGTAGACGACCCAATCGGCATCGCCGTGGTCTTCTTCAAGGTCAATCTCGCCGACAATATCAACTTCGGTTTCGTCGGTCATGGCTGGCTCCGAATGAATCTGGGTGGCAGAACGCCTACGCGTCGGCTTTACAGGCCACGGGTTCCCAAGGTTGTGAGGGTTTTAACCTTTCGGACCTCTCCCGACCTCGCCATGCAGCCGGACCCGCATGGCCGATATCTAGCCTGCTGCCACCCAAAACTTGTAGGTGCCGCCGGCCGTTAGGTCGCAGCGGCGGAGGCCGGTGGTTCGTCACCACTTTTCGACCACAGTTATATTTTACCGCCGATATCGTCCATGTTCAGACCGTTCATGTCTGCGCACTTCGCGATAGGCAATGATTAAGCGAATCCAGTACTCATCGAGACTCGCCGCCAGCCTGGCATAAATGCGGTCGCGAAGCCTCTTGTATGTATTTCGGTCAACGCTAATCGTCGCCGCTATGTCACTGTGCGGCGCGAGCCACCGACTGAACACTAGGCGGGAAAGAACATCCAGTGACACGCATCCAATTAACTCATCGCTTAGCGTCTTGCGCTTGACGGCACCATCCAGGCAGTAGACCCAGGTGAATGCGATGGCCCACTCCCGCAAACGTGGCAGAAAAATGGAGTCTCCAGCAAGAGCGGTGCGATACATCATCCAGTTTGGGAAGCCATTCCTAAACTCGGTCCGCACGAGACGATCAGCATCAATGATCTGCTGAGTTACAGGACCGATGAGGACCGTTTCGATGTCCATCCCGCGAACATCGAAGCTATGGAGCTCCTTCTTGTGCGCCTCAACCTTCATTTCGCCTGCCCCGCTTACCGCTTGAGAATGGCTTAACATGCGTGCACCTGACCTCAATCCGCCTTGTCCCGATCTTGAACAGTTCATCTATTGCAACGCTCTTCAAGAACGGATCGCAGCTAAACCACTCGCCACTCACTGGCGTAAACCCACCATGAGACTCAAGCGACCTCATAAGCTCAGTTTCGCCCCTAAGCGCATCACCACGGCTACTTACAATTGCTGCCCACATGAAGGTCATTCCACCTGGAAGTACACCGCCATAGCTATTAATCCGGCTCTTCAAATTGCCAGTCATGCCAGCCTTCAAATAGAGCACCTCCGGATGCGGTTGGTATCCGCCGAGATAGACTCTGAAGTCCATTAGAGCTGCCTAGCCAAAGTGAATCGCTGCTCAGCATTCGGGTACTTCTTCCGCAGGAAGTCGTGCAGCTCCATGCCTTCGTACTTCCGGCACAGCGCCTGCAAGGTGACCGGCATCGGCTCCAGGTCGCCGTTGTTGCGCACATCGTTCAGCACCACAATCCCGCGCCAGTCGTTGTTTCGCTGGTGGCCGCGGTATCCCTCATCGTGCAAATAGGCTGACCCAGCCACGATGCCGTGGATGGTCCGGCCGATAGGCAGTGGCCGTCGATGGACCAAATAGCCCTGCTCATGGCCGCACACGAACGTCGCACCGATCTTGTTCAACCGGTTGTCCATCGATCCGCCAATGGGGCGGTCTGACTTCTCCATCTGGAAGTAATGGGAGTAATTCACTCCGTCCACCTCGACCACCCGGAGGAACGCATGCCGCTCGAATCCCTGAGTGTCCAGATGGTGCTCACCGATCGTGCCGGCGAAACGAGGGTCGTTGTTGATCGCCCGGTTGATTCGGTTCTCATGGTTGCCGAACGTGAAGATGCAGCGAGGATTCCAGGCGCCGCGACGACCACGGATCAGCCTCGCCTGCTCTGACCGCATAGGAGCCACGAGACGGGCATAGGCGTCGTTCCCTGTATCTACGTCGTCCTCGTACCTGGCCCCCTCCTTGGCGAGCGAACCAGGACCGTCATGCGACGACAGGCTAGGCATGTCCCACCAGTCACCGATATTCACGATGACATCTGGCTTGTAGTCCACGATGGCCTGGGCGATCCAATCGATATGATCGGTTGGGACGCCCGGACGAACCTGACAGTCGGGGATCACGAAATGGCGACGCGCTGCCATATCAGTCCAAGATTGCCTTAAGCTTCTCTGCCACGCGGGCGGCACGGTCTGCCTCCGCAGCATGCTTGTTGCTTTCCGTCACAAGTTGGGATGCCTGGGAGAGCTTGTCCTCTGCCTTGGCCTTAAGGTCCTCGGCATGCGAAAGAAGCTTGGACACCTTAGCCTCAAGGTCACCAATGATCTTATTGATGGTGTTCTGGAAGAACATTGAAGTAATCCTCTTAGCCCGGAGTGATGGTTGCCATAATGGCGATGGCTACAATCAATATGACAATCAGCGCGGAGATCCAAAGCGGCGACAGAACCCACCACCAAGACCACGCGATTGCCCCAAACAGTTTTGCGCCGATGAATAAGAGGGTTAGTAGACCCACAAACCCAATGCGGCCAGTATTTGCATGTGCTGCCTCGGACATCTTTCAGACTCCGGTTGAGTTATCGTCGCGGGCGTATTCGTCGCGAAGCGTTTCGGCGTTCATAGGATGGCTCTGTCCATGCCGCGTGGATATCTGTGGAATGTGGACGGCCTTGCCTTTGCCTGAGCGGACAACGCATCCATTAGGAAGGAGAATCCATCCGTCCCGCCACTCGATGTTCCGAATTGGGATATTGGTTAGACTGGCCTTCTCTAGCTCCGTCTGGAGCAATGCAAGTGCACGCCAAGCGACCTTTGTGGAATGGCGCACGCCATCCGTATCAATGGTTCCTCGCTCCATGAAATGGCGGACAAGGCAGTCGTCGTGATCGGTAGACTTATTGCGATTCCAGTGCAAAGGCTGACCTGGGTTGTGCTGGTCATTCCCGATGCGGGATAGCTCGGCGATAGCCGCTATCGCATCGGGAAAGTAATTCAGAACGCCAGAGGCAATCGGCACACCCTTACGCTTCTTGGCATCGGTCGGAATACTCACGTCTCGGCCTCCGTGTTTCCAAATCGGAGGCCGTTGAACCAGCGACGCAAGATGTACTGGCGCACCAACGAAATGGCCGTAAAGACCAGGCCGATGCCAAAGGCCTTTGCGGCCGTGATGGACGAGAAACCGAACATGGGCAAGAACACCATGTTCGCTGACCAGTTGATAGCGAAGCCTACGGCGATGTTCGCCCAGGCCTCGGTGAATGAACCCAACTTCGTTTGAGACATTGCACCAACCTCGCTTCAGTTGGTGCCATTTCATCGCTAACCTGTCAAAGGTTGATCTAAAACTTGGACTTTCTTTCTTGCACGCTTGGCAAGGTTGTAGACGGTAGCCCGGCAGCACCCGAGGCGCTCTGCTGTTACCTCGGCACCAAGAAGCGGAAGCATGCTATCGGCATGGCGAAGTCGTCGTGCGCGGTAAAGCAGGCTTATTAGGCGGGCCTCGATGGTACCAAGCACGGACATCTCCACGCCCTCTGCGCGGAGGCTCTCAAACAGATCGGTAATCTGCTTATCGATATCCATCGCTCAACCCTCAAACAAGTCGATTTCCCGGAGACGAAGCACGAACCCTTGATAGTCCAGTTCCTCCGTGTACTGGTGATCGAAGGTCCATGCCTCGTTAATTCCAAGAACCTCACGCATCCTCATCCGAATACGCCAACCTTGCCGGTTGATCTTGTAGGCGAGGACCGGAGCTTTTTTGCACTTTGCTGCGTCGGCGCAGGTTTGCTGCCACCAGGTCTTAATGCTGGCCTTGGCAGCATGCTTGCACTGGACCGCGAACGGCCCAAGGAGGATGTCTGCCCCACCGTCACGGGCCTGACCCAGGGTGCGCTTGATCGTCAGGCCAAGGTCGTCGGATAGCATGGAGGCGAGCTGGTTCTCGGCCCTAGCCCCTTTATCGCGCTGCATCTTGCCCATCACGCCACCATCCGCTCTTTGCCCATCACGGCCTCCAGATCCTCCACCAGCCAATCCCGATTCACCTTGCGCTTGTAGTGGCCGATGATCTTCAGGCGATGCAGGAAGACCGCGCTATCCGATTCCGTCTCGATGTGAAACACACTGCCACGGCGGTCATACCCAACCGCCCAGGTATGTGCACCACCACGATTCATCATGCGGCGGTCAATCTTCCGAGCGATCTGGTCGGCCGTGTCATCGTGGATGTTGCCCACAGGAACAGGTTTTAACTGGAACATGGCATTACCTCTGGCGGAGATATCTTCATGGCTTTGCCAGAAGACTCAATGCGTTGTGGTTGGATTGGCGGATGCAAGTTCTGTGGCGCCCGAAATATTCAGTAACGGTTACTTCTTAAGTACGAGCAGCCCATTGCGGATAAGCCAGTCATGGGCTCGCAAAATGGCCTTGTCGATAAGTGCACGACGTTCGTCGCGCGATAGATGGCGTCCTGAATCGATGGATTGGTGGCACTCCTGACACAGTGGGGCTGTCATCCATGGATCGGTCTTCTTGCCCATGCCCTTGCCTTCGTTGCGATGGGCGACTTGCACGCCATAAGAGCCACACAAGGCGCATGTCTCCATCATGGCGACAGCGGCAAACCAGCGGCATTCTTCGGCGGTGCTCACTGGTGCAACTCCACTTCATGCTCAGCGCAGTACGCCTGAGCGAATTCGATAAGTTCCGACATCTCGCCAACTGGCAAACGCCGGGTCTGGATTCCAAGATTCACCACGCTATGACCATCTAGGCTGGGAACAACTTTCCCTTGGCCGCGATCAGTGGCTCGCGCCCAGCAATCCACGAGCAACCTTTTCCATCCCTCGGTATCGATGGCTTGACCAGCCCACTGGCGCTGCTGAGATAGTTCGTGGCAAATGCTGTGGAACATGTCGTTCTGCTCCGTGCTGCGCCTGGACGCCATCTCGCCCACCGTCACCCTCACCCGCTTCCCCGCCGCAACCATCTTGGTCACAAGCTCCCATGCGCCGACCATGTTCTGGCGCGCGTCTGACTTGGTGAGGGTGAATGACTTTGAGTTCATGGCTTACTTGCTGACCTCGACAAAAAGGAACTTGGGGCCACGCTTGATGATCTTGGCAATTCGGGCCATGTAGCCATTACGTGCCAGGATTGATGCATCCTTGCGCGCCTGTTCTCGGGTGATGAATCCGAACATATTGTTTGATGCCTGCTCACACAGCGTTACCCATCGGTGCTTGTCCGCAACCAGCACCTTATTGCCGTAGTTCGGATAGCGCTTTACGTCACCGGTCTTGAGTGTCTTAGCCATGTTTGCGTTTCCTCTGTTTGGTTAGTTGGTCGTGTAGGAGAATCTTTTCTACATCGGTTCCTTCAAACGGCACGGGCCTGCCAACTTCCCTATCTCCCTCTTTCGCGTACTTCACTTTTGTTCCTGGGAATGCTCGCCTTACCTCGTCCACCAGCTGCGCCACCACGGGCATCCACTCCCGCATCTTCTGTGCGCGTTGCTCGGCCGCAACCTGGTCTGCCCTGACAAGTAACAGGGCGTCATTCGTAGTCGGCATAGTTTTCGAACCTCATGCAGTCGGCGAGCCACGCGGCCTTGACGATGCCGGTGGGGCCATGGCGGTTCTTCTCGATGCTGAGGATGGCTAGCGCTTCTTCGGCGCTCTCGTCGTGCACAGCCGGCCGGTAGAGCGTTATGATCTGGTCGGCCTCTTTCTCGATGGACGAGCTATCCGACAGATCGCCCATCCCAGGCTGCTTGTCGTCGCGCTTGTCGACATCGCGGCTCACCTGAGCGAGTGACACCACCGGTATGCACAGCTCGCGGGCAAGATCCTTCAGGCCTTGCGCCACCTCGCCAACATGCTCATCGCGGCGAGCGTTCTTTCCAGTACGGCTAGAGCGGATGCGTTGCAGGTAGTCCACGAACAGCACGCGCATGCCATTCTGCTGCTTCCACTTGCGGGCCATACGCGAGATGTCGGCAATGGTCGGCGAGCTGCGATCGTAGATCTGGCAGACGCGATCGTTCAGTTCTTCGATGGCATGGGCGAGCTTCCCGTAGTCCTCATCACGGAAGCGGCCGTTACGCATCTTCTCGGCCGCCACCTTCGACTTGGCAGCAATGATTCGCCCACCCACCTGCACCATCGGCTGTTCGGCGGAGACAATTCCACAGGGAACTTTGCAGGCGATGGCAAAGTTCAGCAGGAGGGCCGTCTTGCCCATCGCAGGACGTGCCCCGACCACAACCAGGTCCGAGTCGTGCCAGCCGCCCAGAACGCGATCCAGGCGCTTCAGGCCAGTAGGGATGCCGGGGATGTCATCGCCAAGCTCACGGGCTCGCTGAGCCTCCTGGTAGGCCGCAGCCATGGCCTGCTTCAGCGTGAACTCGGAGCGGGTCTCGGTCTTCTGTAATTCCATCAGCTCGACCACACCGCGGTCTACGAGCTGCACGCTGTCCTCGTCCGAACCGTAGGCGTCTTCCGCAAGCTTGGTGGCTCGGTCGATCACCTGTCGGCGGACGGACTTGCCTCGGATGATTTCGGCATAGGCCAGGATGTTGGCAGCACTGGGCGTGGAATTGGCAAGGTGGATCAGGTAGCCGCCGTTTCCATCCAGCATCTTTCCAAGATCGTTGGCATCGAACCAATCCGCCATCGTCACTGCGTCACACGGCTGACCACGGGCCGACAGCTCAAGCATCGCCCGGTAGATGAGCTGATGGTCCTTGCGGTAGAAGTCCTGCACCGCCAGCCGGTCGGCAAGCGATTCGATCTTGTCGGGGACCAGCATCAGGCCACCGAGTACGGCCTGCTCAGCGTCAACGGAGTGCGGCGGCACACGGATGCCCATGGCCCGCGCTTCGGCTGCAAGGCTCATGACAGCTCCTTACGCTGGCGACGCACGGGTTGCGAGGCGTTATCGCCCGTGACCCATTCGGCCTTGAATCCCTGCCATCCGCGTTCGCAACAGGTGCGAAGAGCGGCCTCCAGGGAGTAACCGGCTTTGTCGGCTTCTCGCTTGATTCCAGCGATAACCGTTGGCGTGATTGTGGCCTTCTTGGCCTTTCGTAGTGCCTTGAAGTCACGAGCTACTTGGGGGTCTATGTCCTCCAGCAGGTCAAGTTCCGCGCTAGCGGATGTGTTATCGACTACGTCTTCGAATACGACTACGTCTAAGTGCGCATTTGCTAGCAAATGATTGCAATTGATATCAGCTGCTGGCGACGGATAGCGGCTGACAGAGCGACGCTGCTGGTTGAACTTCTGAAGCTCGATGTACTGCTTGCCATCAACGACGTAGACAAGGATCAAACCGGCCTTCTGGCACGCAGCCATCCAGCGGGATATGTCCGCGACTCGCACATGATCGGTTTGCAGCGGGTAGCAGCGTGAACGCAGTAATACTGGACTTGCTTCACAGCGGCCGTAGTCGTCAACGACCGACATGAGCCGCCTGTAGAACACTTCCTCATCCCATTTCAGCGAACAGACCGCTTCGCTGCTTAGGATGCTTTCTCGAACAATTCGATTTGGCACTTCTCACCCCATCACTCAGGGCGTGGCCTCGATCCCCCTCCCAGGGAATGGAAAGCTCGAAAGCTTGGTGTTAGCTCATTGCCGCAAACCTCTTAACGAAGTTGTTGTAGTTCATGTCAGCCTTCCTGCGATTGCATGGAAGACATGCCGGCACGATGTTGCGCAAACCCATGGCCCCACCCTTAGACAACGGAACAACGTGATCTAGGGTGATTTCCATCAGCGTCAGGTGGCGACCGCAGTAGTGACACTCGATCCATGGCCGACCACCCATGAGGATTCGGCGGAATCGGTTCTTTCGCTCACCACCTTGCAGTCGACGGGTCAAGCAGCCTCCTTGACCTCGGTCAGTTCCTCTCGCCCATGCAGCTGCTTGATGTACTCAGCCGCCTTCTTGGCAACGGGGTCCCAGCTGCCCAGCTCGAAGGGAATCGGGTCGTCTTTGCCTTGGTCGGTAATCACGCGGCCTCCGAGAAACTCGCGATGTAAGAGATGCGGTCCATCTCGCGCGGACGACCTTGGGCGGCACGGAGCGCCGATTGCAGGTCACGGTACTGACGGACCAGATTCCAGCCGGTTGCTTCGATCAGTCGCTTAGCCATCCGAACCGTCAGCGCCCGCTCGCCCTTCTTCAGCATCGTCAGGTAGGCCCCGCTGATGCCCATACGCTTGGCGATCTCGGTCTGATGGCAGCCGGACAGACGAAGGGACACGGCAATCGCCTCTTCCTCTGAGGCACAGAGCCGCAGCGTCTGGTCGTCCGCATTACGTGCGGAAACCGAGGCTAGGACTCGCAATTCACCCTGATTCACTGCCCTTTACTCCCCTTCGCTTTCGTTAACAGGAATGGCTGGAGCCAAATAAAGGCCATGAGCCGGCCTTGTGGCTCTAAGAGTACCATTGATATTGGTATAGCGCAATACCGTTGACATTGGTCGACAGCAGGGACCGCGAATAGCATTGCTATATGAAGAAGAAGCAGCCGACCAAAGAGGCGCTAGCCCTGGCAGCCGCCATTGCTAGTAACAACCTGACGCATGCGGCTGTGGCTGACCATGTGGGTGCCCAAGAGAGCCAGGTATCACACTGGGTGACCAGTCATCGCCCAGTCCCCATAGATAAGGCCGAAAGGCTGGCTGAATACCTCGGCGTGGCACCAGAGAAGATCTGTGCGAGGTATGGGAAATCTGTCAGGGCAGTTAATGGATCAAGCGTTGTGTTGCTGCCGTCGGCCGTGGGTGATGAACGCCGAAGCGACCTCGTCATTGCCAGGCTAGAGAATGATGTTGATGCCTTGCGCTATGCCCTGGGCGCTCTTACTGCAGCGATGGTCATTCATCGACCAGCCGAAGCTGCGGACGTCGCGAAGGCGCTTCGGAAGCACGTTCCGGCAAAGTTTGTGAATCACGGTTTTGTTGCGGAACTGCTGCGAGCCTTGGATAAGGGCGCGTAGGAGCTAGGAACAGGGGATCGGGACGCCGCTCCGCATCACGCAGGTCTTTGATCGACGTGACTAGAGCCGCCATCACTTCATCGATGTCGCATCGCATCTCGCACCCCCTTGCTGGTTTGGCAATCCAAACATGCGCCTCTCGCATGGACTGAGACGGGGGAACTATGAAGATATTGGCACTTTTATTGGCCGTATGCGCTGTGACTGCGTGCTCAACAGCAACCCGCATACAAGGCGCCAATGGCGAACAGCTAGTCATGGTGCAGTGCGGCGCCTCTACATCAAGCTCGGTGTGCTATGAACGGGCTAAAAAGGAGTGTCCCAATGGCTACAAAGAGGTCGATCAGGTCGCCGGCCTGAATCGCCAAGAGCTTAGGGTGCAGTGCATAACTGGGGGGAAGCAATGAAGTTCAGAATAACGTTGATCGTACTGGTTGTGGCCATGTTCGGTGGCTGTGCTGTCGCGCATCAAACTGTTATGCCAGATGGCCGGAAGGGATTGAGCATCAACTGTTCCGGATCGGCCATGACTTGGAACAACTGCTATGAGAAGGCTGGAGAGCAGTGCCCCGGTGGCTACGACATCATAAGCAAGGATGGCGACGGCACTTCGGGCTTTGGGGCTGGCAATGGGTGGGCCTTCGGAAGCGCTGCAAGCACACGGACGCTACTTGTTGCCTGTAAAAGCATCTAGCCAAACAGAAAATGTGAATCCCTAGCCCGCCCAGTGCGGGCTTTCTTTTGCCTATAACTTTTGGCATATAAAATTTCATTACCGTTGGTATTGCACACTACCAATACCAGTGATATCGTTACTTCCAACAGCCCAGGAGGCTGCTGGAGGCAAGACCATGAAGACCACGATCTACACCGATCTGGAACAGGCCGAAATCCGCGCTGACGCTCTGGAAGCCGCTGGCCTGGATGTGGAAATCGTCGCTCGCGCTGGTGGCTGGGAAGTGGTCCGCCGCGAACGCGACTTGCGGGGGTACTGAGCCATGCCCACCGTCACCTTCTATGCCGAACTGATCGGCGACAGCTTCCGCGGTGAAGCGGTTAACACTGAGACCTACGAGACCGTCTTCCGCACTCCCGGCACCTATCCCGATCCGCAGATGGCGCAGATGGCCGCGCAACGGATGTATGCGGCTCGGATCAATGCGGCAAAAGCTCGTGAGTATGCCGATGCGCATCGTGGGGTGGCGGTATGAACGCCCGCGCCCACTACGAGACGCTGGCAAGGGAGGCTGCGGCTGGTAAGCCGTCGATTCATCCTGCGCTCGAAGTGATGCAAGTCTGTGCCGACCAGCTGCGCGCGGATCGCCTTCCGCATACGGCAGAAATGCTTGATGAGGCGCGCGGATCGGTTGCTGAGCTATTCGCCGTTGCGACGAGCTGCAAGAACGCCATGGCGATCATCGCAAGCGCCGAAGACAGCGACACGTCGGACATGTATTACCGCCTGTTCTTCGAAGATCTGCCGAGGCTCCGCGTCGCCATCGCCCGCGTCGGAGGTGCGCAGTCATGAGCGCCCAGCTCCGCCTGATCCACGGCGATCACCAGATCAACATCGGCAAGTTCGATCGCTGCTATCGCGCAAAGGTCGCGCTTCCTAATGACGGCTTCGTAAGGCTGATCGACTACATCGGGCCGTGGTACGGCTGGAAGCAGATTGATCAGCAGGCTTCTGTTGCAACGTGGAAGTCGAAGAAATGAACGCCGTACTTGCGCTTGGAATCGGCGACTTCCATGACCTCGAACGTGATCGCCAGGAATATCGGGACGCAGCGATTGAGCGCGAGTCGGCAGATCTATACGCCGATGACCAGGAAGTGAGCGAAGCGCTGTGTGACTTCCTCTCTTATCTGCGTGGACACCGTAACGATCCCAAGGTTCTCGAAGCCATCAACGCACTTCGTGATGGCGACCATCTTCACTTCGGCAACCTATGCGCTCAAGCCGTGGACAAGCGGCTTGACCAGAAGGCCGAGGACAACATCACCGAACGCAATGCGGCTATCGAGCCGTACTAACCAGAGGACGCCACATGAAAACGTATCGTCAGGGCGATGTGCTGATTCGCCAGGTCAACGAAATTCCTTCGCAGGCCAAGATCAAGAAGAACGTCGGCCGGATCGTACTGGCTTACGGTGAAGTCACCGGCCATGCACACGCCATCGCCGAGCCGCAAGCCAAGGAATTCACAATGGAACAGGCCAACAGCGCGGTGCGTCGCTTCCTCGATGTCGCTAGCGGTGCGGATGTGAAGCACGAGGAACACGCGACCATCCAGCTGCCTCCGGGCTTCTACGAAATCATCCAGCAGCGGGAATACACCCCCGAAGCCATCCGCAACGTTGCCGACTGAAGCCTGTTCCAAAGGAGGAATGGACGTGATTACCCAGCTCACCAAGAAGCAAGAACAGCGGATGCAGGAGGTTATCCAGCATTGGCTCAGCGTTGGACGCTCAACGCAGCCAATTGACCGCGAACAGGCTGCAGCGTCGATTACGGCGATGTATCAGGCCATCGGCAAGCCGAAGCCTACGGTTCTGTTTTTCTCGTCGCCGATGATGTGCATTCTGGCGTGGGGTGCTATGCGTTCCGCCGGCATCGAACGGGGCCAGCTCGGGGACCAGCTCTGGGACCAGCTCGGGGACCAGCTCGGGGACCAGCTCTGGGACCAGCTCAGGGGCCAGCTCGGGGACCAGCTCGGGGACCAGCTCTGGGACCAGCTCTGGGACCAGCTCTGGGACCAGCTCAGGGACCAGCTCTGGGACCAGCTCAGAAACTATTTCGGAGGTGCGCATTGGTGCGCGTGGGAAGTCTTCTACGACTTCTGCAATGAGATTGGCGTCAATTACACCAAAGATCAGCGCGAACGCCTGAACCTTTGGATGACGCAATCCCAGCACTGCCACTGGTGGTTCCCGTACGACGGAATCGCGCTCGTCTCCGAACGTCCCACAACGCTTTCGGTCGATGACCGTGGCCGACTTCACTCCACTGAAAAGCAGTCCATCGGTTATAGCGACGGCTGGGGTATTCACGCTGTTCATGGCGTTCGTGTCGATGCTGACATCATCGAAAACAAAGCATCAATCACCCTAGATCGCATTGCCAAAGAGCAGAACGCGGAGGTTCGCCGCGTAATGATCGAGCTGTATGGCGCACCAAAGTATCTGCTCGATTCGGGCGCCAAGGTTATCAATCACGACCAGGCCGGCATCCTGTATCGCAAAGACATCCGCGACGACGAACCCATGGTCATGGTTCGCGTTCTGAACTCCACTCCGGAGCCGGATGGCGTAATGACGCGCGATGAAGCCATTGCGGTCTTCGGTGATGCGGCCAAGGCGGCGATCAATGCTCCAGAGGGTGCTCGCTTCAAGGAGTACATGATACGCGTCCCTCCTGGGATGCGCACCGCTCACGAGGCAGTGGCATGGACGTTCGGCCTGGATGCCGAGGACTACCACCCGGCCATCGAATCATGAAAACGATCAAGCAATTCCTTTCCACGTTCATAGCGATCGATATCCCGATTCTCATTGCACTGCGTCTAGCAGCGTAATGCAGCTCCCTCTAGCTGCTGGTGGACCTCCTGCGCCGATCCCGGCGGCGTTGCAGCAGCACCGGGACTTTCTTAGCGGAGATGGTGATGAACGACACCGAATACGCATCCGAGCAGTTCCCGCCGGATGAGGATGAAATCGAGGACGAGGGTTAGGCATGAATCTCAACAGCGAAATCATCGACCAGATTGTGCCGGCGCTCATCAAGGCTAGGTCGAAGTTCAAGGCGGCCGTGAAGGATGCCAAGAACGATCAGTTCAAGAAGAACGGCCAAGGATCGGGCTACGCCACGCTTGATTCCGTGATTGATGCGGTGACGGATGCTTTTCTGGAAAACGGCATTTACTACACGCAACAGACGGATATCGTGGATGATCGCACGGTCCTTTACACCCGCTTCTTGCACAGCAGCGGCCAGTGGATCGGTGGGTGCTATCCCGTGCATCCGGTCAAGAACGATCCGCAGGGCGAGGGTTCAGCGCTTACCTATGCCCGTCGTTACGCGCTGATGGCTCTCGCCGGCATCGCCCCCGAAGACGATGACGGAAACGCTGCATCCAAAGCTGCGAAGCGTCAGGGCGACAACGCGTTATCCGGACAGCCTCGCTCGGGTGTTTGGAATGACTATACCAACGAGCACCGCGTCGAACTGGAAAAGCTCGCAGCCAACATCAGCGAATACATGGACATGAGCGATGTCCAGGGCGCCCATGAGGCCGTCGCCAATCGCGGTCTAGATACAGATCTGAAGGCAGCCCTATGGGATCTATTGCCAAGCGGCACGCGCTCGGCGCTCAAGAAGCATGCAAACCAGGCTAAGCACGCGGAGGCGGCATGACTAAGCAATACGACAACACCAACCGAGGCGTCCTCTTCACTAACGACCGCAAGGAGCAGGACAACCATCCGGATCGCAAGGGATCGATCAACGTGGATGGAAAGGAGTATTGGCTGTCCGGCTGGGATAAGCAGACTTCTAAGGGCGACACGATCAGCCTCAGCTTGCAGCCGAAGGAACAGCGATCGAGTGGCGGAGGCCAGCAGCAGCGCAATAACAACAACAAACAGCGCAGCGCGCCTCCGCCACAGACAGACAGCTTTGACGATGACGATGTGCCGTTTTAGCGGACACATGTTTAGAAGTGTTGATGCAGGAATAAGGCGGGATCGCCTCCGGCCACTGCCGCCTACAAAGGAGAGCGTGATGAGCAAGAAAGACCTTGTGCAGTTGATTCGGGACAATCCTGGCGCACGCTTCATCGTGGACAACGATTGCTGGTGGATGGAGAGGCCGCGTCCGGATGGTTTCTACGACTGGAGTGAAACGCACCAGGATGAGTGGCTAGAAGAAGCCAGGCTGGCCGATGACCGAGATGTTAAAAGTCTTGGCAGTGGCTATGGATCCGGATGCGCCTGTGGCGGCGACATCCTCCAGGCGCTAGCCGTAATCGTCGGCGTGTCGATCGAGTCAGTCTAAGGACGCAGCCATGACTGAAACCGCCATCAACACCGGCCTGCGCATCGCGCTGGAGCAGGTCAACGCCGCGCTTAGGCGCCACGGCATCGAGCCGTCTGGCGACTATGGGGCGGATATTGAGCGGCTTGCTGCCAACTCGGATCGCTACTTGTGGCTTCGTGATGCGGCGACGGAGACACAGCAAAATGTTTGGCTTGCCCACTTGCCTGAGCATCAAGACGCATATGCAGATAAGAAAATCGACGCCACCCGCGCAGCCATCGGAGACAGCCATGAGTGAGATGACGCTTGAGAATGGGAAATACACTCTTATTCGACACGAAGATGGTCGAATGGAAGCATTGCGCTATGGAGAAAAGTGGCGTGATCTGACTGGCGATAAGTTAATTGCCGCACTCGTCGGCGCCATCGACGCCCACCTCACCCGCGCACAGGTGCAGGTGACGGATGAGGATGTTGATGTAGCAGATCGCATTTATTGGGGCGATCCTGACGCCAAACCAACACGCCATCCGCGAACGCACGAACAGGGCTTGCGGGCCGTACTTGAACATGAGAGCGCAGCCCTCGAATCCGCGCGTCTGGCGCAGCCTGTGGTGGCTGATAGCGTGGAGTCAGCGTTAGCTCGCATCAGCCTTATCGAGCAGGACACCACCAGCAGCGTGGCCGACAAAGTTCAGCTGATGGCGCGCATCGCTCGGGAAGCTAAAGCCCTTCTCTCGCAACGCCAGCCTGTGGCGGCGAATGTGCCGGATGAAATGGTGTTCTTCACCAATGGCGGTGTTACCAATGTAAACGACTACATACGCGGCGATCGTGTACTGACGTGTCACAAAGAGTTCGCATGGGGTTGGAACGCCTGCCGCGAAGCGATGCTATCCCAATCCCACCCGCAAGCCGCGCAGGCCGCGCAAGGCGGTGAGGCGCAGGCCGAGGCTGTTGCTTGTCGTTATCGATTTGTCGGAGATGATGGCTATATGGGCGCGTGGGTAACGGCCGACCTCAGGGAGGAGGATCGGTTGAATGACTGCGACAAGTTCGAAGTGCAGAAGCTCTACACTCACTATGAAGGTTTCAAACCTATTTCGATGATCCTGCATTGCCCATCATGCGGTATGCAGCATATCGATGCGCCGGAGGAAGGAGACGGGACGCGCGGACCGCCAAATGGCGTATGGGATAATCCCCCTCACCGCTCGCACCTATGCCATGGCTGCGGGACGATTTGGCGTCCGTCCGATGTGCCAACCACTGGTGTCGCCTCAATCCAGACCAAGGGTAAGGCGGACAAGATCGTTCACTCCGAGCGCGCGGCTGTGCCGGAGGGGTGGGTGCTGGTTGATCGCCATGACCTTCTTAAACTGCTTGAGGCGAATCTTTCTGCAGCGAATGAGGCCATCCCACTGACCTCAGGTATCGACTTCATCGAAGATCATGGTGGCGAAGAGTCTGATGACGATATGGAGCGTGTGGCATATCACCTTTACTACGGCCTGTTCGCTGCGGAACGTCTGCGCAATTCGCTCTCCGCAGCCCCGACGCTCGCCGGGAAGGAGAAGGGGTGATGGGCATTTCAGTTCGCATGCGCGCACAAATTACCGTTGAAATTGACCTGGGCAACTGGACCGATAACGAGTCATTCGCGAGCCTTTCCGCGTCCTGCAAACGTGAGGCAATTGGTCATATCCGACACGTCTTCGATAAGGCGAACAAATCGGTGCAAATCGTCGGTGAACCGCGCCTATTGACCATGCTTGCGATGGAAGAAAAGCCATGAACGACGAGCAGAAGATTCGCCACACATGTCACTGGCCAGGATGCCCGCTGGAAGTGCCGCCCGCCATGTGGGGCTGCAAGCGCCACTGGTTTCGCCTGCCGAAGCATCTGCGTGATGCGGTATGGGCTGCGTATCGCCCGGGACAGGAAATCACCAAAACCCCATCGGCTGCATATCTCGCTGTATCGCGTGAAGTTCAGGACTGGATAAAGGAACAGCCATGAGTGAGATGACGCTTGATAATGCCTTGCAAACCATGGAGAAGGTTTGCGGATATGCCTTCAACAAGGCTTACGGCGCTCACGAAGCAATGAAGGTTATCAAGAACCACCTCGCCCGCGCTCAGGTGCAGGTGACGGATGAGGATGTACGCAAGGCTGTAGCTGCATTCAATGAGTGTAGTGGTGATTCTGGTTATAGCCGCATTGCAACAAAAATGCGTGCCGCCATTGAATCCACGATTCCGCTCGAAGACCGCACGCCATGTAGCCACGACACCGATTACAACGCAGGCTATCGAAACGGAGTGGTTGTTGGTTGGAACAATGCTCGCGAGGCAATGGCTTGCAATATCGCATCCCTCTCCGCGCGTCTGGCGCAGCTTGTGGTGGCGAAGGTGCCGGATACTAAGCCACTTCCTGATTTGATGCTCGCCAGCTATCACGAAGCAGTTGGTTGGAATGCCTGCCGTGAAGCGATGCTCTCCCAACCCCACCCGCAAGCCGCGCAAGGCGGCGAGGTTCAGGGGGAGGAAGTTGTCTGCGAGCTGGCCGGGTACGTCAAAGATGGAGAAGACGGCCCGTACATCAACTGGCTGGGAGAGGGTGGCATCCACGACCTTCCTGATGGGACGCCGCTGTGGTTGCTGTCTGGTGCCGACTTCGAGACCGAGGAAGGATGGGCATCGCTCTACACGCACCCCGCCGAGCGCGAGGTCGTGCCGGAGGGGATGCTGCTTGTCCCATCCGAGATGCGTATCTCGAAGCAGGCTCTTGATTGCATTCACACCGTTTGCGGTGGCGATGACGAAGCAGTTGACCTCGATGACCGTTGGAGCGATGGAATCGCCTGGATCGGAAACATTGAGGAAGACGGCGGCAGTAAGCGCTGGGGCCTCCACATTATGAATGCGGAGTATCCCGAGGAAGGCAGCATCACGTTAGCCGAGTTCGCCGCCCCGACGCTCGCCGGGAAGGAGAAGGGGTGATGCGCGACAAACCGTTCTGGAAATACTGCGATGACGGTCAACTGCATCTATGGGTAGATGATGCGCCTTTCATTAGTTCTGATTACGAGCCGGAACTTGAGTCAGGCATGCAGACTTGTGGTCGCTGTGGATTGCGCCGACACGTTATTCGTGAGGTGCGACTAACGAAAACTGTTGCGGGCACAGGGAGCAGCCAACCATGACCGACGAGCAGAAGGTGCGCGAACGGTTCGAGGCGTGGGTGCAGAGCCGCGAAGGTCACCCGTTCGCTAGGCAATTCGCGGATTTGATGTGGGCCGCATGGCAAGCCGCCCTCTACCACGCCAGCGCAACTGCCGAGGAATGCTCGGTAAATGCCGATGCGATCACGCTGATGCGCTTCATCTTCTCGCACTTCGGCGATGTGTCGATGTCGCACCACCTGACGGATGAAGTGGTCGCGGCAACTCGTCGAATCGAGGCCATGGCGGCGAAGGTGTGCAATCAGGAAGTCGACCCCAAACCGATCGGGTGGTTCGACACGCTACGCGTCGGCACCAACTCCGGCCACGGGCATGCGTGGGCGAGACCTGACGGTGTGAAGGCGCGCTGCGGCGGACCCGCGCTATGCAGTCAGTGTGCGAGAGACCAAGCCATCGCGGCCAAGAGGGGTGGGTGATGGATAACAGAAGGCGCACAAGCAGAAGAAAATGGCTGCCTATCGCCACCGCCCCATTAGACGGTACGGCATTAATGCTTTGGTTTGAATATGGCGGATGGGGAATTGGTGCCTGGGATGGTGATTACTGGTCCGATCTCAATACATATGAGGATATTGGAGAGCCAAAATACTGGATGCTATTGCCGTCGCCTCCGATGGAATATCGCGAAGATTGGAGTGCTTAATATGATCCGAAATAACATGAAGCTCATTGGCATCAATGGGGTGATCCAACTTACTGGCTTGCCTAGCGACACCATATTCGGGTGCATGGGCATGAACGCATTCCCAGAGGCATTCAGAATCGGTGAAAGCGACTTTCTATGGATTGAGTCTGAAGTGCGTGATTGGTGCAAAGAGTTGAATGACAAGGCAAGACAGATTCAACAGCAAAGCATGGTAAGCAGGGCGCCGCCCAAGCTAGACGAGCCAGACTGGACTAAGGGGATAGACGCTTCGCTCTCAATGAGACGGAAGACAAAGCCAGTTAAAAAATCGGTGCGTAGCAAGATGGAGCGCGAAGAGTGCTTTGGTATCGTAACCAATAAGCTCTATCGCTTCTTCCAGGAGGAGTGCGTCAATCCGGTGGCAAGAACCATTATTTTGCACGCCATCATGAAGTATGACGGGCATAACAACGGGAGCATTTCCCTTCCATATTCTGAATTCCGGCACATACCGGGCCTGATCACAAAGAAGGGCTTCTACAAGCACCGCCAAGCAGCCATCAATCTTGGCGTCCTAACCATGACAAAGGCAGCTCACTTCTCTTCTGCGGGGAGGTTCCCTTCGCTTTATGCGATTGACCCTCAATACCTGCATTCCTAGACGAGGTGATCCATGGGTTATGCGAAGGAACTGAATCTGGCTGGCAAAGACTGGCTGGATGCGAGTGAGGCCGCCTTTTACTGCTGCGTCAGCGAGGACCACTTCAGACGCAACGCTTCTGAGTATGGACTTAGCCCGCGCAACTTCATGGGCAAACAGGTGTACGAGAAGGCCGCGCTTTATGCGGCGATTTATGGAGCGAAGCAATGGTGCGCGTCACCATCTACTGGCGTGACCAATCAGCCTATCTCAACTGGCGCGCGGGCACTAAGCGGGAACGAGTCTCCATCGGTAAGGTTAGCCATGGAGAAGCTGAGAAACTACGAGCTGCGAAAGAGGCGGAGCTGACTTATGGCGTAAGGATCATCAGCAAGGCGCCGCGTGTGCGCGACTTTCTGGAATCCTATCTTGAGTGGTATGAGGCAGAGCATCCGACGACGCACAAGAAGGCCAAGAGTGAGGTCAAGCGCTTCAATGTGGAGTTCGGTCATCGTCCCATCGATTCCATCACGCCTTTTGAGTTGGAGCAGTTCAAGGCCAAGCGTCTCATGGAGGATGGCGCAGCCAATGAGACCGTTGGCAAGGAACTTCGCAGGCTGAAGGCGGCCTTCAAGCGAGGGATCGAGTGGAGGCTTTTTGATGTCAATCCACTGGCCGCCGTGCGAGCGCCCAAGGGGGTTCGCAGTGTCGCGGTGAAGTTCTATGACGCCGCCTCTCTCAAAAAGCTCTATGACGCGAATACTGCCCGCGCCCCGCTATGGCGATTCATGGCCCACACCGGACCACGCCGAGGCGAGATAGCCAATTACCCAAAGGAAAGGATCGTCGGGGGACGGATGCGCATCGAGTCCATCCCCGACGAAACCGGCAAGGGAAGGAATAAGTCTGGTCGGTGGCGGGAGGTGCCGCTCAACAAGACGGCATCTGCGGCCCTGAAGATGCTTCCCGATCCGCTTGTGTCGGTCCATCCGGACACACTTAGCGACTGGTTCAGAGCCGATGCCAAGGAGGCGGAAATTGGCGGGACCCTGCACCGCCTGAGGCATACATTCGGGGCCAGCTTGACGATGGCCGGCGTGCCGCTGCGTCGCATTCAGTTACTCATGGGTCATGCTGACTATGCGACCACCGAGAAGTACTATGCGCACCTGACGCCAGACGGTGACGATGGGGCCGTAAAGCTGCTAGATAAAGCCCTTTCGGTCACAAAGAGGTCACAGTCTAAGCGGAAATAGCTTAAATTCTAGTGTCTGTCGTCCCCCTCCTAAGGGGAAGGTCGTACGTTCGAATCGTATCGGGGGCACCAATTCCAGAAGCTCATTTGTGCGCCGGCGAAGGCCACAGCCAGAGGGTGTCCAAGCGTGCACCTCGGTGTTGAGTTCCGCAGCGTCATCTGCCGCTCGCTCATTTCATGCACGCAATGTTTCCCCGTGCGGATGCCATGGCGGTTTGCCGGTTGTCGAAGAAATCGGCGGCGCCACGGCATACAAATACTTGTATATTTATATAAGTATTTGTATGCTGCCTTCATAACAACTGATACGCGTTATGAAGCAACTTTCATTTGTCGGCTCCGCTCTCGATGACCTGAAGCATTTTCCCGACGACGCCCGCAGCGATGCAGGCTATGAGCTCTACCGTATCCAGCAGGGGCTCGATCCGACGGACTGGAAGCCGATGAAAACCGTCGGCGCAGGAGTTCGCGAGATTCGGATCAAAGAAGCCGGCGGCATCTATCGTGTCTTCTATGTAACCGACATTGGCGATGAGATTTATGTCCTTCACGCGTTCACCAAGAAAACCGATAAAACGTCCCAGCACGACGTAGATATAGGCAGAACCCGCTACAAAGCGGTCACAAGGAAGTGATCGCAGCCACACATCCGTGAGCTGAAGCAGTACATCCCATACCAATACCCAGGTAGAAAAAAACCATGACCCGCGATGACACCACGATCACCCGCTCCAAGGGGAACGTGTTCGCCGACCTTGGATTCCCCGAGCCCGAAGCCACCGTCCTCAGAATGCGTGCAGAGCTCATGATCGCTATCGAGAAGATGATCGAAGACAAGCATCTCAATCAGACCGATGCGGCCAAGATCCTCAAGGTAAGCCAAGCCCGCGTTTCAGATCTGCGCCGCGGCAAGGCCGAGAAATTCAGCCTCGATATGCTCGTCACTTTCGCCGCCCGCATGGGCAAGGCCGTAGAACTCAAAGTCGCCTGACGATTCGGCTGCGGCCGGATTCGACCGTCTTTCCCACACCGTTCGAGCATTTCCGCTACCCGCGCGGCCATGGCGCGGCGCATCATTCGCTGATGCTACGGCCCCGGCTGCTAGAATTGCCGTTTTCCACCCATCCCACCGCGCCGCGAGGCGCCACGGTCCAGGAGCAAGCATGTCCCACGAAATCCTCAAGGCGCTCGGCATCGGCGCGGAGCATTCCGGCACCTATCTCGGCCAGGGCGAATGGTCCCGCACGTCGGACGCCGGCGCGCTGCAGCCGGTCAATCCGGCCACCGGCGAGGTGATCGGCACCGTGCACGCCTCCAGCGTCGCGGACTACGAAACCATCGTCAAGCGCGCCCAGGAAGCCTTCAAGACCTGGCGCACCACCCCGGCCCCGCGCCGCGGCGAAGCCGTGCGCCTGTGCGGCGAGGCGCTGCGCAAGCACAAGGACGCGCTGGGTTCGCTGGTCGCGCTGGAGATGGGCAAGATCAAGCCCGAGGGCGACGGCGAAGTGCAGGAGATGATCGACATCGCCGACTTCGCGGTAGGCCAGAGCCGCATGCTCTACGGCTACACCATGCATTCGGAGCGCCCCGGTCACCGCATGTACGAGCAGTACCACCCGCTGGGCCTGGTCGGCATCATCAGCGCGTTCAACTTCCCGGTGGCGGTGTGGGCGTGGAACGCCTTCCTGGCCGCGATCTGCGGCGATATCTGCATCTGGAAGCCCTCGCCGAAGACGCCGCTGTCGGCGATCGCCACCATGAAGATCTGCAACGAAGCGCTGAAGGCCGGCGGCTTCCCGGACATCTTCTTCCTGTTCAACGACGCCGGCACCGACCTGTCGCAGAGCTTCGTCGACGACAAGCGCATCCCGCTGATCAGCTTCACCGGTTCCACCAAGGTCGGCCGCATGGTCGGCGAGCGCGTGGCGCGCCGCATGGGCCGCTCGCTGCTGGAGCTGGGCGGCAACAACGCGATCATCCTGGACGCAAGCGCGGACCTGAAGCTGGCCATTCCCGCCATCGTGTTCGGCGCGGTCGGCACCGCCGGCCAGCGCTGCACCTCCACGCGCCGCCTGTTCGTGCATGAATCCATCGTGGGCGAAGTGACCGACAAGCTGGTCGCCGCCTACAAGCAGGTGGAAGGCAAGATCGGCGATCCCACCCAGGCCACCACCCTGATGGGCCCGCTCAACAGCCAGGACGCCGTGCAGGCCTACCTCGGCGCGGTGGACAAGGCCAAGGCCAGCGGCGGCAAGGTGCTGACCGGCGGCGCCGCGCTCACCGAGCGCAAGGGCAACTTCGTGCTGCCGACCATCGTCACCGGCGTCAAGAACAGCGACGACGTGGTGCAGACCGAGACCTTCGCGCCGATCCTCTACATCATGCCGTTCAAGTCGCTGGACGAAGCGATCGAGCTGCAGAACGACGTGCCGCAGGGCCTGTCCTCGGCGATCTTCACGCGCGACCTGAAGGCGGCCGAGCAGTATCTGTCCTCGGCCGGTTCGGACTGCGGCATCGCCAACGTCAATATCGGCACCTCCGGCGCGGAAATCGGCGGCGCCTTCGGCGGCGAGAAGGAGACCGGCGGCGGCCGCGAGTCCGGTTCGGACGCGTGGAAGGTGTACATGCGCCGCCAGACCAATACCAGCAACTACTCCGATTCGCTGCCGCTGGCCCAGGGCATCAAGTTCGACCTGTAAGCGCGACGGCGCCCGGCCATGCGCCGGGCGCCGTTCGATCCACGCCGCGGCGTTTCCTCGAAGGTCCAAAGGACGAGTGCCATGACCGATCTGCAAGCGACGGAGCGATTCAGCAACCGCGTCGAGGATTACGTCCGCTACCGCCCCGATTATCCGAAGGCGATGCTGGAATGGCTGCAGCGCGAGCACGGCGTGACGCCGCAGTGGCTGGTGGCCGACGTCGGCGCCGGCACCGGCATCTCCAGCAAGCTGTTCCTCGATGCCGACTACCGCGTGATCGCGGTGGAGCCCAATGCGGCCATGCGCGGCGCCGCCGAGAAATGGCTGGGCCAGGACGAGCACTTTCGCGCGCTCGACGGCCGCGCCGACAAGACCGGCCTGGCCGCGCACAGCGTGGACCTGGTCTCGGTGGCGCAGGCTTTTCATTGGTTCGACGAAGACGCCACCCGGCATGAGTTCGCGCGCATCCTGCGCCCGCACGGCCTGGCCGCGATCTACTGGAACAGCCGCCGCCTGGTCGGCACGCCCTTCCTGGAAGGCTACGAGGCGCTGCTGCAGCGCTATGGCACCGACTACACCAGCGTGGCCGAACGCTACGCCGACGAGCCGCGCATGCGCGCCTGGTTCGGCGACGGCTATCGCGGCACCGGCAGCTTCGAGCATGGCCAGCTGCTGGACTTCGACAGCCTGTGCGGCCGGCTGATGTCGTCCTCGTATGCGCCGAAGGAAGACCATCCGCAGCACGCGCCGATGATGCAGGCGCTGCGCGAGTTGTTCGACGCCACCGCCGTCAACGGCAAGATCAGTTTCGACTACGACACCCGCGTCTACGTGGGCCACCCAGGCTGAGCACCCAGGTCAGGCATGTACTCCCTTATCCGCCCCCTGCTGTTTGCGCTCGATGCGGAAACGGCACATCGCGCCACGCTGTACGGCCTGGACGTGGCCCATCGCAGCAACTTCCTGCATAAGCTGGCCAGGCTGCCGGCCGAACTGCCCACCACGGTGTACGGCATCCGCTTCCCCAATCCGGTCGGCCTCGCCGCCGGGCTGGACAAGAATGCCGACCATCTCGACGCGCTCGGTGCGCTCGGTTTCGGCTTTGTCGAAGTAGGCACCACCACGCCGCGTCCGCAGCCGGGCAATGACAAGCCGCGCATGTTCCGCCTGCCGCGGCATGAGGCGGTGATCAATCGGCTGGGCTTCAACAACGCCGGCGTGGATGCGCTGGTGCGCAATGTGCAGCGCTCCGGCTACCACGGCGTGCTGGGCATCAATATCGGCAAAAACAAGGACACGCCGAACGACAAGGCGGTCGACGATTACCTTTTTTGCCTGGAGAAGGTCTATCGCCACGCCAGCTACGTGACGGTGAATATCTCCTCGCCGAATACGCAGGGCCTGCGCGACCTGCAGGAAGAAGCCACCCTGCGCCGCTTTATCGAGACGCTGCGCGAGGCGCAGGAGCGCCTCGGTTCGCAGGCAGGCGCGCGCAAGCCGATGCTGCTGAAGATCGCGCCCGACCTGGCCGAAGCGGAGCTGGACGGCATCGCCGAGGTACTTCTTGCCACCGGTATCGACGGCCTGATCTGCACCAACACCACCATCGAGCGCGGCGCCGTCGCCAGCGATCCGCATGCCAAGGAAACCGGCGGGCTGTCCGGCCGTCCGCTGTATGCGCGCTCCACCGAAGTGCTGCGCGGCATGCGCCGGCGCCTCGGCGAGCGCGTACCTGTCGTCGGCGTGGGCGGCATCCTGGATGGCGGCGATGCGGCGGGCAAGATCGAAGCCGGCGCGGCGCTGGTGCAGATCTATTCCGGCATGGTCTACCGCGGCCCGGAACTGATCGCCGAATGCGTGGACGAAATCCGCCGCCAGCGCGAGGACACCCATGCCGGTTGACCCATACACGCTGCCCGTGCAGCGCATCGACATGGGCGGTTACGCGCTGATCGAAAACGCTCCGCTGGGCGCACGCAACACGCTGCGCGTCAATGCGCGCGCGAAGCTGCTGGCCGAGGTGACCGACGCGGCGAAACTGCCCGAACTGCTGGACTTCCCCGCCGTGCGCGGCGGCCCGCTGCTGGTGCTGGGCGAAGGCAGCAACCTGCTGCTGGCCGGCGACTTCGACGGCACCGTGGTGGCGATGGCCACGCGCGGCGTGCATGTGGAACAGGAAGGCGATCTCACCCGCATCGCGGTCGCTGCCGGCGAGCGCTGGGACGACTTCGTGCGCTGGACCCTGGGCCAGGGGTTTGCGGGACTGGAAAACCTGATCCTGATCCCCGGCACGGTCGGCGCCGCGCCGATCCAGAATATCGGCGCCTACGGCACCGAAGTGGCCGAGTTCATCGAAAGCGTCGAAGCCTGGGATACGCAGGAACGCCGCGTCGCCGTGCTCGACCACGCCGACTGCGCCTTTGCCTACCGCGACTCGCTGTTCAAGCGCGAACCCGGCCGCTACATCGTCACCGCGGTGCGCTTCGCCCTGCCCCGCAGCCACGAGTTGCGCCTGGACTACGCCGGCATCCGCGAAGAACTGACGCGCATGGGCGTGGACAAGCCGGCGCCGTTCCACGTCGCCGAGGCCGTGGTGCATCTGCGCACGCGCAAATTGCCGGACCCGGCGGTGATCGGCAATGCGGGCAGCTTCTTCAAGAACCCCATCGTCGAGGCCGCGGCGGGCGAAGCGCTCAAGCGCGACTATCCGGAACTGGCCGCCTGGCCGGGCACCGACGGCCGCTGGAAGCTCTCCGCCGCCTGGCTGATCGAGGCGGCCGGCTTCAAGGGCCAGCGCGAGGGCGATGCCGGCATCTCCAATCGCCATGCGCTGGTGCTGGTCAACCACGGCCAGGCCACCGGCACGCAGCTGTGGGCATTCGCGCAGAAAGTCATCGCGGGTGTGCACGGCAAGTTCGGTGTGACGTTAGAACCCGAACCCGTGGTGATCGGCAAGGGATAGGCATGAAGCTGGCAGGGAAGATCGCGCTGCACCTGTTGCTGATATTCGCGGTGCTGGTGATCCCGCCGGTGATCTACGACGAGGTGGCCAGGCACGTCAGCGGCGATTCGCCCTGGCTCTACATCGGCGGCCTGACTTATCCGCTCTACATCGGCTGGTGGATGACCCGGATCGGCCACCCGCGCATCCGCGCCATCCTGCTGCACCTGCTCGCCTATGCCACCTTGACGTGGGCGCTGCTGCTGATGGTGGACAAGCGCACCATCGCCTTCGTGCTGTTCATGCCGGCCGCGGCGCTGCTGCCGTGCATCGCCATGACGGTACGGCGCGCCGTGCAGAAACGCGGCGATGAGGCGCGCACGCATCTCTACGCGCTGCTGCTGCTGATTCCGTTCGCGCTGTTCCTTACCGGCCTGATCTTCCTCGGCCTGGCCATGACCGCGATGCAAGGCATGCGCTGGTAGGCGCGCGCCTTCACGAAATCCGAAGCGGGCCGATGCAAGGATCGGCGGACCTCCCTGGCCGCCGGATCCTGTCGTGAGCAAACCCGCCATCAGTATCGAGAACGTCGCCGACTACCTGGTCGAAACCCTGGCCCAGGCCGGCGTCAAACGCATCCACGGCCTGGTCGGCGACAGCCTCAACGGCATCACCGACGCGCTGCGCAAGCGCGGCGATATCGAATGGGTGCATTACCGCCACGAGGAAACCGCTGCGTTCGCCGCCGGCGCCGAGGCGCAGGCGACCGGGCAGCTGGCGGTCTGCGCCGGTTCCTGCGGGCCGGGCAATCTGCATCTGATCAATGGGCTGTTCGACGCGCACCGTTCGCGCGCGCCGGTGCTGGCGATCGCCGCGCACATACCTTCGGCCGAGATCGGCAGCGGCTATTTCCAGGAAACCCATCCGCAGAACCTGTTCCAGGAATGCAGCCATTACTGCGAGCTGGTCAGCAGCGCGGCGCAGATCCAGCACACCACGGCCACGGCGATCCGCAGCGCGGTCGGACAGCGCGGCGTATCGGTGCTGGTGATTCCCGGCGATGTCGCGCTGGCGCCGGCCAGCGGTCCCGTGCCGCCTGCCGCCGGCCTGCTGCCCGCGCCGCCGCTGATCGTGCCGACGGCCGGGCAGCTCGATCAGCTCGCCGGCCTGCTCGGCCGCGGGCGCAAGGTCACGCTGTTCTGCGGCCGCGGCTGCGCCGGCGCGCACGACGCGGTGATCCGCCTGGCCGAAACGCTGAAGGCGCCGGTGGTGCATGCGCTCGGCGGCAAGGAACATGTCGAATGGGACAACCCGTACGACGTGGGCATGACCGGCCTGATCGGCTTCAGCTCCGGCTACCAGGCCATGATGGATTGCGACACCTTGCTGCTGCTCGGCACCGATTTTCCGTATCGCCAGTTCTTCCCCGCCGACGCGAAGATCTGCCAGATCGACCTGCGCGCCGAGAATCTCGGCCGCCGCTGCCGTCTCGACCTGGGCCTGGTCGGCGACGTGGGCGCGACTATCGAAGCGCTGCTGCCGAAACTGCGTCCCGCCACCGACGACGCGCATCTGCAGGCCAGCCTCGCCAACTACCGCGAGGCGCGCGAGGGCCTGGACGATCTGGCCACCGGCAAGGCCGGCGGCAAGCCGATCCATCCGCAGTACGTGGCCAAGGTGGTGAGCGAGCTGGCGGATGAAGACGCGATCTTCGCCTGCGACGTCGGCACGCCGACCATCTGGGCCGCGCGCTATCTGCGCATGAACGGGCGCCGCCGCCTGCTCGGTTCCTTCGTGCATGGCTCGATGGCCAATGCGATGCCGCAGGCGATCGGCGCGCAGACCGCGTTTGCACAGCGGCAGGTGATCAGCCTGTCCGGCGACGGCGGCTTCGCCATGCTGATGGGCGATCTGCTGACCCTGGTGCAGCAGCGCCTGCCGGTGAAGATCGTGGTGTTCAACAACGGCACGCTCGGTTTCGTCGAACTGGAAATGAAGGCGGCCGGCTATCTGCCCACCGGGGTGGCGCTGGACAATCCCGACTTCGCCGCGCTGGCCCGGGCTGCCGGCATCCACGGCATCCGCGTGGAAGATGCCGGCGCATTGGAAGGCGCGGTGCGCGAAGCCTTCGCGCATCCGGGGCCGGCGCTGCTGGACGTGGTCACCAACCGGCAGGAACTGTCGATGCCGCCGAAGATCAAGCTGGAGCAGATCAAGGGCTTCAGCCTGTGGGCGCTGCGCACGGTAATGAACGGACGCGGCGACGAACTGATCGATCTGGCGCGCAGCAACCTGTTGCGCTGATGCGGGAATGAAAAAGGCCGGCGCAATACCGGCCTTTTTCGGTGTCTCGCGCGGGAATCAGCGCCGCGCTTTCGACAACAGGCGCAGCAGTTCCAGGTACAGCCACACCAGCGTCACCATCAGGCCGAAGGCGCCGTACCACTCCATGTACTTCGGCGCGCCCTGGTCCACGCCGCTTTCGATCATGTCGAAATCCAGCAGCAGGTTGAACGCCGCCAGCCCCACCACCAGCAGGCTGAAGCCGATGCCCATCGCGCCGGATTCGTGGATAAACGGCACCTGGATGCTGGTGAACGCACGCAGGCCCATGTCCACCAGGTACAGCAGCGCGATCGCACCGGTGGCGGCGACGATGCCCGTACGCAGCTTGTCGGTGACCTTGATGATGCGCGAGCGGTACAGCGTCAGCATCACCGCCATCACGCCGGCGGTCAGCATCACCGCCTGCAGCACGATGCCGGGAAAGCGCTGCTCGAAGATCGCCGACAAGCCGCCCAGCGCGAAGCCTTCGGCGATCGCATAAGCCGGTGCGGTGATGCCGGCCCAGTTCGCCTTGAATACCGTGACGAGAGCCAGCACGAAGCCGGCCAGCAGGCCGCCCCAGATAAACGGCGAGATCGCCGCCAGCCCCGCGGCCAGGTTGCCCGCCTCCGCGGCGGCATGGCTGAAGCGCAGCCAGGTCCAGCCGCCGGTGACCACGGCCAGGAGCAGCAGCAGGCTCGTCTTGGCCAGCGTGCCGTTGAGGGTCATGCGTTCGCCTTCGGCGAACAGGCCCTGGAAAGTGCTGTCGCGTAGAACCGGATTGCCCGAACGCATCGCCAACTCCTCGGAAGCCGCGCGCCATCGCGCGGCGATGCCCGCCATGCTAGCGCGTCGCGGGCATGGCGGAGCGGCGTTGGCTCAGTTCGCCTTGGCGGCCACGCGCCTGGGGCCGTCCAGATTCGGCAGCAGCACCGTGATCACGCCCAGCAGCGGCAGGTAGGCGCAGATGCCATAGACGAAATCGATGCCCTGCGCGTCCGCCACCTTGCCCAGCACCGCCGCGCCGATGCCGCCCATGCCGAAAGCGAAGCCGAAGAACAGGCCGGAGATCATGCCCACGCGGCCCGGGATCAGCTCCTGCGCATAGACCAGGATCGCCGAGAACGCCGAGGACAGGATCAGGCCGATCACCACGGTCAGCACGCCGGTCCAGAACAGGCTGGCGTGCGGCAGCAGCAGGGTGAACGGCGCCACGCCTAGGATCGAAGCCCAGATCACCCACTTGCGCCCGATGCGGTCGCCTACGGGGCCACCGATAAGCGAGCCGGCCGCCACCGCGAACAAAAACACGAACAGATGCGTCTGCGCGTTCTGCACCGACACGCCGAACTTGTGGATCAGATAGAAGGTGTAATAGCTGGTGATGCTGGCGATATAGAAATACTTGGAGAAGATCAGCAGCCCCAGGATCGCCACCGCGCCGGTCACCCGCCCGCGCGTCAGCGTCACCGCCGCATGCCGCGCCTTGGCCTTGCCGCGCACCGCATGATGCTCGCGGTACCAGGCGCTCACCTGCAGCAGCACCACGATCGCCAGCAGCGCCGCCAGCGCGAACCAGGCCACGCTGCCGCGGCCGTGCGGCACGATGATCCACGCCGCCAGCAGCGGCCCCAGCGAGGCGCCAGTATTGCCGCCGACCTGGAACAGCGACTGCGCCAGGCCATGCCGCCCGCCCGAGGCCATGCGCGCCACGCGCGAGGACTCCGGATGGAATACCGACGAACCGGTGCCCACCAGCGCCGCGGCTACCAGCAGCAGCGGGAAGTTCGGCGCATTGGCCAGCAGCAGCAGGCCGCACAAGGTGAAACCCATGCCCACCGGCAGCGAGAACGGCATCGGCTTGCGGTCGGTGATCATGCCCACCAGCGGCTGCAGCAGCGAGGCGGTGACCTGGTAAGTCAGGGTGATCAGGCCGATCTGGGCAAAGCTCAGATGGAAGCCTTCTTTCAGGATCGGATAGATGGCCAGGATCAACGACTGGATCATGTCGTTGAGCAGGTGGGCGAAGCTGATCGCGCCGATGATGCCGAAGTCCGTACGCGGCTCGGCCTTGGCGGGAGCGGCCTCGGCGGCCGGCAGGGGAAGATCGTCTACGCGGGTCTGCATGGCAGGTGCGGTTCTATGGCTGGGGACGGTGGGCGCGCGGCAACTTGCCGCGCCCTGGGCAGCACCTTAAAGTGGGCGCCGCCGGCCCGCTCACGCCAGCGGGTCAATATCCGTCGAATTCGGGCCATTCCCATGCGCCAGACCCGCGTCACCCGCTACGAGGACGTGCCGCGCGCCATCGTCGCCACCGGCAACGACTACCCCGCCCGCTTCGTGCTGCCCGCGCACGCGCACAAGCGCCACCAGTTGCTGTACGCGGCCACCGGGGTGGTCAAGACCATCACGCCGGAAGGGAGCTGGATCGTGCCGCCGCGCCGCGCGCTGTGGATTCCTGCCGGCGTGATGCACGAGGTGCATATGGACGGCGAGGTGAGTACGCGCAGCGCTTATGTGCAGCGCGAGGCGGCGCTGGACTTATGGCAACACTGCCAGGTGATCGCCGTTTCGCCGCTGCTGCACGAGCTGCTCGAAGCGGCTGTCGATCTGCCGGCCGAATACGCACTCGACAGCCGCGATGGACGGCTGATGGCCTTGCTGCTGGATGAGATCCGCGCGATGCCCACCTTGGCGCTCAACACGCCGCTGCCGGCCGAGCCGCGCCTGCACAAGCTGTGTCGCGCGATGCTGGATGCGCCCGCGCTGGATCTCGATATCGATGCGGTGGCCGCCAAGGCCGGCATGAGCCGGCGCCACTTCACCCGCACCTTCCGCCAGCAGACCGGGATGAGTTATGCGGCGTGGCGGCAGCAGGCGTGTCTGCTGGCGGCGTTGACGCGGCTGGGGCGTGGACAGTCCATTACCGATGTTGCGGTGGATCTGGGTTACGGCAGTGCGAGTGCGTTTACGGCAGCGTTCCGGCGTGTGCTGGGAGAACCGCCGAGCAGGTATATGGCCGGGGAACAACGGCCACGCGCCAAGGGCGCACCCGCCTGAAAAAACATCCCGCGTACCTGAAAAAAACGTTCGCCAGCCTGGTTAGAGACACCCGGCCCCCACCAGCGCACTGCGCACCGCCTCCACCACTGGCGTCCGCGGCACCTCGCCGAGAAAACCGCGCAGCTTCGCCTCCTCCAGACGCACTTCCGTCTTCCACAGATAACGCATCTTCCACAGCTCCCGCAGCGTCTCCACGAACGGCTGCGCCAGCGCCACCATCCACCACTGGAAACGCGCCGCGCGCACCGAGGCATCGCCCGTCGCCGCGCGCACCGCCTCCACCATCTGGTGGCCATCCAGCCAATACCCGCCGAAATGGAAGGAGGTGAACGGCTCCAGCTCATCCGCGCGATCGAGCAGGCGCGCCAGCGTCTCCGCCACGTCCGGCAGGTAAGCCCAGGCATGTCCCAGCTCCGGCGGCCCGGGATAGTTGACGGCGCGCACCGGCGCCCCCGCCTTCACCAGCCCCTGCGAAAACCAGCTGTTGCCGGTATTGCGCGTGCCCAGAAAATCGCCGCAGCGCAGGATCAGCACCGGCGTGCCTTCGCGCGATGCCTGCGCGAGGCGCTGCTCCATCGCCACGCGCAGCTCGCCCTTGCGGCTGACCGGATGCTGGGGCGCGTCCTCGGTGAGCGCGGGGAACGCATCGAAGCCATAATTGTAGACGGTGCCCGGCAGCACGATGCGCGCACCGGCCGCCTTCGCCGCCGCAATGGTGTTCTCCAGCATCGGCAGCACCAGCTTTTCCCAGCCGCGATAACCGGGCGGATTCACCGCATGCACGATCACGTCCACACCGGCGGCGGCGCGCGCCACATCGGCGGCGGCCATCGCATCGCCTTGCACCCATTCGATGCCTTCCACCGTGCCCGGCCGGCGCGCCAGCGCACGCACCTTCCAGCCGTGCCGCAGCAGCGCCAGACAGGTCTCGCCGCCCACGCCGCCGTTCGCGCCTACCACCAGTGCCGTCTTCGTCTGCTTCATGGTTCGTCCTCCGTTGGGATGGACCAAGCGTGGCCCTGGCCGGCCCATAAGAAAATCCACGAAGACCGAACATCTGCTATACAAATATGCATGACCAAGCCCGAGCCCTCCTGGGACCTCTACCGCTCCTTCCTCGCCGTGATGCGCGAAGGCAGCCTGTCCGGCGCCGCGCGCGCCCTGGCCATGACCCAGCCCAGCCTGGGCCGGCATATCCGCGAGCTGGAAGCGGCGCTGGACGCCTCGCTGTTCACCCGCTCGCCGCAGGGCCTGCTGCCGACCGAGCTGGCCGCGCGCCTGGTGCCGCATGCACAAGCCATGGCCTCGGCCACCGCAGCGCTGCAGCGCGCTGTCAGCGCGGGCGAGGATGCGGTGCGCGGCGTAGTGCGCGTCACCGCCAGCGAAGTGATCGGCACCGAGGTGCTGCCGCCGATGCTGGCGGAGTTCCGCCGCGAGCATCGCGGCGTGACCATCGAACTGGCCGTGACCAACCGCGCGCAGGATCTGCTGCGCAAGGACGCGGACCTGGCCATCCGCATGGCGCGGCCCACGCAACAGGCCCTGGTCGCGCGCCAGCTCGCCAGGATCGAGCTCGGCTTGTTCGCCCACCCGCGCTACCTGCGCCGGCATGGCGCGCCCGCCTCGCTGGACGAACTGCGCGAACACAGCCTGATCGGCTTCGATCAGGAACCGCCCTATCTGCGCGCGATGCGTCCCAAACACCTGCCCTGGTCGCGCGAACTGTTCGCCCTGCGCACCGACCACGACCTGGCCGCGCTGGCCGCCATCCGCGCCGGCTACGGCATCGGCATCTGCCAGGCGCCGCTGGCTGCGCGCACGCCGAAACTGGTGCGGCTGCTGCCGCAGGAACTGGCCATCCCGATGGAATGCTGGGTGGTGATGCACGAGGACCTGCGCCGCCAGGCCGCCGTGCGCCGCCTGTTCGATCATCTCGCCGATGCCTTGAACGCCTACGCGCAAAACTGAGCGCCGTCACTGCGCCGTCAAATTCCCGCAGCAATATGACGATTTGCGCAACCGGCCCGGAACGACCGGCGGGCTGTCGGCATGGCTACCGCGCGAACGGGGTAGCATGCCCATTCCCACACCCCGCTTGGCGGGGACAGGACGAAAAAGATGTCCAGCAGCGAAACCCGCCCCAGCCTCACGGTCGAAGAAGCCCCCGCCGCGGCCACACCCGCTGCCGAAATCCAGGGCGCCCCGCAAGATCTCAACGACAGCAGCCTGTATATCCACCGCGAGCTGTCCCAGCTGCAGTTCAATATCCGCGTGCTGGACCAGGCCCTGGACGAGCGCAAGCCGATCCTGGAGCGCCTGAAGTTCCTGCTGATCTTTTCCAGCAATATGGACGAGTTCTTCGAGATCCGCGTGGCGGGCCTGAAGAGCCAGATCGCCTTCGACCACGAGATCGTCGGCCCGGATGCGATCGCGCCGCGCCGTGCGCTCACCGAGATCAGCGAGATCGCGCACAAGCAGATCGAGCGCCAATACACCATCCTCAACGAGAGCGTGCTGCCGGAGCTGGCGCGCCACGGCGTGCGCATCGTGCGGCGCAACGAGTGGTCGCACAAACAGAAGCTGTGGGTGCGCCGCTATTTCCGCCACGAGGTGGCGCCGCTGGTCACGCCGATCGGCCTGGACCCGACCCATCCGTTCCCGCTGCTGGTCAACAAGAGCCTCAACTTCATCGTGCAGCTCGAAGGCGTCGACGCCTTCGGCCGCGATTCCGGCCTGGCCGTGGTGCCGGCGCCGCGCGTGCTGCCGCGCCTGATCCGCCTGCCCGATGAAGTGTGCGACGGCGGCCAGAACTTCGTGCTGCTGTCCTCGATCATCCACGCGCATACCGAAGAACTGTTCCCCGGCATGTCGGTGCGCGGCTGCTACCAGTTCCGCCTGACCCGCAATGCCGACCTCACGATCGATCCGGAAGATGTCGAAGACCTGGCCCGCGCGCTGCGCGGCGAGCTGTATTCGCGCCGCTTCGGCGACGCGGTGCGCCTGGAGGTGGCCGACAACTGCCCGAAGGAACTGACCGACTACCTGCTCAAGCAGTACGGCCTGACCGCCGCCGAGATGTACGAGGTCAACGGTCCGGTCAACCTGACCCGCCTGATGGGCCTGGTCAACAAGTCGCACGCGCCGCAGCTGTTGTATCCGCCGTTTACGCCGGCGATCCCCAAGGCGCTGAAGAAAGACGAAGACCTGTTCCAGGTGATCGGCAAGCAGGACGTGCTGCTGCTGCATCCGTTCGAGTCGTTCATGCCGGTGGTCGACCTGCTGCACCAGGCCGCCAAGGACCCGAGCGTGCTGGCGATCAAGCAGACGCTGTACCGCAGCGGCGCCAATTCCGAGATCGTCGACGCGCTGGTGGACGCGGCGCGCGCGGGCAAGGAAGTGACCGTGGTGGTCGAGCTGCGCGCCCGCTTCGACGAGGAGTCCAACCTCACCCTCGCCTCGCGCCTGCAGCAGGCCGGCGCAATGGTGATCTACGGCGTGGTGGGCGTGAAGACGCATGCCAAGCTGATGCTGATCCAGCGCCGCGAAGGCGAGGAACTGGTGCGCTACGCGCATCTGGGCACCGGCAACTACCACACCGGCAATGCGCGCCTGTACACCGACTACAGCCTGCTCACCTCCGATCAGGCGCTGTGCGAGGACGTGCATAAACTCTTCAGCCAGCTCACCGGCATGGGCAAGGTGCTGCGCATGAAGAAGCTGCTGCATGCGCCGTTCACGCTGAAGAAGACCCTGCTGGAACTGATCGCGCGCGAGACCGCGCATGCGCAGGCCGGCCGCGGCGCGCAGATCATCGCCAAGATCAATGCGCTGACCGACCCGAAGGTGATCCGCGCGCTGTACAAGGCCAGCATCGCCGGCGTGAAGATCGACCTGATCGTGCGCGGCATGTGCTGCCTGCGTCCGGGCGTGCCCGGGGTGTCGCACAACATCCGCGTGCGCTCGATCGTCGACCGCTTCCTCGAGCACAGCCGCGCCTACTGGTTCGCCAACAACGGCGACGAAGAGTTGTTCCTGGCCAGCGCCGATCTGATGGAACGCAACCTCGACCGCCGCGTCGAAACCGGCTTCCCGATCGAGAGCAAGAAGCTGCAGCAGCGCGTGAAGAAGGAACTGGAGCTGTACCTGGCCGACAACAGCAGCGCCTCGGTGCTGCAGGCGGACGGCCACTATCACCGCCTGACACCGGGCGGCCAGGCCGTGCGCAATGCGCAGGCGCTGCTGCTGGAGCGGATCTGCGGCGTCGGCGCCGCGCCCGCCGAATAAGCCGCGATGTGCAGGCTTTGTGAAGGGCAAAGCCTGCGTGATGGAGTTCTGGTTTGACGCGATACCCCGGTGCTAGGCTCGACCGGCCGCATTGTCGCGGCTCATAGCAAAGGGCATTCACATGGAACTTCAGGAACTCACCGTGCGTGAAGAAGGCGTGATTGCAGCTAACGTGTTCGGCGTACCGATGGACGCGCCGTTGCAGAACCAGGCCCCCATGCAGAAGCGTGCGCCGAAGAGGATCGACGGCACCGATATCGGCACCTTCGGCGGCCGCGGCGGCGGCGACGGCTGATCCGTCACTGCGACTGACCATGCCCGCCCGCGGGTGATGGCGAAGCCGCCCCGGCCTACGGGGCGGCTTTTTCATGGACCGGACTTTCATGGACTGAACATGCTCAAGGCCACGATCGCGCTAGCCGATCTTGCATCCGTTCCTTACTGCACCGACGGCGCGATCCGCTTCGGCAGCAGCCATATCGCACCGTTCAACCACCCTGCCCTGGAAACCCTGCTCGTGCGCAGCGACGGGCAATGGTTCGCCGCCGTACGCGAACGTCGCACGGCCTCCGGCGCACCGATCAGCCAGCTCGACGTCGACGCCGCGGAATTCGAACGGCGCCATCGCGAATGCCTGCTGTGGCCGCTCGACTACGTGATGGTGGAAGCGGCGCAGGCGGGATGCCGCCTCAAGGTGCGCGCGGGTGTGTTCGGCGCATTGCCGGTCTATGCGCGGGCGCTGGACGATAGTCTGGAGCTGTCGTGGGATGCCGGCGATCTGACGCGCGCACCGACCGCGCTCGACTTCGAGATCGCCAGCCATCGCCTTGCGCTGCACACCCTCTATTCGGCGCGGCAACTGGCGGTGGGCATCGTGATGCTGACCGAGCGCGCCTCCCTGTCGATCGAGCCGGGCAAGGCCGGCTATCACTATCCGCCGCCGGCACCGGAGACGCAGCCCGCTGCGCCGCGCGGGCACGACGAGTGGCTGGCCGCATTCGCTACGCAGTTGCGCGAAGCGGTAGATGCACGGCCGCTCGTTGCCGATCGTGCAGCGCTGGAGCTCAGCGGCGGCATGGATTCGGCCACCGTGGCCTGCGGCCTCGCTTCGATCGGCCTTCCGCGCACCAGCCTGGGCATCCTGCTCGAAGGCGATACGCGGCAGCCGCAGCTGCGGCGCCGCACCGCCATCGTGGAGAAGCTTGGCCTGCACGATGAGACCGTGGAGATCGCCGCCCTGCCGCCCAGCCTCGATCTGCGTCCGGTGCAGGGGCGGCGGCTGGGCTTCAATCAGGAGTACTACCTCGAAGCCTGCGCCGCGCTGTGGGACAAGGCGGTCGAGCTGGGCTGCGAGCGGCTCTATACCGGTATCGGCGGGGATGAACTGTTTCCCGATTACCAGCATGAGCTAAGGAGCGATGACGACGCCTTCGATATGCAGCGCGAGCGCGCGCATCGGGTGGAAGCGGACAAGCTGCTGACGCCGCGTGCGCGCGAAGCCTCGCTTGGCCTGCATTGCTTCGGTGCGCCGGCCAGTCCGGTGCCGACGACGTCGCTGGCCGCGCAGGCGTGCCGCGCGGCGGATATCGCGCGGCGCGGCTTGTGGCCGGTCAATCCCTTGAGCGATCCGCATCTGGTGCGGTTCTGTCATCAGTTGCCGGTGGCGCAGCGCCGCGATCGCGCGCTGATGCAGCACTATCTGCAAGGACGACTGGGCGAGGATACGTTTCCTGCCGGATATCGGAAGGAGACGTTCGAGCGGGTGTTTCCGGATCTGATCGCGGCGCAGGCGCCGATGCTGGCGGAGCAGTTGCGCGAGTGTGCGCTGGCGGATCTTGGCCTGGTGGATCGGCGCGGCGTGATGGCGCTGCTGGATGCGGTGGCTGCCCAGCGGGCACGCGTGCCGACGGCGGTGCTGGTGTCGTTCTTGTGGCTGGAGCGTTTCGCGAGGCAACTGGCGTGACGCTCTGCCCAACATCGTGACAGCGTGAGAGGTTCGTTGGGGTTCGCTGGCGCTCATCCCAACCTACGCCGATTGTTGCGCGGTGGCTGTCGCCTTCAGTGGAAGCGCTTCACCCACGCGACGTACTTGTCCACGAAACTCTGCAAAAACTTCCGCGTGCCGTCGCTCGACACATTCCCTTCGCCATCGATCAACCCCTCCTTGAACGCGATAAACACTTCCGGCTGCGCCAGCACCGGCACATCCACATAGGTCAGCACATTGCGCAGATGCTGCTGCGACAGCGCCGAGCCGGTGGCGCCGATCGACGCGCCGATCACCGCACCGGGTTTCCCCGCAAACGAATTCGTTCCCCACGGCCGCGACGCGATATCGATCGCATTCTTCAGCACCCCGGGGATCGAACGGTTGTATTCCGGCGTCACGAACAGCAGAGCATCGGCCGCTTCCACCGCCTGCTTGAGCTGCCGGCACGCCGCCGGATAGTCGCCGTCGAAATCCTGGTTATAGAGCGGCAGTGCGCCGATCGCGATGTGCTCGAACGAAAGCTCTTTCGGCGCCAGCTTCTCCACCGCGCGCGCCAGCTTGCGGTTGATCGAATCCTGGCGAAGGCTGCCCACGAATACGGCGACTTTGCTGCTCATGGCGGATGCTCCGTCGGGGAATGGGAATACCCAAGCTTCCGCAGCCACGGTCAAGGCCAGGTGACGCCGGCGCTGGCACGCTCCCTGCTTTCTTTCCTATGCCGTTCGACCGAATGGGTCCGCCGCCGCGTCTCGGCCAGAATGCAGGCCAGACCGCACGGCAGGCCCGGGCCAGGAAGGCCACGGACGCTGCGCGGGCCGGCACGGGGGGTGTGGTGGTGGCAGGCTGGATACCAGGAATACGCGCCTGGCGGTGCATGCTGGTCTTTGCGCTGCTGCTGGTGCCGTGGCGAGCCATGCCGCAGTCGCCGGCGACGATGGAAGCCGCATGGTGCGTGGCGCATGCGGGCGACACGCCGGCTGGCGTGCTGGCCGCGTTCGACCGCGGCGAGCTGCGCGCCTTCGATCCCGCCGCGATGACCCGTATCGTCAATCCCGGCGAAGCCGCCTGGGTGGTGCTGCGCCCGCTGCCGACGCCGATCGCGGAGGAACGCGCGCTCACCGTCGAACCGCCGCCGCTGACGCCAGTGACTCTGTACGAACGCGGCGCGCCCCCGCGGCGGCTGGCGCTGGACGATTTCGACGCATCCGTGCACGGCCACGGCCGGCTGGCCTGGCGCATTCCCGCCGACATCGCGGCCACCGCGCCGTTCCTGCTGCGCTTCGAGGCGAACGCCGCAGGCACCGCGCCGGTGCGTTTCGAGCTGCGCCCGTGGAGCGACTACCTGCGCGACGATGCGCGCTGGCTGATGCTGTCCAGCGCCTGCTTCGCAGTGATGCTGGCGATGGCCGCGTTCGCGCTGTGCCTGGCCCTGATGCTGCGCGACGCCACCTTCGCCTGGTACGCCGGCTATGTGTGCTGCTACGCGGCGATCCAGGGCATCCACACCGGCTATATCTTCCATCCGATGGAATGGGCCTGGCTGGCCGGCACCGCGCAGTTCGCTGCGCCGACGGCAGCGCTGCTGTCGCTGGCGTTCGCGGCAGTATTCGTGGCGCGCTTCTGCGAGCTGCAGCGTTTCGCACCCTCGCTGCATGCCGCCACCCTGGCGCTGGCGCTGGGCGCGCCGCCGCTGGTGTTGATGCGCAACAGCCATCTCGATGCGCTGGTCGCGCCGGCGCGCGCGCTGCATTACCCGCTGCTGCTGATCGGCGCGGTACTGCTGCTGTGCGCGGGCGTGGTGGCTGCCTTGCGCGGTTCGCGCAGCGCGCGCTATTTCCTGTTCGGCTTTACCCCGCTGCTGGCGCTGACCGTGCTGGACAGCGCGCAGGCCAACGGCGCCCTGCCCGGCCTGGACTGGCTGGGCGACGCCGCGCTCGCCGCCGGCGCGGTGCAGGCGGTGGTGCTGGCGCTGGGCCTGGCCGACCGCGCGCTGGCGATGCGCCACGACACCGACGTGGTGCGCGAACTGGCCGACGTGGATGCCCTGACCCGCGTGCTCAACCGCCGCGCACTGAGCGAGAACCTGCAGGCGGCGATGGCCTGCAACAGCGAACCGCTGGCCCTGTTGTTCCTCGACCTGGACTGCTTCAAGGCGCTGAACGACAGCCAGGGCCATCACGCCGGCGACTGCGCGCTGGCCGCGGTGGCGGCCGCGTTGAGCCACGAGCTGCGCCCGCAGGATCTGCTGGGCCGCTATGGCGGCGAGGAATTCCTGGCGGTGCTGCGCGGCGTGGAGCTGCCGCAGGCGATCCACGTCGCCACGCGGCTGTGCCGGCGCGTGCATCGGCTGGAGATTCCCGTGGACGGACACCAGTCGCTGCTGACCGTCAGCATCGGCGTGACCATGCGCCGCGGCGACGACACGGTGGAAGCCCTGATCGAGCGCGCGGACCACGCGATGTACCGCGCCAAGCTGGAAGGACGCAATCGCGTGCGGGTGGATGAGAAGCTGCTGGTGCGCCGTTCCTGCGACCGTATGGCGGCGGCGCATTCGATGGAGAAGCCGTAGGCGGTACCGGCAGGACGATGCACGGGGGGCTATCGCTTATTCGCGCCGATGGAGTTGCCGCTTCAGCTCCGCCTTGAGCGCATCGTCAGGCTGGCCGAGCCAGGTCAGTTCGTCGCTGCTTTCAACCGCTTCGGACTGATCGCTGGGAGCACGCGCGAACACGCCCCACATGTCGTAGGTCTTTTCGTCGTACACCAGTACCAGGCGTTCGGCGCCGCAGTCATGCGGCTTGCAACCCTGCCCGGCGAGCAGGTTCCTGCCGTCTACCGTCACGGCTTCCATGGCGGTATTGGTACCTCCGTCGCGAGTCCATGCGGGGAGCGGTCCGGCGCCTTCCAGCCCGTTGAAGGTGGCCGCGAATCTCGCATGCCCCAGCAGGTCGGACAAATAAAGCACGGGCAGGCGTACCGGCTGCGTGACCGGCGCGGCCGCGGGAACCGCACCGGCGGCACTGCCGCCCGCGGCCGGGGCCCGGTGTCTCACCGCCGCGATGATGGGAACATAGGGAGCCACCTGCTCCGTCGCGCTTTCTTGCGTGCATGCGAGGCTGGCCAGCAGCGAGGCGATGGCGAATACGCGAAGGGCCAGCTTCATGGCGATGTTCCCGGGGTGGTAGAGCATCGCGCGATGGCGATGCATCGCGCGAAAGACTCATCACCATAGCCGTGGCGGCAGCGCCGGGTCGGCAGGAAAATTCCAGTGGCCGAACGGAGGCGCGCCAGCTGACGCGCCTTGTTGTCTTACTCGGGGTAGTACAGCTTCTTCTTCAGCTCGTCCTTGACCTTGTCGTCCGGCGCGCCCAGCCAGCTCAGCTGGTCGTTGCTGCCGTCGCTGACATCGACGGGCGCCTCGCCCTGGCGCCGCGCGAACACACCCCACATGGCGTGGCTCTGCTCGTCGTAGAGCAGCACGATGCGTTCGCTGGGACAGTCGTGCGGCTTGCAGCCGCTGGCGGTGAGCAAGGTCTTGCCGTCCAGCGTGACTTTCTGCGCAGGCGTCGACGTGCCGCCCTGATGCGTCCAGTCGGGCAGCTCCCTGGCGCCGCTCAGCGCCTGGAAAGCGGCGGCGAAATCGGAGCGCTGCAGCAGATCGAACAGATAGGGGCCAGCTTCAGCCGGCACGCCGGCGGACGACGCATTGGCGGCGCTGCTGTCCGGCGCGGGAGCCTGATTGCTCGCCGCCGCGGTCGAGGTGGTGGAGATCGCAGGCATGGTTGGCGACTCGCCCTGCTTTTCCGTGTCGTCCTGCGTGCACGCGGCGACGGCAAGGACCGAGGCGATCACGAGCGCGTGAACGGCATGTTTCATGATCGTTTCCCTTCGTTGTTTATTCGAAGGACTTCGACCATACGGCGCCAGGGCTGAATCGCCACCTTGCATGTGCCATGCCGTGAACCACATCACGTGCCGGCCAGGAGCGCGCAATGTGATACGGGCCAAGCCCTGCGTTCGGCTTTGGCAACGATCTTCACCTCAGCTGCGGCAATGGATCAATCGCGCTCATAGAGCCGCTGCTTCAGCACAGCCCTGATCTGCTCGCCGGGTTTGCCCAGCCAGGTAAGCTCGTCATTGCCTTCACTGGCTTCGGGCTGATCGCTCCGAGCCCGCGCGAATACGCCCCACATCGCATGGCTTTGCTCGTCGTACACCAGCACCAGGCGCTCGGTACCGCAGTCGTGCGGCGCACAACTCTCCACGGTCAGCAGCCCCCTGCCCGCTACCTCCATCTCCTCGGCCGCAGCACTCGTGCCGCCACTGCTGGTCCAGCTCGGAAGCCGGGTGGTTTTGGCGAGCGCCTTGAAGGCAGCGGCGAAGTTCGCCTGTTTCTGCAGATCCGACA